>Ga0209540_10001621_pt1 | contig 16744 bp, 13 predicted proteins | sample BarGraIncu01121A_FD_184501 | JGI IMG/M metagenome (GOLD analysis project Ga0209540, IMG submission 184501) | Arctic peat soil microbial communities from Barrow, Alaska - Barrow Graham LP Incubations 011-21A (SPAdes) (version 2) | ecosystem: Environmental > Terrestrial > Soil > Wetlands > Peat... | reverse complement strand
AGTGCCGTGTCAATTTTCAGGGCAATATCGTTTTGTTTCGAGTTTTTGATAATATAACTCCATCGAGAAATTTCATCCAGAAAAAACACATTGCTCATGTTGTAAAAGTCAGGCATTTCAATGTATTTCTCTTTGCCATCGGCTATCAGGTTTTTGCGGTGTTCTTCAAACTTGTCGCTGGCAAACTTTAAGAAAATCAATCCTAATACCACATGTTTGTATTCGGCTGGTTCTACACTTCCTCTCAATTTGTTAGCCGATTCCCAAAGGGTTTCTTCAATGCTTTTCTCTTTTATTTGCTTTTTTGCCATTATTCGTGTTCAGTTATTTTTAAAAGTCCAAAGATACTAATTTTTGCTTGCGCGTTGGCTCAGAAACAGCTCTCCCTGCAAAAAAAAATTCTGCCAACGACCGAGATAATGGGCATTCACCGTTTCACGGGATGTGCCATTTGGGGGAGCATAACTGCTGAATTCACGTCAATCAGCTTATGACCGATACGTTTATTAGGCGTTTTTTTGTAATTTTGATTTCTTTCTTTATTAGTCTTCTAATGTTTTCCTCCAGATTTCCTCAATCTCTTTCTCAAAAGGTCTTTTAAATTTATATGCAATGTGAAAATCATCATCGTCACGTTCGAACTCTTCTTTATAAAGATTAATGCCTCTCAGAGTGTAAAGATATTCTTTAAAAGACCCGTCTAAGTTTAGGACATAATCTTCCACACCAAAAACTTTAAAGTTATTTATAACAAAGTCTCCGTATTGGAGCCCACCACCAACAGAATTTACTTTCCCATCTTCAATTACTTTTCTGATAATGTGTAATGGAGTAAGATTCTTATTTGTTTGATAAATAAGTTTGGCTTCTGTTTCGCCACTACCAAAAAATTCCATACCATCACTTTCTAAAATCTCTTTGTAATCCGGTTTAATTGGATAATTTGATGTATCGCAGTAAAATAGAAAAACTCTAAGTTTGTTTTGCTCTGGACAATATCCTGAAAGAATTAATTCACAAATGCCATTTCGTTGAATAATTTGTCCTAAATCTAATGAAGTCTTGTTGAAAACTTTAAAAACTAATTTTGCAATTCCATTCATAGAAAGGTCCGTATAACCAGGCAAGTATTGTAAATTTTGTAATATTTCATATACAGATTCTTTTACTGTATATGCATTAATTGCACTTCCAACGACTGCAAGACCAAGTTTGTAATTATAATCTAAAGAAGAAATGTTTGTATCTGTGCTAGTAGGAGAAAACACATTAACAGGAACGGAAAATATCTTAATACCATAATCAATATAACCTGCCAAACCAAAACTAATTCTTGAGTCTGATGAAAATGAGATATTGTTTCTAAATCTATGAGCGATTACTAATGTCATTATTTTCTGTTATTTTTAGGCAATTTTGTACACAGTTTGAGTATAAATCAAATATTTTGCGTGTGGTACTTAAAAAGCAAAAGAGTTCTTTTTCTATTCAAAATTCGTGCTTCCAGACCTTTAATTTTCGCATCAGAATCTCTTATTTTATCATCTAGGTTCATAATTTCTTCATCAACTTCATCAATGTTTAAAGGAGTTTTTGTGTAGTTATCGTAAAGATCTTTTTGATTTTGTTTGTACGTTTCTATGTTATTTCTTTCATTTTTAAGTTGGTTTTCAAGTTGATTTATTCTGTCTTGAAATTCTATAATGTTCTCTTCAATTGTATTCATATTTCTTTGATTAACTTCGGTTTTCTTTTATTTTAAAAATGTCCTATAACAACCAAGTGTGTGTTATGCAAAGTTTTTATTGTCGATTTATTTCGGTCACAAGTTGACCAACAGAATAGTAGGTTTGCATTTCTAATTTATCACGTAAACTGTCATACACTAAATCAGGAATCAACGGGTTTCCTTTTCTGTTAAGGTAAATTCCATCTTGTATTTGTCTAATTACTTCATCACTAACTGAATTGCCAATTTTCAAATCATTCCATGTTGAATTTATCAAATAATTTAATTGTTCAAGGTTTTTAATTGAATCATTATTCTTCATTATATTTTTATGAGTCCATTGAATTATAGGAACAGCAGGGAAAACTATTGTTAGTATAATTTTACTGAGTGTTATGTCAGAGAATATAGTGAAAATTATTATTAAAAGTATAGTTGTTATACCAATAGAGAGAATAACGTTGCTATATCTTTTTCTTATACTTGAATCATAGGTGCAATTAGTTTTTTGACAAATAATCTTTCCCGTTTTCTCTGGGACAGTCGCAATTTCTGGTTCATACCAATTTGCGAACTTGGAAATATCATATTTGTTTTTATGTAATGAATAATATCTGAATATTTCATGGTATTCAGGTTTATCTAGGCATAAAATGCTATTCCATTTGATATCCAACACGTAAGTGTCAAAAAACTCTTGAATCTTTGCACCTTTCTCTTTTAGTCCACTGATATATTTTTCAAGCAAATTATCTGCGATTACAGCTATTGAACTTACTGTAGCGATTATAAGGGTGAAATCTACTTTACTAAAAATTAATTGAGCAAATGATAAGAAAACTAGACTTAAGACTGCGATAGATATTTGCAAGTAGAAAAGTTTTTTAGCAAAAGAATAGGTTTCTCTTTGTGCCGCAAGTTTTTCAATGCTTGAGCTTTCGTTCTCCTTCGACAATATATTGTTAATCATTATTCTTCGTATTTAGGAAATTCGTTACCAAATATTTCTCTCCATTTGTTTATTGATTTTTCTTGATTTTGTTCTTTTGTTTCAGCATTTACAGCTTCTTGTGCTTTGTCATGAGCCCAAGTTGCTTTTTGAGATATGGACTGTCTTTGAGTAAAGGTTAATATATTTAAATCTCCTTGAATACCTTTGGGATCAGTTACTGGGTAAAAAATACATGTAGACAAATAACTGAAAAAGTCTCTAATATCAAAATCAATATACTGACTTAAATCCGTTCTGGTATTTATGAAATTTAAAACTATTTGTTCAAAAAAGTAAGATGTAATTGTATGAGTTGAATTATGACGATTCCAATATTTTAAGGTCCTTATTAGCTGTAGTGTTTTTCCACTATATTTTTGATTTGTAGTTGTAACGAGATTTTGGTCAATTCTAGGATCAGTAGATTTCCAATTTCCTTTACCATCAGGGATCAAGTATAGCTCTGTATCTGTATAAAAACTAGGAACAATATCAAATACCCATTCATATGATTGAAGGCTCAATGTTGCAGCTTCACCTTTCTTATGTAAATTTGCTAATTTATAGTGTTCAATATTAGAAAGAGATGATATAAATTTGTTGACTACTTTAGTAGAGTTTAAAACATCATTATCCGATAGGTTCTTAAGCCTCTGACCTGCATTTAAAGTGTTAATAGTATATGTATCTAGATATTTAGTATATGTTGCTCCATTCGCTAACAAACAAAACATAATATCTACATCATCTAGTTCTCTGATTTTTGTTTTTCGAGCAAATGAGCCAAACATAATATGTTTATCTTCATATCTAAAAGGAAAATCTAAATTTTCTTTCCCATCTAATTTGTTAAGTTGAACATATAACCAATCTCTACTAGAATTGGCTTTATTTGTTCTTTCGGGATTTAGATTTACAACATTTTTGTTGAAATCGTAAAATGAACTGATTACTGTTTTTGACATATTTTTTATTTTTTAATATTGCATACAACACCTAAATATATCCAATTGGGTAATCTATCTAATTAAAATCTCTTCTTTCTTCCCATCATACTGATAATTCACAATCTAACCCGAAATAATCAACTGTACTGCTTGTTCGATTATATATAAAGTGGATTTAGGTGTTCCATAAGCTAAAAGTAAATATAAAGCTGACTTTGTTGAACGATTCTACAAGTTTTTCGAGATTATCGGTTATTTGTGCTATGTTCATTGAGTTAGATTTACAATAAAAAAAGATTGGTTTATATGAATAAATACAAACCAATTCATTTAGTATCCACAAAATTACATAATTCATTTCACTTTTCGGTATCTTTGTGAAATAAAGCAATAATGTATATATTTCTTCTAGTTGTAATTTATCCATCAATATTGATAAAACTGGATTTTTCTCCATCATTGATTGAAAAGTTGGGGAAAAATGATTTTGGATTTCTAGCACCGGATCAGTTGTCGTTTTTCTTAGTTGTTCAATCATAAAGTCTGCTACATCAAGACCGTTGGCTTTTGCTTTGGTAGTGGCAATATCCTCTAAAAGTGTTGAACACCTCACCCTAAATTCCTCTCCAAAGGGAGAGGGACTTAAAGAAAATGGTATGTCGATTGAGCGTTTTGGCTTTTTCTGACCATTTTTCAAATGCTCCTAAAGTCAGGGAATAAAGTAACATTTCGACCTTTCAATACTTTTGCTTTTTCAATGGATAATCCGTTTAGGTTTCCAGCTGCAAGCCAAATCAATCCAGGGAAAACGGCACTGGCAATTAAGGCAGATTTTTCACTTTCAACAATTGCTACTGTTTTATCAGGGTAGTTGAAAATAAACCTACAATTCCTTGTATAGTGACAAGATATTGTGTACTTTTGAATACGAAATAATTGTAAGACAAAGCGATGTCAAAGGTAGTCAAAAAGAAGTCTAAAAATTTGGGGCTAATTCGTAACAAAAAAACAGCAAGAAATACAACGCATTGATATGTAGAGATATAATGGATTGGGTTCACTTCCCGTCCGTACCGCAGAAAGGTTAGCCAAAAAGCGACTCCTGAAAGCAAAATCCCTATAAAACAGCGTTTTATAGGGATTTTTTCATCATTCCACCTTGTATTTTAGTTGTTACCTAAGCCATAATTTAGGCTCACCCGTAAAAGTTGTGGACTAATCGTATATTTTAGTTAATATAAAAAGAAAGAATTTAATATCTATGACTCCTCTGAGCGAAGCTCTGAATGCCTTTATTTTAGCATTGAATGATTCTGCAGATGCGTTTGTAGACCGATTGACAAAGAAATTAAGAATTTCATCATAATGTTCGTAAATTGTTCCAGCAATTGTATTGAATGATTTAAAGCCTGATTCTCCCACTTTATTATACCAACGAGCAAGACTTAATCTGGCAGCATCTTTAACTGTGTTCTTGGCGTATATCATTTTCAAAGAATGTGTAAGAGAATGAGCCTGTTGTAAATCTGGATAGTGTTCAAAAAGGATTTCTGCTCTTAGTTTTTGGCTTTCAGTCCATTTTTCAGTGGACTTGAAAAGTAGGTATCTACTTCTAGCCAGTAATTGTTTGTCTGGATCTCCATTTCTAAATAAAACGGGATGATATTTCGTGGCAGATAATTTAGCTTCTTCTTTGGCACTTGTTTCTTCATTAATGGCATCCCAGCGATGAGCTATACGCATTTCCTGCAGGGCATCCAAAGCTAGTTTTTGAACATGGAAACGGTCAATCACACGAATCGCTTTAGGGAAACAAGCACGCACGATTTTGCGCATCGAATCAGCCATGTCAAGCGTATCTTCTTCCACTTGATCGCGTATATCTTCCGGAATCCGTTCCAATGCCTCAATAACCTGCTCGCTGGAGGTTCCCTCGATAATGGCTAAAAGACAACCTTTGTTGCCTTTTTCAGCCTTATTGGTTACTATCGTATATAATTCGCCATTAGATACCGAAGTTTCATCGATACTTATATTTGTACCGATATTCTTGGAATACACAAGCCATTTATCGGCATGCTCCTTTTGATCCCAGATGCTATAATCACTCAAATGCTCCTTGTAATGACGACCAAGCTGTTCACCATTTATATAGTAGAATCTCTCAAGGGAATGACTTTGTATCGGGTAAGTATCCAATAAGTCCTTTTAAAAAAGTCGCGAAACCTTGTGTGTAACGCGTGCCTTCTGCGGTTAAGTTCCACTCTCGACTAACTACTTTTCCGGTTTCTTCAATTAACCAACGACGTCGTCTTACATGCAATAACGCTGCTTTGTTGCGTATGGGATAGTCTTTTATTATCGCCTCTTCATGAAAGCCTTTTGATAACAAATTGTATGCAGAATAACAATCTGGCTTGTCTGGATTCTCATCTAAGTAAATATGGAGCTCTTTGCCTTGTTCTTCTATTTTTGTTATCTCAAAGTATTGAACTATCTCTTCTGGTAAGATATACTGAACCAGAGTTAGTAAATGTGGATTGTCTTTCATCTGATTTCATAATTTATATTCAATTGCAAAATTATTAATTTTTAGTTAGTCCACAACTTTTACGGGTGACCCAATTATGTCTTAAGTAGCTACTAAAACACAAGGTAGGATGATGAAAAAATCCCTATAAAACACTGTTTTATAGGGATTTTGCTTTCAGGAGTCGCTTTTTGGCTAACCTTTCTGCGGTACGGACGGGACTCTAATTAATTTCTATACTTTTCAATAGTTTCTATTAATTACTATATATCAATAATATACAAATTATATTTTCTGTATATTACTATGGTTTCGAATACTTTTTATATATTTGCACGACAAATGCACGACAATATATTATGGCAAATTACTCTCCATACCTGATGATGAACCGTGTCTCCCAAGACGGTTGCACACCTTTATACGTCTGTTATAATTACAACCGAACAAAACGGACATTAATTTCAACCGGTTATAGTATTAAACCTGCTCACTGGGATGACAAGAAAAAGTGGATTAAACGTGCCTGTCCTCAGTTTGAGGAGATAGATGTTGTACTTACAAAAATCACTTCGAAGCTTGGTGAAATATTAATTCATGCTGTAGATAACGGCATTGACCCCACTGTGGATTTTGTATTGCTTGAATTGGAGAAAAATAGGAAATACGAACAACGTTCTAATCATGTAAAACTGTTTGATGTTTTGGAACAATACATTGAGGAAAAGAAAACGGTTGTATCTCCCGACCAGATAAAAGACTACAAAACCCTACGTAAACATCTTACTAACTTTAAAGAATATTCAACTCAACCTATAACCTTTCGAAATCTCAATCTTAAGTTCTACAATGAATTTATGGATTATCTTTTCTATAAGGCCGTGAAGCCAGATAGCACAATTGGACTAGTGACAAACTCTGCCGGGAAAATAATTCGTTTACTGAAAGGATTTGTCAATTATCAAATAGCCAAAGGTGTTATCCCGTCCATTGATCTGAAAAATTTCAAAGTAGTAGAGGAAGAAACTGATGCTATTTATTTAAATGAGAAAGAGCTTGCTGAAATCTATAAACTTGATCTCACCGACGATAGCGAACTGGAACAAATTCGAGACATATTTATTGTGGGCTGTTTTACTGGATTACGTTATAGCGACCTATCTACACTAAATTCGGAACACATTGATTCTGTAAGTGGGAATATCAATATAAAACAACGCAAGGTACATAAAGCAGTGGTTATACCTCTGATTGATTATGTTCCTGACATACTAAAGAAGTATAACTACGAACTTCCGAAAATTTCAGGGTATAGATTCAATGAACGTGTGAAAGAACTAGGAAAGAAAATAAACCTGAATCAAAAAGTTGAAGTTGTTCGTAAAAAAGGAAACGTGCGTGTAACCGAGATTTTCGATAAATGGGAAATGATTTCTTCACATACCTGTCGTCGTTCTTTTTGTACCAATATGTATTTGTCCGGTTTTCCTGCCGAAGAATTGAAAAGAATTTCCGGACATAAAAGTCCTGCAGCGTTTATGAGGTATATCAAAGTAGATAATCAACAGGCTGCAAATAGATTAAAAACACTAAGAACTAAACTTGACAATGAGATAAATCAGAATATTGAGAATGCTAGTTCATGATTTAGATAAATGATTTCTTCTTCTAAAAATAACACATCTTGCCGTTTTAAGTATTTTTAATCACAAAAATGTCAAATTGATAACTTTTTAAATTATTTCTATGACCTTAATATTGAGTTTATCTGCAACATATTGACCAGAAAGGTAACACAATAAATATACATCTCTTGTTTGAATTATAAACGTATGAATCAGGAGAAGACACAATCTTATGCCTTTCCCTGATTCTGAATTACTGAATTAGATCTTCGTTAAAAAATGGATTTGTTTTATTAGTAAACACTCAAGAGTTTGGTTGTTTCAACTTTATTCTTTTATTATAATGTTACAAACGTTAAGAAACCGCCCACTCGTTAGAAACGAGTGGTAGCGTTTCACCACTGAGCTTTTCTATTTTTCATAAATCAAGACCAACTATGTAAATTCAATATAATTGGAGATTTTCGTATAATATCTTCGATAAGTAAACCAAGAGGAGTATTATTATATTCGCCATAATAAAAGTGGTATCTTTTATTATCTGTTATTAAAACAATTTCCCAACCTCCCTTTCTGATATTTTTTTTCTCAATAGAACTCAATTCTGAGACCTTAGAATGTAATTCTTTAATACTTTTTATGTCGGCATTATTAAGTACTACACTTTTAGTATTGACGATACTGTCGAAGTTTTCTTGCTCCAAACTACTCGTCTTAATACCATAATCGACATCAAATTGCCCATTTTTAAACACTTTGATTAAATATGTTTCAGAAGTAATACCTGTTGGGAAGATAATGCATTTAAAAAGCATTTTGTTTTGTACATTTCGGCTTTGACAACTTATCCCTAATAAGAATACAGACAATATATAAATAACACCTTTCTTAACCATTAATAAGCCCCCCTTTGTTTTAATTCTTGTTCTTTTCTAATATTATTTTCATTATAGGTATTATTCCCTTTCAGTCCTACAGTTTCTAATTCTTCTTGTGGTGCGGTTTGAGTTGTTTTGTTACCACTATCATCTTTATATGTGTTTGAACCTTGAATTGAATAATCCGTTGCCTTTCCTTCCATTGACCGTTCTCCATGAATCATTTCATGTGCCAATCCAATTTCACCTGGTCTGGTTTCTCCCGAAACATTACCTGTTTTTGGGTCTTTGGTTGGGACTAATGGATTTGCGGAAATATCAAAGTTTACATTTACATTTGTTCCTTTTCCATTTGAAGCGTTTGTGGAGTTCACATCTGATTCAAAATTAGTACTCCCCTTTTTCCCAATTGATATTGTCATTTCTTTTGAACTTTTCGTTACATCTGAAATTAAACTTGTTCCAGTAGTCAAATTCTTGCCATTGTTTTTCACTCCTGTTTTCATGATAATTACTGTGCCATCCTGCCGAACTCCTAATTTGTCATTTGTGAGTTTTTGAAGATATGTTAGAGTAGTTATTCTTTGTTGGCGATTTCCTGCAAGCATAAGAACCCTTCCGTCTGGATCTACATACTTAATTGGGTTACCAGCACAATATGCATATGGGCTAATACTATAGTATTTCTCACATAACGGATCCACACTCAGATTATAAACTTACTCTATTATTCCTACGTGCAATCATTATTACAGTGATCCAAATAATATATAAAATAATAAATGGTGTGAATGTGTGAAATAAGTCATTTTCTGTGAATTTATTTACAGGTAAAATATTGAGATTATAAGGAATATATGAGCTAATTGCAAAAAGAATATATAATAGTATTATTTCCAACAATAGATATTTAGATAGGAAAATCACATTAGATAATTTGTTGTTAATTATATATGTCGTGATATATATAATAATTATAAATAAGACATTGATTATACTATACAAACATACAGCAAAAACGGCACCCTCTAAATACATGTTTGGTTTTGGAGGTGGAGATATTGTATAATTAACAACAGAGTGTGCTACTCCTAAAATTATTGTCAATATAATTACTTTAAAAATTCTATTTAGCCATTTCATATTTATCTGTTTTGAAAAATTAATACTATTTTATAGACTTATTCGCATCTTCTAAAATCTTGTTTTCTTTCTGGACTGCAGCTTTCTGTTCAGTAGCAGTCCATGGCTTAATATCCCCAAATCCCCATACCACACCAGGAATTTTTGATTTAGTATCGGATATTGTTTTTTCATCTGTCCCTGCTTTACTCAGAATTGTAGATGTTGAGGTATTGCAATTACCCCCTGTTTCGCCTCCTCCATTTAAGACGTAGGTAACATTGGGATTATTTCCAAAACTTTCAGCTGTTGAGATAACTTTTTTATCAAATTGTTCACTGGTCATTCCTTCAGGAATAGGCATTTCTATGCATTTTTTCAAATTTATGTTTTCTCTCCCATTCTTTTGGTCTGTATATACCTGTAGGTCTTGCTGATATGGATTTTCAGTCGTGTACATATTTAATTTACCATAAATCCCTTGATTTGATCCGTATGCGTAATAATGATCTTCATTGTCCTTTCCTCTAACTACAATAAAGGTATGTGTAGCAAAAGGGACCCATGACTTTGTAGTCCCATCGGTAGTTGGTAATGCTGTTGCAAATAAGTAAACTACTTTCCCGTCAGGATCCAAAAATTTCACTGGATTATTCAAGCAATAAACATACGGAGATACTGAGTAGTATTTTTCAGCCAGTGGATCCACAGCCGTCCATATCGGTGCCCAGCTATATCTCCTTCTTGCCCCATAATCCATTTGGTTTAGCCCGTTCATAGCTTCCATTTCCTTACCGTTGTAACGGTAAGCTAAGGCACTGCTATTGCTGGTACTTTCTGGAAAGAAACGGGTACCACTTGGGTAGTAGTGGTTTTTTTCTACTACAGTTCCACTGCTGTTTATTGTTACCCGGTTGTTACCCAAGTGGTCTTTCAGATAATAGTAAAACACACCATCCTTATAATATCCCTCAGGCAGTAGTATCTCTTTTAAGGCTCCATTTTCGTAAATGATATTGCCCACATAATCAGTAGTAAGTACAATATAATCGGACGGTGTTGAAGACAACGGAGTGATAGTATTCATAGGAATATCTAATATCCGGTTAGAAGAGTAATTTACCGTCTTGAGTTTATGCCCGCTAGCATCGTAGGTATATAGGTTCTTATGTCCTGCCGTAAAATGAATTTTATCTGGCAAATTTAATAAATTATATTGAATTGCACTCACTCCGCCGTTGGCATCGTACAACATATTTCCATTTGTGTCATACGCATACTCTTTGGGGATAACAATATGGTTGTCATAATTTTTAAATAACTCCGATCCGTAACTAATAAAATGATTTATCCCATTGTCCACTTTTTGCAACTGATTACCCTGATACAGCAAACCCAGACTTTCAACCTGCGTACCGTTTTCATTACGGATAATACCGTGTATATTCCCCATTTTATCGTTCTGATAATCCAGCGTTTCGTTATACTTGTCCGTAGTACCACTTACTACGCTACCGTTACTAAACCCATAATAATTGGCATTGGTCAGGCGATTGAGGTCATCGTAGGTAAAACTATAAGCCCGGTTATAATTCAGATTATCGTTTGCCACGCTCCATTGCATGGCTGCTATATTGCCATTATAACGGGGAGCAGCACCATTCAGTGCCCCACTGTTGTAATAAAGATTCTCGGAAAAGCGGCTACCAACAATATCTGTTGTCCAACTGCGAATATTATAACTGTAGGTAGTAGCATCTATACCTCCAAGTGTTTTGGTTTTTAGTCTTCCCAATTCATCATAGCTATTTGTTGCCAACGTAACCTCACCTCCTCCATTTAAACTATACTTAGTTGTTGTAGGACGTTGCGCCTTGTCGTAATCATAGGTGTATAGTTCTTTATAAGTATCCGAAGCCCCGTTGATACCGTGGGTTTTGTAGGTACGAGCCGGTGCTCCTGTAAATTTTAGTTCATTATACACCAAATCGTACCCAAGCAAATGATTGGTTGCCCTACTCTGAACCACCCGTCCGTATTTATCATAATAAAGAGCGGTTGTTTCAAACAAGGTCGGGTTATCCAGATGATATACTACTGTTCCAGTAAGTAGGCCTTTGGCATTCAGGTCGGATACACTTGTAGCTGTTATGGGGTAAGCTTTATCGTAACCGGATACTATCTGATAAGCCAATGTTGATGGAGAACTTGAAAGAAAATTATAATTGTCGTAATAGCTTATAGTCAGCGGCGTAGCTGTAGAAAAATCTGAATATGATTCAGTAACAACAACATTCGATAAAACATCCCTGATAGATTTATAATTTTGGGTACTGTCTATTTCGGTTCTATACATCAGTCCGGTAAATACAGTTCGTCCGAAAGAATCATATTTAGTTACTGTCCACTGAGTTGGTGCCCCTTGAGGCCGCTTGCGTTGATTTCCATCCTGCCTCAACACCAAGCGGTCTGCTCTATTATATACCATATAGATAGGGGTGCAGCCGGGCAAACGCTTATAGATGCAATTACCCCGTTCGTCGTATCGATATAGATAACCGAACTGTTTTAAGAGAACGTTAGCGTCGTCGAACGATGTAGTACTCCCCATACCGTCAATAAAGCTGGGAGGTAATACATAACACAGTTGTCCCAAGTCGTTATATACATAATACGTATCAACATTACCCACGTTATATATTTGACGTTTCATCACTATTTGACCAAGTTTATCTTTGTACTCGGTAGTGGGTTTGACGTCTTCGTCGGTCGCTACGGTTTTGTACAGGGTGTTGGCATCGTAAAAGTTCGTAGTGCCATTGCCACGTACCAACTGGTTGCTGGTGTTTACAGTAAAGTAGGTTACTTCGTTTGCGGTATTGGTCTTGTAATCCAATCCTGTCTTTTTTGTAGCAGTGTACCATGCTGTTCCTGCACCATACTGTCCGGTTACGCGGTTTAGTGGCGAGGATTCAAATTCGGTAGTGGTATACGGTTTCTCACTGCTTGTATATTGCGTATTTGCCAGTCCGGTAAAATCGTTGAGATTTACAGACGCCCCGGTGCTTCCGGTAGCCGGAGCAGGCAGCCAGTGTTTATACTCCCTCCCAACAGCATCATACTCGGTAAAGTTCACCAAATCCTTGACGGATGGTGTTATGGCTTTTTGCACCGTCTGCACAGGCCGTCCCAGCCCATCAAAATATTGAATGCTGGAGTTTGAATTGGAGCTTGAATTGGCATCGGTCAGGGTTGTAGGGTTCGACACAGGCGCTATGGGCACGGTAGTGACGATATAGTTTTGACCGGTTGTCTGCGCCAAAAGCCAAAACGGCATCCCAAGAAACAAAAGGATATAATAAAATGATTTCATATTTGTTAGTTTATAAAGTTCGTGAAGTTTTGTATTTTTTTAATCAACCGCTGACAGCGGATGTAGTCCCTGTCAGGGTTGAATGCCCATCACAATTTATACTTCGCTCTGATAGGAATTATTACCGGATCACCATCAGGCAATGAGCCGGAGGCTAAGCGAAGATAACATCTCCCGTTGGGTTCCACGCGTAATTGATACAGGTCGAATATCAAACTAAACGATACGGTTTGACTTGCCTTTGGTAACATTGAAGTTGATTTGATACGACCAACCAACTGCTCCTGTTTCCAATCAATAGCGCGGTCGTGTTGTACAACCATTTCGATCATTACACTGTCGGCTTTGATAGGAGTTAAGTACGAACTGAAAAACTGCCAACCGGCTTTTTTATTTACCGCTATATAACTGCTATCGGCAGATGCTTTTGCTGAAGCTTTTACTAATTCTTTCGAATTGTTTTGTGCACTTAGTTCTCCAAACCAAAGAAGAGAAAGGCTTAAAAGGAAATATATTTTTGATTTCATAATGTTTTATACTATCTGATTTATTGTTGAAGATTATAGTTGCTGCTTATTGGCTAGAGATTGTATGTTAATGATCCAAAAGCTACAACACTACCAACAGGAAGAGAGGTTCCACTGACTATTTTACAGTAGACACTACCATTGGAATTAATCGTGATATTCCAGGTTCTTCCACCGGTGTCGTAAGAAATATAACGAAAACCTGATGGTTGAAAACCTGCAGATACACTGGCAATATAGTAATCATAACCAACACTCATTGGAGAGCTTGTAGGCAGAAATACTAAACCAAATGTGACTCCACTCCCCGTTTTCGAAAGGCTGGTATATGGATATGTATAACCGGACATAGTGGTAAAACTACCAGAAACCGTAACCGCACCAGAGGTGATAGTGGTTGATGGCGTTGATGAAAGCCCTGTTATATTATCTATGATTACACATTGGATAGTTAATGGCCCGCCTTGAGAACAGGTAAACGAAAACGATGTCGAAGTAGTATTCAAATTGCTTGCTAACACGGTGCTGGCGCTGTTTTTCAAGTACCAATTATAGGTATAACTACCCGATCCTCCTGATACGCTACCCAGTGTAGCAGTGCCTGTAGATCCGTAATTGTAAGTGGTAGCTCCGGGAGTAACCGTTGCTACAGGTGCCGTATATCCTATTGAACTGATAGAGGTTGATACCGTTGTTGAAATTCCTGTTGTATTATCAGTGATTCCACATTGAATAGTTAATGTTCCGGTTTGAGAACAGGTAAACGAAAATGTTGTCGAAGTAGTATTCGAATTACTTACCAATACTGTTCCGGTACTGTTTTTCAAAGACCAACTATAGGTATAACTACCCGATCCCCCTGATACGCCACTCAGTGTAGCAGTGCCTGTAGTTCCGTAATTGTAAGTAGTAGCTCCGGGAGTAACCGTTGCTACTGGTGCAGTATATCCTACTTGTCCATTATCAGGAGCATTCTGGTAACCATAGCTGTAACGACCGACAATATTTTTATCATCATTGCGTGCCAGAAACAAACGATTTAAGGTATCATAACTGTAATTAGTGGTTACTCCACGGGGATCGGTCATTGAGGTTATTCCTACTAGGGGTTTATAGGTGTAAGTAGTAACTAAAGCATTTTTAGTACGAGAGTCTGTACGTAAGGTTTGCAATAAAGTCGCGAGTGCATTATCATCAAAATATGATGAGTTAATCTGACTCTGTGTTAGTACAGTGTTCACTGTAGTGAAATCTGCACCCACAATTTTTGCAATCATATGCTGTCCATCGGGTCCCCACAAGTAAGTAGTATACATATTGCTTCTGTAGTGAAGTTGCAATAGGTTGTTAAACGCATCATACATATCAAAATAAATATTCGGTTGGTAATATGAACTTTTTATGAAATTCCCAGAAGCGTCAATTTGACATGCTGTGTATTGACTTTCAGTTAAGGGGGAAGATATTTCAAGTTTATATAACGTTTGAGGCAACAGTTGCTGATTATATGTCATAACAGTGCCTTCTATAATGGTTCGGTTTCCATTGGCATCGGTTTGTATTTTATATTGCTCAACAGGAGCCATTAGGTTGTGTTGAACTACAAGCATATTTTTGAAATTTTGAGCAGCCGGATCGTTGGCACTGCTTGTGGTAGTTACAATATCTCCTACAGTTTTCTCTACCAAGGTTACTTGCTTTCCATTACTATTTGTGGTTGTACTCTTGGCAGTAGTAAGGCAAAAAGGGCTTTGTTCTAAATTCGTAGTTTTTACAATGTCCTGACCCGATGCATAGGTATGTACTTCTTGCTTTATCAATGGGAACGATTCAATAATTGTTTTATAGTAATTTGAGGCTCCACTGTAACTAATAATCCAATTTGATATTTGATCTGGTCTTTGAATAATCATACCATCAACAACAATCATAGGTTTACTGCTAGTTCCTGGCATATGAAAGAAATTTGGAGCTCCTCTCCAAATAGATACATTTCCAAACGTTTTTTGGTAATCACTATTTACATTTGTGTTTATATTATAATTGTTAGAAATTGATGCAACCTTAGTCACACTTGCTCCTTCATTTTTATAATGAATTTGTTTGGTCAATAACCCTCTTCGCCAATCATAGCTGGTTGTGTGGGGATGGGGATAATAATAGGATCTTTCGATTAAATCATCTGGATAATCTAATGCAGAAGTATAATAATAATTGGTATATCCGCCTTCTCCATTTTCTCCAAACTGTTCTGTTACTTTTCTATATCCAGCAATAGCTCCTTGAGTGAAAATTTGTGGGTTACTGGCAAAAGATGTAATATGCAATGCATTGGGTAATAACGTGAGGACTCCCGAAGCACTTAATTGATAGTCTGTATAATAGGAAAAGAAAGTAGGTATATTCATTAATATTCCGGAACTTCCAGTCTCACTATCATCTTTTTGATTCATCTCGTAGAGAAATCTTCGTACTTTCTTTTGCCCGTTACTTTTTTCGAAATCAGTTATTTTTGATACTCGCAACCCACCTACAACTCTGTCATAATTGGTTAATTGCGGAACTGATTCATAATCTGTATATTGCATTGTTACGCCAACATCACCATAAGTCGGAGTAGAAGTGTTCCATACTACTTGTAGTTTATACCGTGTATTGAAGCTCAGATTGGAAGTTTGTCCGCTGTAAGTTATTTTTTGCCCTGTTTCCCATATATTTGTATTCGGAGTTTTTTCTGATATGATATACACATCAAAACCATCGTTTTCAAAATTGGATGAATTACCAGATTTCCCTAATACGTGTGCAGAAACAGTTGCAGTGACTCCATGCGCATTGTTGATAATAAAAGGATTAGTTGTGTAAGTCGCATTACTTTTATCATTATAGGCATCGGCGTAAACCGATTTATCTATATATTTTTTGGTGATACCTGTTTCAGGATTTAAAATAGATGGCGCAGAATCCTGACTGTCCATATAATAAAACCAAACGCGGGCATAATTGCCTATTTGTGAGATCG
>Ga0209540_10001617_pt1 | contig 16793 bp, 12 predicted proteins | sample BarGraIncu01121A_FD_184501 | JGI IMG/M metagenome (GOLD analysis project Ga0209540, IMG submission 184501) | Arctic peat soil microbial communities from Barrow, Alaska - Barrow Graham LP Incubations 011-21A (SPAdes) (version 2) | ecosystem: Environmental > Terrestrial > Soil > Wetlands > Peat... | reverse complement strand
CGGGCAGAGGATTATCAGTCTTTCAAGCACATTCCTGAACTCCCTTATATTTCCGGTCCACTGGATTTTCTGAAGTTCTTTAATAGCTTCTTTCGTAATAATCTTTTTACTCATTCCGTATTCGTTACAGATTAAGGTATTAAAATGTTCTGCGAGAAGGGGGATATCGTCTTCTCTTTCATTAAGTGCAGGAACATGGATCAGTATAACACTCAGCCTATGGTACAGATCCTCACGGAATCCGTTATTTTCGATCTCCTTTTTAATGTTCTTATTTGTTGCAGTGATTACCCGAACATTGACATGAATATCTTTATCTGAGCCTACCCTTGCAATCTTATTTTCCTGAAGAGCTCTCAAAACTTTTGCCTGTGCCGACAGGCTCATATCTCCTATCTCATCAAGAAAAAGAGTTCCTCCGTTTGCCTGTTCAAACTTACCAATCCTTTGTTTGATAGCTGAAGTGAATGAGCCTTTTTCATGACCAAAAAGTTCACTTTCAATAAGTTCTGATGGGATTGCTGCGCAATTGACTTCAATAAAAGGACCTTTAGCCCTGTTGCTTTTCTCATGTATCTGATGAGCTACCAATTCTTTCCCGGTTCCATTGGATCCTGTGATAAGCACTCTTGCTTCAGTAGGAGCAACCCTGTCGATCATACTTTTGACCTTTTCAATAGCCTCCGATTCACCAATAATCTCATACATCTTGCTCACCTTGTTTTTAAGGACCTGAGTCTGGGTGATAAGAGTTGATTTATCCATAGCATTACGGATCGTAATGAGGAGTCTGTTAAGGTCAAGAGGCTTTTCGAGAAAATCGTATGCTCCTTTTTTTATTGCTTCAACAGCTGTATCGATATTTCCGTGACCGGAGATCATTATAACAGGAGTGTCAGATGATGTCTCTGAAATCTTGCTAAGGACCTCGATGCCATCCATCTTAGCCATCTTGATATCGCAGAGAACTATTTCGTATGAATTGGCAGAAAACATTTCAAGCCCTTTGGGTCCGTCTTCTGCAAGGTCAACTTCATGTTTTTCATATTCAAGCACCTCCTTCAGAGTATTCCGGATTGCCTTTTCATCATCAATGACTAAAATTTTGGACATCTACTTTTGTCTTTTTACTTTTGTCTTTTGTCTTTTGTCTTTACCCACTGTACCTTAGCCACTTCCACATCTCTTTCCATGAGGTTTTCTTTCCATACATAAGGATACCTGTCCGGTAAACCTTAGCTGCCATCCATACAAATGCGCCAAATGTTACCACCATTAATACCATTGAAACGCCTATCTGCCAGTATGGAACACCAAAAGGAATACGGGCCATCATAACGATAGGAGAAGTGAGGGGGATCATTGAACACCAGAACGATAGAGAACTTTCAGGGTTTTGCATCGTTCCCATTGCCACCATGAGTGCAAGTATAATGGGTATAGTTACCGGAAGCATGAATTGTTGCGTTTCGGTTTCGTTATCAACCGCCGATCCAATTGCAGCGAATACAGAGGCATAGAGAAGATAGCCTGTTATAAAATAAAAGATAAAACAGACTATTATCAAACCCCATGGCTGATTCATTGCACTGTCGAACAGCCTGGAGAATTCTGCAAGCTGGGGTGACATCTCTGTAGTTTGGGTTGTTGTTGCTGCGTCCTGCTGATTTCCTGACATTAGATTCTGCGGCATTGATTGTGAGATCTCTGCAACATTTGATTTCGGGAGAAGAGTGGTTTTCAGAACCGTAACAATTCCAACAGTTAGGAAGATCCAGATAAAGAATTGAGTGAGTCCGACAAGGGCAATACCTATAATTTTCCCCATCATTAGCTGTATCGGTTTCACGGATGAGATTATAACCTCGACAACCCTGCTTGTTTTTTCCTCTATCACTCCTCTCATAACCTGGGCTCCGAAAATGAAAACCAGCATATACATCAGAAAACCAAATAAGTATGCCAGAGCCATTGCAATACCAGTGCTTGTCTTTTTAACCACACCTGATGAATCTATCTTTATTGTCTGAACAGATACATTTGTCTCGACGTTTTTCATTATTTCGTCAAGATTTTCAATCTTGTACGCCAATAACTTTTGCTTTTCGATCTCCTTTTTCAGGGAATTTTCAATATGCTGAAGGAGTCCAATAGCTGGTTGTTGCTTTGAAATAAGTTGAACGGCATTTGGAGTATTTACCAGCTCAGGTGAAATATAGAGAATCCCATAATACCCTTCCTTCTCAAACGTCTTTTTAAAGTCTTCAACTTTAGTGTTTTCAAGATACACAAATTCGGCATCCTTTGTGTTTTTAATAACACCTTTAAAAAGATCGGAGCTATCTTCGATTACTGCTATCTTTTTAAATTCACCACCCTGGCTCATCATTATGAGAGTGGGTACAGTAATTATAGCAGCCATGAGAAGAGGTGCAAGAATGGTCATTATTATGAATGATTTTTTTCTTACCCTTGTTATATATTCTCTTTTAATAATTACGGATATTTTGTTCATAATAGGAAGGTTTCGATGTTAATAACAGGTTTTAATTACGGGCTTCAATTACTCTGATAAAAATCTCATTCATTGAAGGAAGAGCCGGGTTAAAAGAGATTATTTTGCCCGATTTCATAAGATTTTGCAGGATATCATTTGTGGTAATATCGCTGGTAGTCTTTAGCCGGATTATACTTTTCTTATTGTCTGTCTGCTGATTCAGAACATTATAATGACCATTCCCTTCTATTTTCACATTACCGTCAAATACAAGATCATATTCGTTGGCAGCCCATTTACTACGTATCTCATTAACACTTCCTTCAAGAATTGTTTTTGCCTTGTCAATAAGAGTTATATTATCACATAGCTCTTCAACGGATTCCATGTTATGAGTTGAAAAAATAATTGTAGCTCCTCTTTCACGCAGGAACAGTATTTCATTTTTTACAATTTTAGTATTCAGGGGGTCAAATCCTGTGAATGGTTCGTCAAAAATCAAAAGTTTGGGTTCGTGAAGGATTGTTGTCACAAACTGGACTTTCTGTTGCATCCCCTTTGACAGTTCTTCAACTTTTTTGCCCCACCAGTCAATAATATCGAGTTTTTTAAACCAGTATTTAAGTCTTTTCATCGCTTCCGCTTTTGAAAGTCCTTTGAGCTGGGCAAAATACAAGGCCTGTTCACCGACCTTCATTTTTTTATACAAACCTCTTTCCTCAGGAAGATAGCCAATTACCTGAACATCAGAAGGTATCAGCTTCTTGCCATTAAGGAATAATTCGCCGGAATCTGGTCCGGTAATCTGATTGATGATCCTTATCAGTGTAGTTTTTCCGGCGCCATTAGGTCCCAGCAGTCCGTATATGCATTGTTCCGGAACAGACATGCTTACATTATCGAGCGCCAGCTTGTCGCCGTATTGTTTTGTGACATTCTTTGCTTCAAAAAGTGCCATAAGGAATTAATATTAAAATATTTTAATAGACGTGTAAATATAAAAAAAATCTCTTTGATCCTACTCGAAGTACCCTCTCATCCTTTCGAAAAAGCCCTTATCGTTTTTGTCGGGATTGGGTACGAATGTGTCAGAGTCCTTAAACTTCTCAAATATCTTCATCTCCTCCTTGTTCATGCTTTTGGGTATCCAGACATTCACATTAACCAGAAGATCTCCACGACCATATCCATTGACTTCGGGTAATCCTTTTCCGCGGAGACGTAAAATTTTTCCAGGCTGGGTGCCAGGTTCTATTTTTATTTTTACGTTATTATCGACGGTAGGTACTTCAACATGTGTGCCAAGCACAGCATCCGGGATGCTTATAAAGAGATTAAAGATCAGATCATTACCTTCTCTTATCAGGTCGGGATGCTCTTCTTCGTCAATTACCACCAGAAGGTCTCCATTAACTCCGCCTCTCCGGGGAGAGTTTCCTTTACCTCCAACAGTCATCTGCATTCCTTTACCAACACCGGCAGGGATATTGATTTTGATGATCTCTTCTTTCTGTACGATCCCTTCTCCATAACAGGTAGTACATTTTTTGGTAATACTTTTGCCTTCTCCGCCGCATGAGGGGCAGACAGATGTTGTCTGCATCTGGCCTAGCATAGTATTGGTTAGTCTGGTGACCTGACCTGATCCGTGACATGTTGAACATGTTGATAGACTTGACGCATCGGCTGCTCCTGTACCTCCGCAGGTGTCGCATGTATCGTATTTGTTGACTTTGATTTTCTTTTCAGCTCCCGCTGCAATTTCCTGAAGCGTCAGTTTAACCTTGACTCTGAGATTACTACCCTTATTCACCCTGTGTCCTCGTCTGCCACCACCACCAAATGCACCAAATCCGCCAAAAGCATCACCGAAAATATCGCCAAATGATGAGAAAATATCATCCATTGTCATTCCCTGTCCTCCGAAACCGTTCCCGGCACTTCCCATTCCTGCATGTCCATAGCGGTCGTAACGGGCTTTTTTTTCATCATTACTTAAAACCTCATAAGCTTCAGCAGCTTCCTTGAAATTTTCTTCTGATTTCTTATCTCCCGGATTCTTATCGGGGTGATACTTTAAAGCCTGTTTCCTATATGCTTTTTTTATCTGCTCCTTTGTGGCCTCTTTTGATAATCCAAGCACTTCATAATAATCTCTTTTTCCCATTCCTCCAGATTTTTATTTTATTCAGCCACTTTCCCTGATTTCGGATTCCTATATAGAATTTATTCGCCGACAACCACTTTCGCAAATCTCAAAACTTTATCCTGCAGATAATAACCCTTTAATAATACATCTACAACTTTTCCCTTTTTTTCATCCTCTGCGACAGGAGTTTTTGCGACAGCCTCATGAAGATCAACATTAAAATTACTGTTCATTGATTCAATTTCTTTTACCCCATTTTGTTTAAGAAATTCGCTGAACTTACCATAGATAATATCAATGCCATCTTTCATTGCAGCACAATCAGATGCTGTATCCATGTGTTTCAGGGCTCTTTCAAAATCGTCCATTAATGGGATGATACTAATGAGCAGGTTTTCACTGGCATATTTCGATAATTCCATTTTCTCCCGAAGTGTTCTTTTCCTGTAATTATCAAATTCAGCTGAAAGACGAATATACTTATCCTGCACTTCTGCCAGTTTTTCTTCAAGAGCTTTAACATCGGGGACAACTTTGTCAGAAGCAGTGTTTTCTTCTGCTAAACCATCAGATGAATGTTCTGTTGATCTTTCTGAATCGGAATCCTCAGATTTTTCCTTGTTATTATTATTCGGATTGTTAGTATTTTCTTTATTTTCAGTTGTTTTGTCGATATAATCCTGGATAGCCTCCTCCTGATCCTTCATCTTTTTTTTCATCATCACTCACTGTATTTCATTTTCATATCATTGATTAACAAATTGCCTGCCAACCTCGATGATTTGACAAATTGGCAGGGGAGAAACGGTGCAAAGGCGTAATGGCGCAAAGGCACAAAGGCAGGAATTGGGATCATTTATAAGCCATTGAGCCGTTGAGCCTTTGCACCTTTAATTTATGGAACTCGTTGAATATCTGCACCTATTGCATTGAGCCGTTTATCAATATTCTGATATCCCCGGTCGATCTGTTCAATATTGTGAATAACACTTTTACCTTCTGCAGACAGGGCAGCAATGAGCAGGGCTACTCCGGCTCTGATATCGGGCGATGACATGACTGTACCTTTTAGTCTGATCATTTTATCCTGACCGATTACCGTGGCTCTGTGCGGATCACAAAGAATTATCTGAGCGCCCATATCAATGAGTTTATCAACAAAAAACAGTCGGCTTTCAAACATTTTCTGATGGATAAGAACAGCACCTTTTGCCTGGGTAGCTATGACAAGGAATATACTTAGCAGGTCCGGAGTCAACCCAGGCCAGATGGCATCAGATATAGTCATAATTGATCCGTCTATAAAAGTCTCTATTTCATAATGCTTCTGACTTGGAATAAAGATATCATCGCCTCTTCTTTCGAGTGCTATTCCAAGACGGCGGAAGGAGTCGGGTATAATTCCAAGGTTTTCGTAGGATGTATTTTTAATAGTGATCTCCGATTCTGTTATGGCAGCCATTCCAATAAATGATCCGATTTCAATCATATCTGGCAGAATGGTATGGATACATCCACGAAGACCTGTGACTCCATCAATATAAAGAAGATTTGATCCAATACCGTCAATTTTTGCTCCCATGGAAACCAGCATCCTGCAAAGTTGCTGAATATAGGGTTCACAGGCAGCATTATATATTGTTGTACGACCCTTTGCAAGGACCGCAGCCATAATAATATTGGCGGTACCAGTTACAGATGCCTCATCGAGGTGCATATATGTACCTGTTAACGACTGTGCTTCAACTTTAAAAAAGGGATCGGCGGAATCAAATTCAAATCGGGCACCAAGTTTTTGGAAACCGGTAAAATGTGTATCAACTCTTCGTCGTCCGATCTTATCACCTCCGGGTTTTGGGATAAAAGCTTTTCCAAACCTGGCAAGAAGGGGGCCGACTATCATTATCGATCCTCTTAAACTGGAGCTCAGTACCCTGAATTCACTTGTCTGGAGATAATCGAGATCGACATTTATCGCCTCGAAGCTTATAACAGACCCAGGTTCTCTGGTAACTTTAACACCCATGCAGCTGATCAGCTCGATCAGCTTATTAACATCGCTAATATCAGGAATATTCCTGATTGTAACTTTTTCTGAAGTAAGGAGAGTTGCACAGATTACCTGCAAGGCTTCATTTTTGGCTCCCTGAGGAGTTATCTCTCCCTTAAGCGATTTACCTCCTTTAACGATAAAACTACCCATTAATGTCTGCTGTGTCCTTTTTTCTTAACGAATTGTTTGTTTTGTTGCTTACCATGAGGTTTTCCAAGAGGCTTTCTTTTGACCGGAGGTATCAGTTCTCTGACTTCAAGAATTTTTACTCCCTCAGTCATTTTCAGTTTCCCGGCAGACAATAATTTCATGTCTTTTATTATCACCTCATCAGCAACCTGAGCTCTATTCCATGTGATATATGATTTCTTCATCTGATTAACAATTAGAGTAGTAAGGTATTCCTTTTCACCTCCTTCTTCCAATTCACAAGCAGCGTCAATCATCAATTCAATAATGCGGCCATAATGGAGAAATCTGATATCACCCTGCTTGTAAGGTACCTGCTTGGGCTTCTCAACAAACTTCGAAGGTTCAGGAACAGGATATGGTGAGTCAATATCCAACTCAAAGCTTGCAATAAGTGCCAGGTGATCCCATAATTTATGTTTAAAATCGCCTACATCACGAAGATGGGGATTAAGATTGCCCATAATTGAAATTATGGTCTTTGCAGCACGGTTTCTCTCAACTCTGTCCTCAATGGCCTTAATATGATCGACCATCTTCTGAACATTTCTTCCGTATTCAGGCAAAGCCATTCTTTTCCTCTGAGTGTTGTAATCGTAATTCATTATGTGCAAATTAATTTATGCAAAGCTAGTAATTTAAAGTAAATTCACGAAAGGTTAGGAATTGAACGTCATACACAGCAAATTAGAATATAATCTTATGGTTGTCAGTATTCTCGCTATGGCATTATTAATTAAAGATTCGGAATATCCATGGGGCATGTATTGCTATAGACCCAGAAACTGAATAGCAAGACCTGAAAACAAAATCATTGCTCCGGCGATAAGATGACTGTATTTCTCTACAGGTTTAAGATTTATCTTATTTAATCCAAGTTTAAAGGCCAGAACAACCGACATCATGGTAATAATTGTAACAATGGCAAACAGGAGGGATACTATTATTGCTCCGGAAATATTATTTTCGGCTGCAGGATACATCACTAAAGGAATTAATGGCTCACAGGGCCCAAAAACAAAAATAAGGAAAAGAATCCAGGGTGTAGTTTTAAAAACTTCTTCCTCATGAATATGAGTATGTTCATTATAATGATCATGCTCATGTAGATGCTTCTCCCCATTGAAATGGAAATGAGAATGGCTGTGTCTCTTTTTCCTGACAAGGTTTCTGACACTGATAATCATATAGACCAGCCCGAAAGCAATAAATAGCCAGGCTGCAATATTCCCCCTGAATGATTCCACAGATACAAGTCTGGTCACAGATATTCCGACAGCAATACCTATCAGCCCCAGAATTACTGAACTGAGAACATGCCCTATACCACATAAAAATGTGATTATCATTGTTTTTCTGAGTGACCATTTTTTTGCCTGACTGAGTACAATGAATGGAAGGTAATGATCAGGCCCCAGAAGGGTATGGATAAAACCAATTGAGATAGCAGTAATTGAAAGAAGTGTGATGGAATTATTCATCTGTTAATTTTCTATCTTTTTACCTGATAATTCAATATGCAATTATATTTATAAATGCTGAGATAATTAAGCTATTTGGTATTAAAAATTGGAAACCATTATTAATTACTTAACAACCACGCCCTTCCATTAAAAATATACTCCTTAACATTTATATTCTGTTCACCTAGCAGTTTTCTGGAATCACCGATGAATTTTTTCATAAGATTGAAAGCCTCCGGTTTGTCGAAAAAGTCCGGTGTGTTTTCAAACTCCGAGCAGGGCAGGATAAAGAATTTTTTTCTGTATTTCTCAATAGGTGTATAAACCCATGTGAGGTAATACCCTGCATTCGAAATAACATATTTATCACCACTTTTTGTAAGCTCAACTCTCACCATTGACCCACCATCGGTTTTAGGTTTTCTCTGATTTGATACAAAATTACCAAGCGAGTATACCACTATTCCGTCTTTCACGTTACCGGCATTTTTATGCCAGACCATTTTCTGAAGGACATGCGGATGAGAACCAATTACCATATCAACACCCAGTGATTGAAAAAATTCTGCAAGATCAGCCTGGGCTTTTGCAGGAATTGTATCATATTCTGTTCCCCAGTGCAAAAACAGAATAATAATATCGGCCTTTTTATTCTTAGCTTTATTAATATCATTGATAATCAAATCTTTATCCAGTATATTTACAATCACCGGTTCCGGTACTTTTATCCCGTTCGTACTGAAAGTATAATTGAGCAGTGCAATAGACGCACCATTCCTGTGAATCATCATCGGAGTTAGACTATCATGACATGCGGAATTAAGAAAGGTGCCGGTATGAGGTATGCCGATACTGTCCAGTTTATTGATGGTACTTATAATCCCTTGCTTCCCTCTGTCGGCTGCATGATTATTTGCAGTAACAAGGTAATCAATACCGGCATTTTTGCAGGCTGCAGCCAGATCAGCCGGTGAACTGAACTGGGGATAACCCATATAAGGAGGACCGGCCAGAGTAACCTCAAAATTAGCAATGGCTATGTCAGTTTCGGTTATAACAGGTTTTATGTATCTGAATACATCATCATAATTAAATTCATGCGTCTCGCGGTTCTCTGCCGACCAGATCTGTTCATCATGGCCCATAATATCACCAATAAAAAGAAGGGAAATTTTGTCTCCGGCTGCTGGCTGACTCTGGCTTTGCACTGAAAGAAAGACAGAAATAAAAAGAGATAGAAAAAGTAACGATCTGAGATTAATAGTTGTACGATTCATTTTTCCTTTGTTATCATGTTATGGATTATCAGGTTATAGCGCCTGATCTGACATTTTCATTTCAAAAATTCATTTAATCGGTAAAGGGATTAATTCCTTGTCAAATATAACTTATCTTTCATATGTTTTTGATACAATTACCTTCTGAGATTGGATTGTTAATGGTTGGTAATCATTTCGTACTTTTAAGAATAAATATTTTCCAGAATTCCAAATGCTTCTTATTTCATATAAACAGGGGAAATGACTCAGGAGAAACAGGCGCATAATATTGGTAAATACTGGGTGATTTTTAGTGCAAAAAAAATTATTTTGTTATTATGGCCTTTTTTTATTTGTGCACTGGTTTTTTTAAGCACGATCTTTGCTATTAGAAACACCGGGTTGGTTGAACATTACTATTCGGAAGGAATTTATCCTTTTATTGCAAAGTGCTTCTCCTTTTTTAGCAATCTCATTCCTTTCTCATTATGGGATGTTTTTTGGATATTGATTATATTATTGATAATTAGCGGATTAGGACTGGTTGTTTTCAGAAAAATGAAATTTGGCAGGTATATCCTGCGAACCGCCCAGTTGCTGGCATTACTTTATTCATTATTCTATATATTATGGGGTTATAACTATTTCAGACCCAGGATAGAAGCGCGGATTGGCTGGGAGAAATCAAAAACTGATGAAATGATTTTTCGGTCGATCCTCGATTCCTTAATAATACAAACCAATTACAATTATATTGTTATTACATCTTCCGATTGCTCTAAGATTGATATGCTTGTTGAGGAGTCTTACCGCAAAAACAGTCCGGAATTAGGGATCGATTATCCAAATGGTAAGCGACGGGCGAAGACAATGCTTTTAAGTTCTTTTTTCATAAAAGCAGGAGTAACCGGCTATTTTGGACCTTTTTTCAACGAGATCCATGTTAATCATTATCTGCTGCCCATTGATTATCCTTTTGTGCTTGCCCATGAGAAAGCGCACCAGTTTGGAATTACCAGTGAAGCCGAGGCTAACCTTTTTGCATTTATTATTTGTAGTACCTCGGAAGACCAACGTCTTAGATATTCAGGATATCAGTATTTGCTGCTTTATTTTATCAACGATGCAACTCACATGGAGGATTATAAGGACTATGTAAATAAAATCGACAGAAGGGTAAGAATGGATTTACGTTTTCGACAGGATTATTACCAGGGTAAGCAAAACAAAAGACTTTCGAAGATGCAAACTGCAGCAAACAATACTTACCTAAAAGTCAATCATATTGAAAAAGGAGTTAAGAATTACAATCAGGTAGTCTCTCTGGTGCTGAGCTGGTATTATAATTCAAAACTCAGAAAAAAGAGCAATTAAGTTAGCTGATTAAAAAGTTATTCAGAAAAATTATTCCTTATGAGCCGGTTCTTAAAATCCTAATAATTATTAACTTTGGCCGCTTTATTTAAAAAAAGCCCTGATAAAAATGCAGGGTAAATTCATGGCAGAAAAAGAACACCGTTTTGATATTAAAAAGCTTTCGCTGGCCGGTGCCATAGTAACAATGGGAATTGTGTTTGGTGATCTGGGTACCAGTCCCCTTTACACAATGAGGGCAATCATTTCAGGAACTTCGGGTAAGATGGATGAATTGCTTATTTATGGTGGTTTATCATGTATTTTCTGGACACTTACACTTTCTACTACCATCAAATATATAACAATAACATTAAGGGCTGATAATAACGGAGAAGGTGGTATTTTTGCACTTTTTGCCCTGATAAAGCAAAAATCTACATGGGCAGCAGTACTTACTATGATAGGAGGTGCAGCCTTGCTTGCCGATGGTGTAATCATGCCTTCGATTACCGTAACATCATCAATTGAAGGGTTAAGACTTTTTAATCCTGATATTCCGGTTGTTCCAATTGTTCTTCTTATCATAGGAGTTATCTTCTTTATACAGCAATTCGGAACAACATTTATCGGTAGTTCTTTCGGACCAATCATGGCTATCTGGTTTATAACGCTTGGAATTCTTGGTTTTTCTCAGCTGTTAATGTATCCAGATATTCTCAAGGCAGTTAATCCGGAATATGCTTATCGTTTCCTTTCAGAATATCCGGGAGGTTTTATACTGCTTGGAGCTGTTTTCCTGTGTACCACCGGAGCAGAGGCACTATATGCTGATCTTGGACATTGCGGGAGGAAAAACATACGTGCATCATGGATATTTGTTAAGACTGCTTTGCTTCTGAACTACTTCGGACAGGGAGCATGGTTAATGATGAATCTTGAATCGGGTTCAAAAGTTAATCCCTTCTTTGAAATAATGCCTAAATGGTTCCTTTTACCGGGAGTCGCGCTGGCAACTGCGGCTGCAATTATTGCAAGCCAGGCGATAATCAGCGGATCATTCACTCTGATAAGCGAGGCTGTTTCACTTAACTTCTGGCCAAAAGTAAGGATTTTGCATCCCACCTTTATCAGGGGGCAGGTTTATCTGCCATTTGTCAACTGGTTTCTTTGGATTGCCTGCAGCCTGGTTGTTTTTTCATTCAAGGAGTCTAATAATATGAATGCGGCATATGGTCTGGCAATAACAATAACTGAGATAATGACAACCTTCCTGCTATCATATTATTTATATCAGAAAGGGGTGAACCACCGTCTGATTCTTTTACTTATTGTAGTTTATTTGACCATCGAAGGTAGCTTCCTTATCGCCAACCTTCATAAATTCAGATATGGGGGATGGTTCACGCTTTTACTTGCATCAATGTATTTTATTGTAATGGTCGGGTGGTATTTCGGCAGGAAATTGAAAAACAGGTATGTGACCTTTACAAACCTCTATAATTATCTCGAGCTATTTAAAGATCTGTCCAAAGATAAATCAGTTCCTAAAACAGCGACCAATCTTGTATATATTATTAAGGCCAACCGGATTGATCAGGTCGAATCCAAAGTGATATATTCAATATTCCGTAAACAACCAAAACGTGCTGACACCTACTGGTTTCTGCATGTTGACAGACTAGATGAACCTGACAGATTTGAATATCAGGTGACACCGATCATTCCGGGAGCATTAATAAGAGTTGATTTCCTTCTGGGCTTTAAAGTAGAACCAAAAATAAATCTATACTTCAGGGAGGTGCTGGAAGACCTGGTAGAATCAGGTCAGATAAAGCTGGAAAGCAATTTTGATTCACTTAAAAAACATGCTCTCCCGGCAGATTTTATGTATGTTCTGATTGACCGGGTAATGCCACGCGACTATAAACTGTCATATATCGAGAATCTCACGCTCGCGCTTCACAGTGTATCAAGACTACTTTGTATTTCTGATGTAAAAGCGTTGGAACTTGATTCCTCCAATACCATTGAGGAACAGGTTCCAATTACAATTGACCAGCCGACAGACTTCAGGATCAAGCGTATACACTAATATTATATGAATATTTTTTATATGATTAATTTTGGCGGTTTTTTTTGGGGGAATCCTTTGACTAAGTAAGGCAGTGTATGAAAGGAACGGATCACCATATTAATATAAATAAGGTCTCATTTGCAGGTCTGTTAGTTACCCTTGGTATCGTGTTTGGAGACATTGGTACCAGTCCTCTTTATACAGTCAGGGCAATTATTGATAATTCCAAAACATTTAATGAGCTTCTGATCTATGGATCACTGTCGTGTGTTTTCTGGACATTAACTCTTCAGACTACTATTAAATATATTGTGATTACTCTTCAGGCAGATAACAATGGTGAAGGCGGCATCTTTGCACTTTTTGCACTGATCAGAAGAAAGTCTGCCTGGGCAGCTATCCTCACTATGATAGGTGGAGGTGCATTACTGGCTGATGGTGTAATAACTCCGGCTATAACAGTTACCTCATCAATTGAAGGATTGAGACTTTTTAATCCGGGTATTCACGTTTTGCCTATAGTCCTTATAATCTTTGCAGTTATCTTCTTCATGCAGCAGTTTGGGACTAATTTTATAGGAGTAGCATTCGGCCCCATGATGGTGATATGGTTCTTAATGATTGGTACTCTGGGGTTTTCACAAGTAATTCAGCATCCCGCTGTTCTGCATGCTCTCAGTCCTCTTTATGCGATACGTTTTCTCAGCGAATACCCGGGCGGCTTTATTCTTCTTGGAGCGGTTTTCCTTTGTACCACTGGAGCTGAAGCGCTATATTCTGATCTGGGCCATTGCGGCAAATCAAATATCCGGGTGTCGTGGATTTTTGTCAAAACTACATTGCTTCTGAACTACTTTGGACAGGGAGCATGGGTAATGATGCATTATACTCAGGGGTCGGAGGTAACTCCTTTTTTCGCTTTAATGCCAAGATGGTTTCTTCTGACCGGAATAATCATCTCAACTGCTGCCTCTATAATTGCCAGTCAGGCACTTATAAGCGGATCGTTCACCCTGATCAGTGAAGCTGTTTCTCTGAATTTCTGGCCTAAAATAAGGATCATTAATCCCACATTTGTAAGAGGACAAGTCTATCTGCCTTTTGTAAACTGGTCTTTGTGGCTCATGTGCAGCATGGTAGTGATTTTCTTCAGAGAATCTTCAAATATGGAAGCTGCATATGGACTGGCCATCACCATAACAATGATAATGACTACATTATTATTATCATATTACCTGTATCAGAAAGGAGTCGACCGAAAGTTGGTAGTATTGTTGTTGTTGGTTTTTCTCACTATTGAGGGTAGTTTTCTTATCGCAAATCTTCACAAATTTAAGTACGGTGGATGGTTTACCCTGATGCTTGCTTCTGTCTATTTTCTTATAATGTTCAGCTGGTATTTCGGAAGGAAAATTAAAAACCGTCATATTTCATTTTCTAACCTGGGCGACTATATTGAATTGTTCAAAGATCTGAGAAAAGATGAGACTGTGCCGAAGATCGCAACCAATCTTGTTTACATTATTAAAGCCAACAGACAGGATCAGGTTGAATCAAAGGTGATCTATTCCATATTTAATAAGCAGCCGAAAAGAGCCGACAGGTACTGGCTTTTGCATATTGACAAGGTGGATGAACCTAACCGGATTGAGTATAAAGTCAATCATATCATTCCGGATATTCTTATCAGGATTGATTTTCACATCGGATTTAAGGTAGATCCGAAGGTAAATCTTTATTTTAAAGAGATAGTTGAAGACCTGGTAGAGTCAGGCGAAATAAAGATTGATAGCAGTTACGATTCCCTGAAAAAGTATGGTTTACCAGGTGATTTTAAATTTGTCCTTATAGAAAGAATAATGCTTCATGATTTCAAATTGACAAAAACCGAGAATTTTATTCTTTCGCTCCGGAGCCTTGTACGGTATATAAGTATCCCCGAAGTCAGAGCCCTGCAGCTTGACTCTTCAATTACAGTAGTCGAGCAGGTTCCAATAATTGTAAACCGGCCTGTTGAAAAGAGGATCATCCCGGCAAAAGGTGACAAATAATCAGGTAAATTCTTAAAGCTTCTTTCGGCAATTCTTTTTAATATGATAATTGGAATTGCACATAATCCGGATAATGGTTATTTTGTTCCGGCAATCTGATAATATCTTCTGATATATGAATGCAATGCCATTTGTTATAGGAACAATTGCCTTTTTTGCAATAGCTTACAGGCTTTATTTCAGTTTTGTAGCTGCCAAAGTTGCTGTAAGGAATGATCTTAGCGAGACACCAGCTCACAGGTTATTTGACGGGCAGAATTATTATCCGATGAACAAATGGGTATTATTCGGGCATCATTTCGCTGCAATTGCAGGTGCAGGTCCGCTTGTTGGTCCGGTTCTCGCAGCTCAGTTCGGCTTTATGCCCGGATTTTTATGGATGCTAATCGGTGCCGTTATGGCAGGAGCTGTACACGATTTCGTAATACTCACCGCCTCAGTACAGCATGACGGGAAATCACTTGCTGCCATTGCCAAAGCTGAGATAAATAAAGTTAGCGGTGTTACGACAACATTTGCAATTCTGCTGATAATCGTCGTTGCCCTGGCTGGATTAGGTCTCGTAGTAATAAATGCTCTTGCCGAAAGTTCATGGGGGACTTTCACAATAGCCTCAACTATCCCGATTGCTCTTATAATGGGTATCTGGATGTTCAGGATCAGGAAGGGTAAAACAGCTGAAGCAACGGTTTTTGGAATTATCATGCTTGTACTGGCAGTCGTAATTGGCAGATATATACCTGATTCTCAATTTGCTTCATGGTTTACTTTCAATCATAAAACTCTTACAATACTTATAGCTATCTACGGATTTCTGGCATCTGTTCTTCCTGTCTGGCTTTTACTTTCCCCTCGCGATTATTTAAGCTCGATTATGAAGATATCCGTGATTGGGTTACTGGCTATCGGATTAATTATTGTAGCCCCTGAAATCAAAATGCCTGCATTCACTGAGTTTGGAAAAGGAGGCGGACCTATAATTCCCGGAAGATTATTTCCATACCTTTTCATAACTATTGCCTGTGGAGCAATTTCAGGTTTTCATTCGCTTGTAAGCTCAGGAACAACTCCAAAGATGATAATGAAGGAGTCTGATATCAAGACAATTGCCGTAGGTTCAATGCTTACAGAGGGGGTTGTAAGCATTATGGCACTGATTGCTGCGACCAGTCTTCTTCCTCTCGATTATTTTCAGATAAATGTTCCTGTTGAGAAGTTTCAGGCAATCCTTCCAAAGCTTCATGCGATGGGATTTACAGAATCAAATCTCAGTCAGCTCTCATCCAGTGTAGGTGAAAAGATTGCCGGGAGAACCGGCGGAGCAGTTTCGTTAGGTGTTGGTATGGCTTATATCTTTTCATCAATTCCCGGGATGAAACATCTGATGTCCTACTGGTACCATTTTGCAATAATGTTCGAAGCTTTGTTCATTCTGACAACCATCGATGCCGGAACCCGGATCGGAAGGTTTTTATTGCAGGAAGCACTTGGAAAGGTGTATAAACCTTTTCAACAGACAAACTGGCTCCCGGGGAATCTTTTAACAAGCGGACTGATTGTTTTTGCCTGGTCATATTTTATTTATACGGGTTCCGTATCTACAATCTGGCCAATGTTCGGTACTGCCAATCAGTTGCTTGCAACGATTGCCCTGACAGTTGGTACATCTTTTATTATTAACAGAGGGAGAATTAAATATGCC
>Ga0209540_10001614_pt1 | contig 16799 bp, 15 predicted proteins | sample BarGraIncu01121A_FD_184501 | JGI IMG/M metagenome (GOLD analysis project Ga0209540, IMG submission 184501) | Arctic peat soil microbial communities from Barrow, Alaska - Barrow Graham LP Incubations 011-21A (SPAdes) (version 2) | ecosystem: Environmental > Terrestrial > Soil > Wetlands > Peat... | reverse complement strand
TGGCCGACGCGCTCGCGGCAGCCATGGCGCATCCGGGCAGCCCGGAGGCCTGAGGCCGCCGCCGCACGGGCGATCGGCCGCCGCGCCGGAGGGCGGTCGGCGCCAACGGAGGCGCCCTCCCGCGAGTTCGCGGCGCTATCCTTGCCGCGCAGTGAGCACCGATCCCCAACCGCAACGCCGGACCACGCGCGCGGCTGTTCCGGGCGCGGACCCCGGCGCGATCCCAGACGAGGACGCGGGCGCGTTGCCCGACGAGGACGAGCCGGAGACCACTGAGGCCGCGATCGAGCCCATCGCGTCCGGATGCGACAACACCGGGCAGCCGGTGCACCGAGGCTGGGCGCCGATGGGCGGCCGACGACGCTGGATGGAGCCGTTCGTCCTCGCGATGGTCGGGGCCACCGGCGGGCACGGCTACGCGCTACAGGCCCAGCTCGATGAGCTCGGAATCTCGAACGGCGCCGTCGATGTCGGCCAGGTCTACCGGACGCTCCGCGACCTCGAGGAGGCCGGCCAGGTTGTCTCGACCTGGTCGTCGGACCGGGTTGGGCCACAGCGCCGCGACTACGTCCTGACCGAGAGCGGGTTCGCGGCGCTCCACGAGTGGGCGGCCGTGATGCGCGAGCGGACCCGCCTGATCGCCGAGTTCGACGAGCTGCACCGGCGCGTGCACCTGGAGCGTCCCGGGTAGTCGACGGGGATCGCGGTGGCAGCCGAGCCCCGCTACCTCGATGCGCGCGCCGTCAGCCAGCCCTCGCTGAGTCGCTTGACCGTCTCCACGAGCGCGAGATACCCGACCACGATTCCGGCCAGCAGGACCCAGTAGAGCGGCGGCAGCCCGGCGAACTCGAGGAGGGCGCCGAGCGGGCTGGCCGGGATCAGGACGGCGGCCGCCAGGGCGGCCAAGATCGCCACGACCAGCTCGCGGCTGGGCCGGCTGCGCCAGAACGGGCTGCGCTGCGTGCGGATCACCAACACGACGAGGATCTGGGTGAACAGCGACTCGATGAACCAGCCGGTATGGAACGCCTTCTCGTTCGGTCCGAGGACCAGGAGCAGCAGGCCGAACGTCACGAAGTCGAAGACGGACGAGATCGGGCCGAACACGAGCATGAAGCGCTCCACGCCGTGGATGTCCCAGCGGGCCGGCTTCGCCTCCACCTCCGGATCGACCACGTCGGTGGGGAGCGCCGTCTGCGACGCGTCGTAGATCAGGTTGTTGAGGAGGATCTGGCCGGGCGTCATCGGCAGGAAGGGGAGCAGGAGTGCCGCACCCGCCATGCTCAGCATGTTGCCGAAGTTTGAGCTGGTGCCCATCCGGATGTACTTGAGCGTGTTCGCGAACGTCCGGCGGCCTTCCGTGACGCCCTGGCTGATCGCAGCGAGGCTCGGCTCGAGCAGGATGATGTCCGCGGCGGAGCGGGCCACGTCGGTCGCGTTGTCCACGCTGATCCCGACGTCGGCGACGTGGAGCGCCGGGGCATCGTTGATCCCATCCCCGAGATAGCCGACCACCGCGCCCGACTCCCGGAGCGCCCGGATCACCTGGAGCTTCTGGTCGGGATCGACCCGGGCGAAGATCGTCGTGCCCGGAGCGCGGGCGACCAGCGCCGGGTGCGTCAGCGTCCGCATCTCGTCGCCGGTCAGGATGCCCGCGACCTCCAGCCCGACCTCGCCGGCCGTGTGGCGGGCCACCAGCTCGTTGTCGCCGGTGACGACCTTGAGGGCGACGCCCTGGCGTGCCAGGTCGGCGATCGTTGCCGCGACGCCCGCCTTGGCGGGATCGCTGAAGAGGATCACGCCCTCGAACGTGAGGTCCCGCTCCAGCAGGTCCGCAGCGGCCAGCCCGACCGCGCTCCCTGGCGCCGTGAGCGACGCGAGCTCCTCGGACGAAAGGACGCGCGACGCCACCGCCACCAGGCGGAAGCCATCGGCGGAGGCCCCATCGACGAGCGCGGCCAGCCGGGCATGCTCCGCGGTGTCGATTGGACGCGCGGTGTGGTCCTCGCGGACGCTCGTGGAGCGCACGACCACGGACTCTGGCGCGCCCTTCGTCACGACGAGGGGCGGTTCGTCCGCCCGCTGCACGACCACGCTCAGGAGGCGGCGCTGGAAGTCGTAGGGGAGCTCGGCGAGCTTCCGGTAGCTCGCCAGGTCCGCGGGCGCCGCCGCCTGCGCGAGGATCGCGGTGTCGAGCGGGTTGGCGAAGCCGGCCTGGAAATGGCTGTTGAGGTAGGCCAGCGCGAGGGCGGTGGCGGCCTCCGTCGCGTCATCGCGGTCGATCCCGGCCGACCGCTCCAGCCGCAGCTTGCCCTCGGTCAGGGTGCCGGTCTTGTCCGTGCACAGGACGGTCACCCCGCCCAGGTTCTGGATCGCGGGCAGGCGCTTCACGAGCACGCCGTGGGCGGCGAGTGCGCGGGCGCCGCGGGTGAGGTTCAGCGTCACGATGGCCGGCAGGAGCTCCGGCGTGAGACCGACGGCGAGGGCGACCGCGAACAGGAGCGACTCGAAGAGCGGGCGCTGGAGCGCAACGTTGATCGCGAAGACGCTCACCACGAGCAGCAGCGTGACCCGAGCCACCAGCAGGCCGAACGCCCGGATGCCCTGCTGGAAGTCGGTTTGGGGCGCGCGCTCGGCGAGGCGCTTCGCGATGGCCCCGTAGCTCGTCCGCGCCCCGGTCGCGGTGATCAGGGCGCGGCCGGTGCCGCTGACCACGCTCGTGCCCAGGAACACGAACGCGTCCCGGTCGGCGTCGCGCGTCGGGTCGGGCTCGGCACTGCGCGCCGGGTTCGGCTCCGGGTGGCGCGCCGGGTCCGGCTCACCGCCGTTCGCCGGGTCCGTCGCGCCGTCGCGCGCGGCCTTGAGGGCGGCCGCCGACTCGCCGGTGAGCGACGATTCGTCGACGTACAGGTGGTTCGCGGCCAGGAGCCGGCCGTCCGCCGGGACGATGTTCCCGGCTGCCAGGGCCACGACGTCGCCGCGGACCACATCGTGAACCGGCACTTCCTGCTCGCGCCCGTCGCGGATCACCGTAGCCCGCAGCGTCAGGCGGGCCTGCAGGGCGGCAACCGACGCCTCCGCACGGGCCTCCTGGACGAAGCCGAGCCCGGCGCTCAGGGCGACGATCGCGAGGATGATCCCGGCCTCGACCTCGTCGCCGACCGCGATGCTCACGCAGCTCGCCGCCACGAGGATGAGGACGAGCGGGCTGGCGAACTGGCTGGCGAGGATCTTCAGGCTCGTCCGCCGGCCCTCCCCACCGAGGGCGTTCGGGCCGTCGTGCCGGAGCCGCTCGGCCGCCTCGCTCGAGGTCAGGCCCACTGTGGTGCCGCCGCTCGGCGGCATGGTCGCCGGGGCGGTGCCGCTCGGCGGCATCGTCGCCGGGGGCACCGCTGCGGCTGCCGGTTCCACGTCGGTCACGTCCTCGCCTTTCGCGCCTGATTCGTCGTCGCAGTGTACGCCGGGAATACACGTCGCCAGGACGCTGCGCGATGACCGGCGCACGGGCGCGAGCGCCCCTGCCCAGGGCGTCGCCAGACGCTGCCTGATGGCACGCGGAGAGGCATCGATCGGCACTCGCGGAACATCCATTGCGGTGCTACACCGTCCCGAAAGGAGGCAGCCATGACCGACATCCTCCGCGACCAGCTGCTGGAGCTCATCGACGGGCAGGGGGCCCACCTGCCGTTCGAAGCGGCCGTGGCAGGTTTCCCGGACCACGCCATCAACGAACGCCCGCCGAACGTTCCCTACACGCCGTGGCACCTCCTGGAGCACATCCGGATCGCCCAGCGCGACATCCTCGAGTACATCCGCGACCGCGCGTACCTGGCCCCGAGCTGGCCGGAGGAGTACTGGCCGGCCCGCGACGCGACCGCGACGCCGGGGCAGTGGGCCGCGACGATCTCGGGTATCCGGGCGGATCAACAGGCGCTGCGCGACCTGGTGGCCGATCCTGCCACGGACCTGCTGGCAACGATCCCCGGGACACCCGGGCACACGATCCTGCGCGAGGTGCGCCTCCTCGGCGACCACAACGCCTATCACCTCGGCGAGTTCGCCATCCTCCGCCAGGTCATGGGAACGTGGCCGGCGGGCCGGGAGGAATAGGGGGGTGCCTCACGCTGCGCAGCTCCCCGCGAGCGAAACCGCCACGTGAAGGCGCGGTTCGTCCGGTTCGGGGTCGTCGAGATCGACGGGCGCCAGTACGAGCGTGACGTCGTGGTCATGCGGGACCGTGTCCAGCGACGCCACAAGAAGGCTTCGCGACCGCTTCGCGACCGCTACGGCCACACGCCGCTCAGCCTGGCCGAGCCGATCCCGTGGGCGTGCCATCGGCTCATCGTGGGCACCGGGGCGGACGGCGCCCTCCCGATCACGGATGAAGTGGTCGCCGAGGCTGAGCGACGGGGCGTGGAGCTCATCGCCGTCCCCACGCCCGACGCGTGCCGCCTGCTCTCTCGCGCCGACCTCGAGGACACGGCCGCGATCCTCCACGTCACCTGCTGAAGGCGGACACCTGCGGAGGGGACTCTCGAGCGCGAGGCCCGCCGCGGCAGGCAGGGCCGACCGCGGCGGGCGCCCGTCACATCGCTTCGAAGGTCTCGCAGACTTCGATCGTCGCGCCGCTCGAGAGCACCGGGCAGCCCTTCGCGAGCGCGATGGCGGCGTCCAGGCTGTCGGCGCTGATGATGCTGTAGCCGCTCAGCGAGCTGTGCCCGTCGCCGCTCACCGAGCCGTCCGCTGCGACCGTCTTGGCCTTGCTGACGGGGTTTCCGGGGTCCGCGACGGCCGCACCGAGCTGGCCGAACCAGGCGCCCCACGCGGCCATGACCTTTGCCCCCGCCTCAGGGGTCTCGGGCATCCCGCCGCCGCGGTACGCGAGCAGGTATTTCGCCATTGTCCTGGCTCCTCTTCGTGGGGTCGACCTGGAGCAGCGGTCGCTGCCCTCAACCTGACGACGACCGGGAAGAACCGGAATCGACAGCCTCCGACACGGTGACCCGGAGATTCCGCCCCTCCCAGCGCCCGGCCTCCGGCCACCAGGCCGTGAAGTCCACCGCGGCGCCCGGTCGCAGCCGGTCCGATCCGGGCACGTCGGCCACCCACACGCCGACGCCGGTGTCGCGGGCGTCGATGTCGGCCCATGTCAGCCAGCCGTCCAGCGTGTAGCGCACGCGGGCCGGGGCCAGCAGCTCGAGACGAAGGACCCGCCCGGCGACCATCGCGGGGCGCGGCGCGGTGAAGCGCCAGGTCGCCCGCGTCGCCGTCGGCGCCACGCCGTGGTAGCGGTGCCAGGCGGCCGCGGGGCGGTCGATGGCGTGGCCGAGGGCGATCGAGCGAAAGAGCTTCACGTACTCCGCGTGGGCCCAGGCCAGCGGCATGGCGGACCCGCTGGGCCGGCCGGGGACCAGGCCACGTGCGGGGATCGGCGCGGCGTCCCAGACCTGCTCGGGCAGCATCCCGCCAGCGGACCCCATGCGGCGCATCGCCTCGAGGTACGGTCGCGCGTCCCGCCCCGCCTCCAGCTCGTAGTGGCCGCGCTCGCCGACCAGGAGCGGCCAGCCCCGGCCGATCCCGGTGCCATCGAAGGCGCTCCCGTCCGCGTGCTCGCCGTATCCGTCGCCGTTGTAGCGATGCCAGACCGGGCCGCTGGGCGTCTCCGTCCGGAGTAGCGCGTCGGTGACGGCGAGCGTCGAGAGGATGCGTGGGTCGTCGGCCATGCGCAAGCCGAAGCGCACGAGCGCCAGGAAGTCGGTGCCGACCATCTCGTCGGCCGGGACCATGGACGCATCGGTTGGCCGGTTGCGCACCGGGACCGGCGTCGAGATCGGGGCACCGGCCAGCACCTGTGGCGACGCGATCCGGACGTAGTGGCCGTCGACGCCATGCTCCTTCGAGAGCTTCGTCCCGCGGGCGTACGTCCACTCCTCGATCGAGGCGTTCCAGTCGTCCGCGAGCTCGCGCAGGTACGTCGCCGCCGGCTCAGGGCTGTGATCCGCGGCCACGACGAGCGCGGCAACGACGGGCGCCAGGGTCGATGGCGTCAGCCCGGCGTCTTCCTCCCAGCGATCCTGCTTCGTCGCGGGACCGGTCCGGGCGATGAAGCGCGCGGCGGACGCGATCATGTGCTCGAGCGCGTCCCCCGTCAGCAGGTGCTCGAACGCGGCCGCGTCGCTCCCGGCCATGCCGTGCATCTCCACGGCACCGCCACGCCGGAGGGCGCCGGCAAGGAGGATGGGGTAGGCGGCCTCGTCCAGCTGGACGCCCGACCAGTACGCGACGCCGTCCACCCACTGGTTCTGCACCCACGAGCCGTCTGGCTCCTGCGTCGCGACCAGGTAGGCGAGCGTGCGGCGCGCCGTGCGTCGAGCCCCCAGCGCGACGAGCGCGCCGGCGGACTCGACGAGATCCCGCGACCAGACCAGGTGGTAACCGCCCAGGTCGTTGCGCGTGTTGCCCCAGGGGATCGACAGGCTGGCCACGATCGCGCCCGGAACCGTGCGATCGGCGTGAGCTCGAAGGACCGCCGCCGAGGTCAGGTAGAGCGCGCGATCCTCCTCCGAGACGTCCGCCGCTGCGCTGCTCACGGTGCGCAGGAACCCGTGCCAGTTCCCGACGTACTCGTCCCAGGCGTTCTCGAAATGGCCGGCGAGCGCGGCACACGCCTCCAGGCCGGCCTCCTCGGGCCGGGTGCCGAAGCCAAGGGCCAGCCGCGCGACGCCATCGGCCAGGACCAGCTCCGTCATGCCCGCCACGTTGCCGGCCTCCGTGATCCCGTAGGTCCATGCCATCCGGCCATTGGTCGCGAAGTCCTGCCAGCCGTCCGAGGCTCCCACGTAGCCCACGCTCTGGCGGACGGGGCCCGGGTCCGAGGCGAGCGCAAGGGCAGCTCCGCCGTTCTGGGCGAACAGCATGGCCCGGCCCTTGTACGTGCCGGTCCACGCGCTGTTGTGCAGGCCGCTGAAGCCCAGGTGCGGGGCGAGCAGCGGGTAGAGCCGGAGTGGGTGCTCCAGGCGCCCGGAGTCGGACACGTCGCGCGGGTCTTCGAGGCGCGCCTCGACATGGATGACGTCCGCGTGGTCGTCCGCGCAGATGCGGAGGGTCAACGTGTAGCGCGGATGGCTGTGCGTCACGATGATGGCGGGAACGCCGGGCTCCAGGTGGCGCACGTCCCGCGACGCGTCCCGCTTCACCTCGCTCCAGAACCCATCGTCGTCGGCGACGATGAACCCCAGGTCGCGGACCTGGGGTCGGTCCACGCGGGGCCAGTAGACTTCGTTCAGGATCCCGTGGCCGATCGTGAACCAGACGCGGCTCGAGAAATGGGACGTCCCGACCGCGTCCTTCTCGCTGCTCGACCATGTGGGAGGCGCGCCCGGCGCGCCCGGCGCGCGAGCCGTGTCTTCCGTCATGACGCCCCCGCCGGCATCCGCTGCACCGCCGTGGCGGCCACCGACGCCATCGGCTCGGCGGCCGCCGCCGCCGGAACGGCAACCGTCGGGTCGTGCCAGTGATCCGCGCGAGCGAGGATCCCGCCCGCCTCCTCCGGGCCCCAGGTGCCCTGGTCGTAAGCGTGAAGCGGCGTCCGGTCGCCGAGGATTCCGTCGACGACGCGCCAGGCCGCTTCCACGGAATCCTCGCGGGCGAAGAGCGACCGGTCGCCCCTCGTCGCATCGCCGATCAGGCGCTGGTATGGCGGTCGCTCGGTTCCGCTCTGGTGGCAGGCGTAGAGCTCCACGGCTTCGCCGACCAGGGCCTCCCCGGGTTTCTTGGCCCGCGCACCGAGCGAGATCGACATGTCCGGCGCCAGGCGGAAGCGGAAGGAGTCTGCGGCGGACCGCTCCGATTCCGCAAAGACGGACTGGGGTGGACGTTTCAGCTCCACGAGGACCTCCGTCGCGGTTACCGGCAGGCACTTCCCGGCCCGAAGGTAGAACGGGACCCCGCCCCATCGCCAGGTGTCGACGTGCAGGCGCAGGGCCGCGAACGTCTCGACGGTCGAACCCCGCGCAACGCCCTCCACGTCGCGATACCCGCGGTACTGGCCGCGCACGACATCGTTCGGCGTGAGCACACGGATCGAATCGAGGACCTTGAACTGCCCGTCCCGAACGGCCTCGAGGGTCTGCCCCGACGGCGGCTCCATGCCAAGCAGGCTGACCACCTGGAGCAGGTGGTTCTGCATCACGTCGCGGATCGCCCCTGCCTGGTCGTAGAAGGCGCCGCGTCCCGCGACATCGAACGACTCGGCCATCGTGATCTGGACACTGGCGACGTGCTCGCGGTTCCAGAGCGGCTCGAGGAACGAGTTGGCGAAGCGGAAGTAGAGCAGGTTCTGGACCGGCTCCTTGCCGAGGAAGTGGTCGATGCGGAAGATCGCGGGCTCGGCAAAGACTTCGTGGACCGTTGCATTGAGGGCGATGGCGGTGGCCAGGTCGCGCCCGAACGGCTTCTCCAGGATGACCCTCGCGCCCTCCGCGCACCGCGATGCTTGGAGGTTGGTGATGACTTCGCCGAACAGGGCCGGCGGGATCGCGAGGTAGTGCAGAGGGTGCCGGGCGTCCCCGAGCTCGCCGCGGAGCGCATGGAACGTCTCGATGTCGTCGTCCGAGCCCTTCACATAGCGCAACCGCGCGGCGAGCGCGTCGATGGCCGCGCGGTCGACGACGCCGGCGGCCGCGAGGCTCTGCTGCGCCCGCTCGCGGAGGGTGTCCACGTCACCCGAACGGGCGACCCCGATGATCGGCAGGTCGAACGCTTCGTCCCGGATAAGGCCGAGGAGGGCGGGGAAGATCTGCTTGAAGGCCAGGTCGCCCGTCGCCCCGAAGAACACGAACGCATCGGATTGCTCGGCTGCCATCGACCTATCTCCGTCCGTGCGGGACTGGGTGGGCCGGGACCCAGTCCATGCTGATCGGCGCGAGATCGAGCGGCATGCGAACCCCCCGGCTGAAGCAGGAGCTGCCAGGCAACTCGCGGGCGTCTGGCGCTCGCTCCGTCATCGATAGCGTAGGGGCATTGCCGTCGGGATGCGTGCCCGGACCATCCCGGGCCACGCGCGGGTCCGCCGGTCCTGGTGGAGTGACTGGGTCGATCTCGTCCGGGTTCCGCCCACGGGCACCTGACGGGGTCCGGCGGCGAGATGGATCCGGACGCGGTCGGCCGCCGCATCCATGTCGATGCCGTCGAGCTGCGCCCGCTGGAAGCGAAGCCACCACTCGCGGTGAACACAGCGGCTCCCCTCGGCGAAGAGCCGGAAGTCGTCCGCGGACACCATGTGGATGGTTGGCGGCATCAGCGTGGCCTGGACGGCTCGCCGCTCCTCCAGCGCCTCGGTAAGCGACGCGCGCCTGCAACAAGTTCGGAAACATGGTGCCATCGGCTAGTGGGGCCGTCGCCTCGTTCACCTTCCCGACCGCCGGCACCTACATCCTCCAGCTCCAGTACCAGACCAAGTCCATCGCGGGGACTGCGGCTCCGAACCCGATCAACCCGACCTACACCTTTGACACGGGCGGGTTCCCGGCCGACGACGCCTCGATCCAGCTCTTCAAGCACGAGCAGGCCGCTCGTCGCCCCGGGCCTGACCCGCGGCGCTCCGAGGGGACGAGCAACCCCTTGTGCATGACCGGCTGCCCGTTGACCGCCAGTCAGTCAAGACGGCTGTCCCATCGGCCTCAGTACGCGGCGATGGCCACGTCGGCCGCGACTGTCCCAGGAGCCCGCGCCTGAACCGCGAGCGACTCGCTCCCCGTCAGCCGTCCCGGCGGGCGTCCGGGCAGAGGTTCCGGTACTCACACCAGCGACAGCGCCAAGAGCCCGGGCGCGGGTCGAACTCGCGGCGGCGGGCACGACCTGCCATCGCGGCCAGGTCCCGCTCGAACGCGGCCAGCTGCTCGGGCGTGCGCCCCGTCGAGACCTCCATCCCGCTGTCGGCGAAGTAGAGGCAGAGGCGGGAGGCGGGCGGGAGGGTTTCGCCGGTCCTCGGATCGCGCAGGGCCCCGCGGGCGCAGGCGTATGCGTAGGCCGTGAGCTGGCGGTCGGCGTCGACGTCGACCTGGCCGCGGGCCCGGCCGGTCTTGTAGTCAAGGACCTCCGTGGAGCCGTCGGGCGCGCGGTCGACGCGGTCGACGTAGCCGACGAACCGGAAGGTGCTCGTCTCGGCCGGAGCCTCGGCGGGGACCTCGGCCGGAGCCTCGGCGGGGACCTCGGCCGGAGCCTCGGCGGCCACCTCGGCAGCGACCGCCACGTCCACGCCGAAGCCCAGCTCCGCCGCGACCGGGGTCGAGAGGCTGGACGCCTCGCGCTCGAGGAAGCGCGCGAGCACGGGGCCGGCTCGGACACGCGTCCCCGCCAGCTCCTCGGGCTCAAGACCGGCGCGCTCGAGGACCTGCTCGCACGCCCGCTGGAGGACCTCGAGCCCAGGCTCGGGCGCGTCTTCGGCGCGGACCCGGATGCGCTGGCGGATGAAGATCTCGAATGCCTTGTGGATGGCATTGCCGAACGCGAACTGGCCGGGCGAGACTTCGCCCGGGAGGCGCTCCACGTATCGGAAGGCGTACCGGCGAGGGCATGCCTCGTACGTGGACATCGATGAGTAGCTCTCGTACGCGGGCAGAGGCGCGTCGGCGGCGGGGAGCCGCGTGGTGGGTACTTCGGCGATCGTCACGCGACGATCCTGCGTCTGGGTCGTGCCAGCTACGTTGGCACGGCCGCATGCGGCGCGTGGTTCAGTGGCGGGCCAGGATCGCGAGGATCTCGTCGCCGTAGCGCTCGAGCTTCGCCGGGCCCATCCCCTTGACCCGCCGCAGGGCGGCGATCGAACCCGGCCGCTGCTCGACGATCGCGGCCAGGAGCGCGTCGTGGGCGACGACATACGCGGGCACGTCGTCGGCCCGGGCGCGCGCCGATCGCCACGCGCGCAGGTCCGCCATCAGCGCCTCGTCGGTGGGGTGTCCCGCGGCCGCCGAGGCGAGGGGGGCCCCCGGCAGAACGGTCACCCGGGGCGCACGGACGCCGTGCAGCCCCGGCAGCGCTCCCAGCCCCGGCACCGCTCCCGCGCCACCTCCTTCGAGCGCGCGCAGGAACCGGCTCGGGCGCCGCTGCGCCTCGCGATCGCCCGGCCCGGCGCGACGCTCGGCCCAGGAGAGGGCCAGGTGGCGTCGGGCGCGGGTCAGCCCGACGTAGAGGAGACGCCGCTCCTCGGCGAGCGCCTCGTCGTCGGCGGCCTGCCGGATCGGCAGGGTTCCCTCCTCCAGCCCGGGGAGCAGGACCGCGTCCCACTCGAGCCCCTTCGCCCGGTGAAGCGTGAGCAGGTTCACGCCGTCGGCCGAGCCCTCCGTCTCCGCGGCTGCCCGCGCCTCGAAGTCAGCGAGGAGCGCCCGAGCGTCGAGCCCGGGTGCCGCCTCGACCCCCGGTGCCGCCTCGACCGCCGGCCGACGGACGACCGCCTCCCGGGCGATCTCCAGGACCAAGGCAAGCGACGCCGTCCGCTCTCTCGCCTCCGCGCCCACGGCGTCGCCGTCGGGGTCGAACCCGAGATCCGCTCGCAGGCGTACCTCGAGGGCGTCGACGACCCCAGGTCCGCGCGCCGCCGCCGGAAGCCGGCGCAGGAGCCGAAGCGCCTCGCGCACCTCTCGCCGCTCGAAGAAGCGCTGCCCGCGGACGCGGAAGGCGATCCCAGCCTTCGTGAGGGCCGCCTCGAGTGGCGGGACCTGGGCGTTGATCCGGACGAGGACCGCGATCTCGGCGCGCGGCGTCCCGCCGTCGATGAGCCGGCGGATCGTCGCCACGAGCAGCGCGAGCTCGGCCTCGCCGTCTGTGCACCGCCGGATCGTCGGCTTCGGCCCGGAAGGCTGCGTTGCCACGAGCCGCTTCCGTCGGCCCTCGGCCGCGAGCAGGCGGTTGGCAAGGGCGAGGATCTCGGGGCTGCTACGGTAGTTACGGTCCAGGGTCACCTGGCGGGCCGCCGGGAAGCGGGCTTCGAAACCGGTCAGGAAGGCCGATGTCGCTCCCGCGAAGGTGTAGATCGTCTGGTCCTCGTCACCGACGACGCACAGATCATCGCGGTCGCCGAGCCAGAGCTCCAGGAGGCGTTGCTGGAGCGGGTTGGTGTCCTGGTACTCGTCGACGCTGAACCAGGCGTAGCGCGCCCGGACCATCTCGGCCGCCGCGGGATCGTCCTCCAGGAGGTCGACGGTGCGGGTGAGCATGTCGTCGAAGTCGAGCCGGCCCGCTCGATCCTTCTCCCGTTCATAGTCGGCCCACAGGCGGACGAACAGCTCGACCGGGATCGGCGGGGTCCGGTCGCCGGCCCCGCTCGCGTACGACGCCGGCCGAAGACGCCGGCTCTTCGCCCATTCGATCTCGTCGGCCAGGTCCTTCGCCGTGGTGAAGCGGTAGCCGCCCGGCAGCGCGCGGGCGAGGCGGCCGACGATCGGGACCTTCGAGTCGAGCACGGCGGGCGCCGGCTCGCCGCCATGGTGCTGCGGCCAGAAGTGCCGGAGCTGCGCCAGGGCCGCCGCGTGGAAGGTCCGGGCGGCGATGCCCGGGAGGCCGAGCGCCTGCAGACGTCCCACCATCTCGCCGGCAGCCTTGTCGGTGAAGGTGACCAGGAGGATGCGCCGGGGGTCGACGGCGCCGGTCGCGACCGCGTATGCAGCCCGGTGGCTGACGACCCGCGTCTTCCCCGATCCGGCGCCGGCGTGGACGACGAGCGGCCCGCGGGTGATTCGGACGGCCTCGACCTGGGCCGGATCGAGGCCCACGAGAAGGTGCGCGGCGTCATTCGTCAGGGTCGGATCCTCGCCAGGTGGGGTGTCGCCGTGTCGCCCGACCTACCCTGTCACGCCTGACCGCGCGCCGCCTCGAGCGTCGCGATCTTGTCGAGCAGGGTGCCGATCGCGTCGTCCTGGGCCTTGAGATGGTCCTGGATCTGCTGGGCCTCGTGGAGCGTCGCCTCGGCATCCTGGTACGTCTCGTCGGCTCGCTTGTCCGTGACGCGGGAGAGGATGTTCTGGCCAACCATGATGACCGAGAGCATGACGAGCTGGATGAACGTCTGGCTGACCCACTGGATGAGGGTGAGCAATCCACCGCTGACAGCCTGCGGCACGACCAGGAGGGCAAGGAGGGCGAACGCGTACGCACACCACATCGTCCCGACCGCCGTCGTCAGGGCGAGCGCGATCTTTCCGTTGATGCCGACATGTTCGTCTCGCGTCTTCGCCGGGCGGGTCTTCTTGCGCTCGGCGATCCGCGGATGGGGATGGTGCTCGAAGTTGACCTGCATGATCGATCTCCCAGGTGAACCGTGACTCCTGACCGCCGTGCCCGCGACACGTGCGCTCATCATCCACGACTGCGCGGTCTGCGCGCGCCGGCCCGGTGCAGTGCTGCGCCGCCGGACGCGCCGCAGATCGCCGGGCTCTCGCTCGGGAATCCGCTCGGCTTCATGAGGCCATGAGGGTCGGATACGCGGTGGGCGCGGGGATCCTTCTGCGGATTCTCCTCCCGCTGCGGTGCGTCGGCCGCGGCCAGGAGGTCGTGGAACGGGAGCCCAGTGCCGCCAACGGGCCCAGCTTCCGACGGGTGCCGGTCGGCGTCTCGCCATCGGCGCTCTCTCGCTCGGCGACGTTCGGTTATGCAGCCTCCCGTTCGGTCCTGACTACCGTTGGGGTGCCTGTCCGGCGCCTATGCGACTTGCGGGCATATCCACAACAGTGGCCAAGTGCCCAGTACGGTTCACGCCGCTGATATGCCCGCAACGTGCATCGCGGGAGTGGGTGTCCCCCGTGCCGTACGCGCAGGAGTTCGGGCGCCTGCATACGCCCACCCGCGAGGGCGGGCGGGCGCCTGCGGGCGGCAGGGCGAGGCCCAACGATGCGACCAGGGCATTGCCCCGACGCCCGAGACTCCGTCTCGACGAAGCCGGGTGCCGCCCCTCACAGCTCGATCGGCGCAAGAAAGTTGCGTCGGCAACCACGTTGCCAGACTCGTCGTCGACGCCCGCATCGGCCCGGCGGCCGCTGGCGATCAGAGTCGCGGGTACACGACCTTGGCGAGGGCGATGGCGTCGGCCGTCAACTCAGCGGAGTTATAGCCGGTGAATCCGACGTTCACGACCGAGAGTGAGTCGGCGCCATGCTTGACATCCAGGTCCAACCCCATGGACCAGGCTTCCTCGCCGAGTCCGGCAACGGGCTTCACCTGGTCTCCCGGAAAGAGCTTCTGCTGATCCGCCGTGGAGTTGTACATGCCAGGCCTCAGTGACACGATCACCTCGGGGACGTCGCCGGACAGCGACTTCCCCGCCTTGGCCGTGCCGGCGACCTTGAAGTGGCACGTCGTTCCGTCGGCGGGCGTGCCCGAGCTCACGTCCCCGCCGTAGGCGGCTGCCACATCCGCCTTCGTGACCAGGCTGCACACATCGCCGGCCTTGCCGGACGATGCGGCATCGGGTCCCGATGTCGACGGAGGATTGCCTTGGCCGCTGCACGCCGCTGCCACCAGCAACAGGCAGACCAGGGCGACAGCCACCCGAACCAGGGACGTCCCGTCACGGTTCCTGCGATCCATTGAGGCTGTGCTCATCGCTTCCCCCCTCCGTCGTGTCGGCGGCCAGTGCGTCTGTCCGCGCAAGCGGCCAGCGAATCTGTTGCCGGCCGGGCTAAGAGTAGCGTCTCCACCGCGGTCACTCGGATGCCGGCGTCGATCCTCGCCGGCCGGGCGGCCGGGCGGGACAGCCGCCGGCCCGAGGTGCGGATCGCACCCCTGAAACAACCGGGAGCGCATCTCGTCTCACTCACTGATGGATCCGAACGCCGACGTGGAGACGACCGCCGCCACCACCGTCCCCGTGCTGCCCGTACCGCTCCGCGTCGGCGTGGCTGGAGCACAGACCGGCGATGCGTACGAGCAACACGCGGCCGAGGTCCACGGCTTCCTCGTTCGAACGGTCCGCGATGGCGACGTCGCCGCGGACCTCCTGGCCGACGCATTCACGAAGTTGCTCGTCGAGGAGCGCGGAGGCCGCTGGCCCGACCACCCGCGCGCCTGGCTCTATCGCGTGGCGTCGAACCTCGCGACGAGCCGCGGCCGCCGGCTCCAGGCTGCGGCCAGGGTGGATCGAGCGCTCCAGGCGAGGCACGAGGACCGCGAGTCGGCTTCGCCGGACGCTGAGGTGCTCCGACGGGAGCGTCGGGGCGATCTGGATCGGGCCCTCTCGCTCCTGGGCGCGGACGCCCGGGCAGCGTTGCTCCTCGCCGCCCAGGGCTTCGACGGGGCGACGATCGCGGTGACGATCGGCCGGACGGAGGCAGCGACGCGGACCCTGATGTGCCGGTCGCGCATGCGGCTGCGCGACGAGCTTCGCGAGGAACACCGATGATCGACCACCGACGCGCCCTGACGCTTGCCGCCACCGCCCTCGACTTCCCGCTCGACGCATCGGACCGCGCCATCCTCGAAGCGCACGTCCGCGAATGCACGGCCTGCCGGGCGGAACTCGCCGCCTACCACCGGGACGCCGCACGCCTTGCGGCCCTTCCTCCGATCGCGCCGCCGGCCCGGGTGCGCGGTGCCATCGGGCGGGCGCACCCCGTGCATCGCTTCGTGCTGCTCGCCGCGGCGGCGCTATTGCTCACCGCATCGGCCGGGGTCGCGCTCGTCGTCGGCTCGGCGCTCAGGGACGCTCGGAACCCGGATGTCTCGCCCGCCCCCTCCACCCCGGCCCGGTCCTCGGCCGAACCGACCGCGGCGGCGTCGATCTCGACCGTAGCCGCGAGCCCGGTCGAGGCCCCGTCGAAGCTCGAAGTCGCATGCGACGGAACGCGCGCCGACATTCCGACGCCACTCGTGAGAGCCCAGGCTGACGGCATCCACATCCACTTCGCGAACACGAGCGGTCACGAGCTGGCTTTCGGGATCGAGGACGCGACTGGGCTCGCGCTGCTCGGCGACTCGATCCCTGTCGTGGGCGGAACCTTTGTCTACACGTTCGGCACCGGCAGCTATCAGCTCACGTGCGGGGGGACGACCGCGAGTCCATTTGCCGTTGTTGACCCTGACCGGCTCTACGCACCGGCTGAGCTCGGGTGCGCCAGTGGGACCACGGGCACGTCGGACTATGTCGCCGGGGCGAGGGGACCGCGTGGGTCCCTGTTGGATGTCGCGCGGACGGAGCTCCGCGGGCTGCAGTCCGGCGACGTCGTCGAGCACGCAGGCTACCCACAGGCGGCCGGCGATCAGTTCGTCCGGGTCGTCCGTCATGGTGAGGTCGTCGCCGTCCTCGGGTACGCGGACGATGGCCACGGCGGTTGGCTGCTCGGCGGAACGCGGGCCTGCTCGGGCTCCAATATCACGACCGTGTTGCCCAAAGGCTGACCGGACAGGGCGCGCAAGTCCGGCACGATGGACCGTCCGCAGCGGAACCGTTGGTGCATCATCGACGCGTGGATGTCCAGCCGCTCCGGGTCATCATCGCCGAGGATTCGGCGCTCATCCGGGAGGGGCTGGCGCGGCTCATCGGTGACTCCGGGGGCGTCATCGTGGCCAAGGTGGGCGACGGCCCGTCCTTCGTGGCGGCGGTCGTCGAACATCGACCCGACGTCTCCGTCGTCGACGTGCGGATGCCCCCCACGCAGCGCGACGAAGGGCTGCGCGCGGCGATCGAGGCACGCCGCCGCGTCCCCGGCACTCCCGTCCTCGTCCTCAGCCAGTATGTCGAGCGCCAATATGCGACCGAGCTGCTCGCGGACCGGGCCGGCGGCGTCGGCTACCTCCTGAAGGACCGGGTC
>Ga0209540_10001611_pt1 | contig 16851 bp, 9 predicted proteins | sample BarGraIncu01121A_FD_184501 | JGI IMG/M metagenome (GOLD analysis project Ga0209540, IMG submission 184501) | Arctic peat soil microbial communities from Barrow, Alaska - Barrow Graham LP Incubations 011-21A (SPAdes) (version 2) | ecosystem: Environmental > Terrestrial > Soil > Wetlands > Peat... | reverse complement strand
CGCAAGCTGATTGCCGAGCACATGGTTATGTCAAAAAGAACCTCTGCTCATGTAACATCATTTATTGATGCTGATGTCACCAGGCTTGTCAGGTGGAGAAATTCCATAAAGGATAAATTCCTGGCAGATGAAGGGCAGAAGCTTACGCTGACTCCCATTTTCATAGATGTCGCTGCCAGGGCGTTACACGAATTTCCGATGATAAACATATCCGTTGACGGGAACAATATTATCAGGAAAAAGAATATCAATATAGGTATGGCTACGGCACTGCCTGACGGAAACCTCATAGTACCGGTAATCAGGAATGCCAATGAAAAAAGCCTCACCGGACTGGCAAGAAGCGTAAATGATCTTGCTGAAAGAGCCAGAAACAACAAGCTTAAACCGGATGAAATCACGGGAGGAACTTTCACGATCACTAACTTCGGAAGCTATAACAATCTTGCCGGAACACCTATTATTAACCAGCCTCAGGCTGCCATTCTTGGAACGGGAGCAGTGCGAAAAATGCCTGCTGTTATTGAGACACCCGATGGAGATGTTATTGCAATCCGCAATATTATGATCCTGTCCCTCAGTTATGATCACAGGGTAATAGATGGCGCCCTTGCAGGCAAATTCCTGAACAGGGTAAAGGATATTCTGGAGAACTATACCGCTGATGAGATTTAGTTTTATTCTGCAATAATGTCATTCTGAAATTCATCCACTGAAATTCAGGCTTGGCAGAATAATCCTGCTGGTTTATAAAAAAGGACAAATAGTTTTTGTCCTTTTTCTATTATTTCTGCTATATTAGTACCTTTATGAATTGAATTTGAGTAATATAAAACCTCAATCCCTGTAAAAGATTGTATTGCAGAATAATGTATTATTATCTAGGGGTTATGTTAAATCAGTTATACCTGTTCTGAAATGATGAAAAGAGTTATTCTGTTTGCATTTCTCCTGGTCTTCGCAGCCGGAAATAATTTGTTCGCCCAGGCAAAAATTGAGAATAAACTGACTTTCTATGATGCTGAAAGTTGGGTGCTTTTTGAGGACTACAAGGAAGCCCTTCCTGAGTATCAGCAGCTTTTAAGATCATATCCCAATAATTATAATTTCAAGTACCGGATAGGGCAATGTTTTCTAAATATACCCGGCGAGAAGGATAAGTCAATCGGATTTCTTGAAGATGCCGTTAAACACATAAATCCGAAATATAAGGAGGGCAAATTCAAGGAGACAGGAGCCCCCTATGATGCATATTATTATCTCGCAAATGCTTACAGGATCAACAATCAGATCGACAAGGCAGTTGAAAGCTACACTATCTTCAAAAAAGGCCTTAATCCTAAAGTTTATGATTCAACAATTGTAAACATGCAAATTCAGTCATGCTACAATGCAAAAGATCTAATAGCGTTTCCTCTTTATGTGAAGGAGAAAAACCTCGGAAGCAACATCAATGACAATAACTCAGAGTTTAATCCTGTTGTTTCGGATGATGAGAAAACGATTGTATTTTCAAGGAGCGAGGCATTCTATGATGCCATTCTCTATGCAACCAAAAATCCTGACGGAACATGGGGAAACCCCCTGAACATGAACGAGGTTCTTAAAGTTGACAAGGACCTTTACCCGACATCCATCTCAAAAGACGGCAAAACTCTTTATCTGTACAGTTCAGCCGATTACGACGGAATCATTTACTCCTCGACCTTTGAAAACGGAACATGGGGACCGCTTGTCAAGCTGAATGATAACATAAATACAAAATACTGGGAGTCTCACGCTACAATATCACACGACAATAAGAAGCTCTATTTTACGAGCAACCGCAAAGGGACGATTGGCGGACTTGACATCTATGTATCGGAGAGGGATTCTACAGGGGATTGGGGACCGGCTGTAAATCTCGGACCTGCGATTAATACTCCGTACAACGAGGAGACTCCGTTCCTGAGCAATGATGACAAGACTCTTTTCTTCAGCTCCAGGGGGCACTTCAATATCGGAGGATATGATATTTTCTATTCCACCCTGCTCGATAATGGAGAATGGTCAGTTCCCCTTAATTTAGGATACCCGCTTAACTCAACCGATGATGATGTCTTCTTTGATCCTGTAAATGCAGGTTATGAAGGATACTATTCTAAAGTTGAACCATCTGGATACGGTATACAGGATATCTACAGGATAGAGATCTTTTCTGACCAGCACCCAAGGAAGTTTCTTGTAAGAGGTATGGTCAAGGTGGCTGACCTGATATCCAATTTCAACGACAGCGTAAAGATCAGCGCAATGAATATCAAAAATCCCAACCAGACAATAATTGTCTATTCCAATCCAAAGACCGGGGAATATGAATTTGAGGTGCCGCAGGGAAATTATGAAGTCACCTATGAATCTCCGAGCAGTGAAAAAGTAAAACGAAACCTTAACCTGGAACTTACAAACCCGTCCGACAGCTTCGTAATGCCAGGCACGGTCCTTCCCAAAACAGATTTTATCGCAGATCTCCTGGTAAAGAGCAATAAAACAATCTCTGTATCAAAGGGAGATACCATTCTTTTCCCTCTGAAGACTGAACCCCAATCCAGACTTGTAATTGAACAATGGTCAGGAGATTCACTTATTAAGTCTGATACCTACGACATCTCTGATACTACCTTCAATTATAAAATGGTTCCAAGGCCCGGCGATAACAAAGTGACCTTTAAGCTGACTGACAGGTTCAGCAATACGACCACTACTGATGTTTTCATTACAAGGGAAAAGGGAGTCATATCCCAGCCGCTTATAAGACCAGAATACAGCAGGATCATCGCCAAAAAACAGGTAGCTGCACTATCCGCCATGATGTATATTCGTGCCGATGACAAGCTGAAAAAAGTCATATCAGGTGCCGACATAAACAATCAGCAGTTTGGCAAGGTCGATGACCTGGTATCCTACATAAAGGAGCAAGCCGCTAAGAGTTCAATAAGCCCTGAGGAAGTTGATAAGCTGGCCCTGAAGGTTGCAGTCATGGATAACGTTCTGACCCAATCTGCAGTCGATCTGATGGCTAAATATTCCGAAGGCGACCTGAAGAAAATACTTGGAGACGTTGATATCTACCAGCAGAACCTGAAGACATGGACCGATCTGCAGGAGTATATAGCCTCGAAAACTGGAGACAAAGTGACTCCGTCTGATCTGAATTTGGTTGCTGCTGACATCCTTACCAATACTGATCCTTTGATAGCGATTATGAAGGAGAAGATACTGGCTTATAGTGAAAATTCCGGATCAGCTTCATCATTGAGACAATCAGTCGAGGCTACTGACAAACTGAAGATTAAACAATCAGGTAAATGGCTGAAGTCATTTTATGATGAATCCCTTAAAAATAATTTCACGGATGACCAGTTTAGCAAATTAATAGCTGGAATAAGTACTTACAAAGACACCAAAGCCGAAAAATCTGCCGGTGACCTGGCTATGAATTCTGAGGAACCTCTGAAAACATGGATTAATTCATTGAACCTGAAGAAAGAGAAAATCACTTCCCCGGAGGAGCTTGTACTCTACATTCTAAAAAACAAGGGGAAAGGCAATATAACTGATGAAGCATTCTTTAACAGCCTTGCAAATCTGATTTCATCGGCTAATATTCCTGTCGATACAATAAAATCCCAGATGATCGCCTCGCAGCAACATAAATTATGGTACCTGTGGGTCCTTGGCGCTGCAGGAGCATTATTCCTGTTATTCTTCTTCAGAAGAAAGAAGGATAAGGATAAGGAAAAGAAAGATTAATGAAATGGCCGGTTAATTCCGGCCATTTTTTATTTAATTAATAACAGGTTAGTTATTTGTTCCATTTTTTTTAAATTTGTTAGCAAAACCAATAGATATGCGCAGGATAATTGTGACACTGATCATTATTGCCTTTCCCCCCTTTTTCCTGATTGCACAGGATATCAAAACTTATCAGGAGACTTTCAATGAAGCTGAATATTTCTTTATGAATGCAGATTATTCAGATGCCATCTCTTTTTATCTTCAGATCGCTGAAAAGTTTCCGGACAATGCAAATATCAGTTACAGCATAGGCGTCTGCTATCTTAATATAAACGGGAAAAAGAACCTTTCAATCGATTACCTGGAGACGGCTTCCAAAAATATGTCAGCAAAGCGTAAGGAGGGTTCAGTAAGTCAGCTGACGGCACCTTATGATGACTTATTTGAGCTGGGTGAAGCATATCTTGTAAATTATCAGTTCAACAAAGCTCAGGATGCCTTTAAGAGGTACCTGGCTACGTTGATACCTGATGACCATGAAAATATTGACTTTGTCAACCAGCAGATCAGATCGTGCGATATGGCAAAAGAGTATATTTCCAAACCGGTCTCTTATACTGAAGAGAATATCGGATCTCCTTTCAACGACGAAAGATCAAATTTCAATCCTGTTATCTCTGCCGATGGCAAAACCTTTGCATTTATGGTATCACTAAAGTTTTATAATGCAATAATGGTTTCGCGGAGCCTGAACGGGAAATGGAGCAATCCTGTCAACATTACCCCAGATTTGCAGTCCGACGGCGACTTGTTCATTTCCTGTCTCTCTCCTGATGGCAAAACCTTATACCTTTCAAAAGATGATAACTATAACAGCGATATATATACAAGCTCATTTGATGGTAAAAGCTGGGGGCCGACAGCAAAGCTCAACAAGAATATAAATACTAAAAGCTGGGAATCGCACGGTTTTGTTTCAGAAGATGGCAGTCAGCTTATTTTTGCCTCTGACAGGCCGGGAGGATTTGGCGGACTTGATCTGTACATATCAAAAAAAGTTAATGGCGACTGGGGGCCGGCTGGTAACATGGGTCCGGAAATCAATACACAGTTCAATGAAGATCGTCCTTTCCTTATAAATAACGGCAAGACAATCTTCTTTAGTTCGCAGGGCCATTCGACCATGGGAGGATATGATATCTTCAGATCAAACCTTCAGTCAAATAATATCTGGAGCCAGCCTGAAAATCTCGGGTACCCTATCAATACTCCTGATGATAATATCTTCTTCATGCCGGTCGAAAATGGAAAAGCAGGTTATTACTCCCTTTTTAAAGAGTCAGCGGGCTACGGAAAAGAGGATATTTATAAAATTACTTTTAAATAAAATAAGCCAGTGTTGCAGGCATTTGATATTGAAAAATTATTATATTTGTTCTGATGAATAAATCCGGAGTGAAAATACTCCTGTTCAGGTTGCAGCTATTGACTCTGATTTTTTTCTCTGTTGCTGCTTCAGCTCAGTCCTCAAAAGAGCTAAAAAACATTTTTGCCCAGGCCGAAAGCTATTTCCTCTACGAGGAATATGAACTTGCAAATCCTCTCTATATCCTTCTTGAAACACCAGATAATCTCAATATTAAATATAAAATCGGCACCTGTTATCTGAATATCGCGGGCGAAAAAGTTAAAGCCATTCCATACCTCGAAGAGGCAGTTAAGAATGCAAGCTATGACGCTAAGACCGAATCGTTTACCGAAAAAAGAGCCCCTCTTGACGCCTACTTCTCCCTTGCCAAGGCATATATGATCAATAACGAACTGGAGAAAGGGCTTAATACTCTCCAGACTTTCAATAACCTTTCAAGAGGATCTGAGATCAAAGGAGCAATGAAAAACCTGAAGTTCGTCGACCAGCAGATACAGGCATGCAAGAATGCAATTAAATTTGAGGAGACTCCTGTTGAATTCAGCAAAAAATTGCTTGGAGGAGGTTTTTCCCAGGGTTCCATTAATGAAAACCCGGCAGTAAGCTTCGACGGCAATTCAATAGTATATACCGAACGCAGGGGAATGGTCAATGCTATCCTTTATTCACATAAAGAGAGAGGCGTATGGCAATCTCCCATCGATATTACGGATATGATCAAAGCCGGTGAAGATTGTTCATCCTGCTCACTTAATAAAGACGGCTCAGAACTCTTCCTATATAAGAATGACGGTTATGACGGCAACATATATTCCTCAACACTCGTCAACGGAACGTGGACACCAATAAAGAAGCTTAACAAAAATATAAATACCAAATTTTACGAGTCTCACGCATCGATCTCTTCCGACGGCAATAAACTCTATTTCACCAGCAACAGGGACGGAGGCGCCGGAAGCCTCGACATTTATGTCTCAGAAAAAGATGCCGCTGGCGACTGGGGCCCTGCAGTCAACCTCGGAAATACAATAAATACTCCGTACAATGAGGATACTCCCTTCATAACAGAAAATGATTCCGTCCTTTATTTCAGCTCCGAAGGACATACCTCGATGGGAGGCTTTGACAACTTCAAGAGTATCAGGCAGGGTACGGCATGGAAGACGCCTTCGAACCTTGGATTCCCGATCAACACCACAGATGATGATAAATTCTTCCAGCCCCTCAACGGAGGAAAGAATGCGTATTATTCAATGACAACCGATTACAAGAAAAAGGATATTTTCTTCATTGGTATGGGTAGTACCGATGTAAACCAGTCATATGAGATTATGGGAAAATATAATCTTGCCGACACTATCATTCCATTTGATAAGAAATATTCTGTACACCTGATAAATAAATCATCGGGCGATACTATTGATGTCGGATACCCAAATAAATACACAGGCCGTTACAGCTTTATCGTAACTCCGGGGTCTTACAGGCTTACATATATGGGTTATGGCTACCTTACTCAGTCAAGAGACACTTCAGTTCTTCTGGATAACCCTTCCCTTACCATCGTTATGGATGTAAACATGGAAAAGGATACTTCCTTTATAATTAAACCTGTTGAAGCTCCTCCTGTTGTATATGAAAAAATAAACCTGAAGGATATTCCTGTGGTCGCTTCCATCGACTCAAGTATCCTCATTAAGAATATGAAAGTCAATGATGTGAATGACTTAAACATAAAAGATTCGGATGTGCTTTACTACACCGTCCAGGTTATGGCTCTGTATAATCCTGTTGATATTAGGTATTTCAAGCGTATTAACGACATGAAGGTAATGTACAGTGATGTCGATAAATTCTACAGGTATACCACGGGACGTTTTAAAACACGGGAGGAAGCAACAGCTTTAAGATTGGAGTTGATAAGGAAGGGCTATCCTGAAGAAATCTTCATCAAAAAAGTATCCAAATAATGAATCTGTCATCGAAAATTATCTTTCTTTCTTTGATTACATGCTGCATCACCCCTCTTTTCTCCCAGGATTTATCTAAAAAAGAATTTATCAGGGCCGTTCAGGAAGCCGATATATCCTATTATTATGATGAGGATTATGTGAAGGCGGCCAGCCTGTATGAGCCATTGCTTAAAACACATCCTGACAATTCGAGCCTGCAGGCAAAACTTGGAATATGCTATCTAAATATTGATGGAAAAAATATGGAGGCCCTAAAGCTTCTGAAAACAGCTTCAGCAAATGTAGTATCAAACGATAAGGAGTATGTAGAATATGGTGATAAAGCACCATTGGACGCTTACCTTTACCTGGCTGTGGCATATCATGCGAATGACAGCCTTGAAAAAGCAATTTCCCTTTATAATGACTTCAGGAAAAAACTGCACGAGACTGACATATTCAGGGAAGAATATGTCGATAACCAGATCAGGGATTGCAGGTATGCAATCGAGATGAAGAAAAAGCCCCTGACTATCATATCCGAACTCTTTGTACCATGGCTGAAAGAATACCCCGGGGCATCCAACCCTGTTCTCGCAAAAAACGATTCAATCTTTATATTTACCCGGAAAACCGGTGATAAAACCAAAATCCTCTGCTCTTACAAGAAAGATAAATGGCAGGCTCCTGTCGACATAACCAGGCAGCTGGGTGGCTTTGACCGCTTTTATTCCAATTCTATTACAGGTGATGGCAGAACCCTTGTAATATATATGGACGACGGGGGTGACGGCAACCTGTATTATTCAATAAGAAAAGATACAACCTGGTCAAAAATAAAAAACTTCGGAAAGCCAATTAATACGATTTACTGGGAATCAGATGGTTTCATCACGCCTGACAACGGGAAATTATATTTCTCGAGTAACAGGCCAGGTGGCTTTGGTGAACTCGATATATGGGTCGCTGAAAGAAAAGCCGACGGATCGTGGAATGCCCCTGTGAATTGCGGAGAGGTAATAAATACAGCCTTCAATGAAGATACACCATTCTACGATGAGGCAAATAATGCGCTTACCTTCAGTTCCGTGGGCCATATAGGCATGGGTGGCTATGATGTATTCAGGTCAATTTACAGGAATGGAGGATGGACAAACCCGGTTGGAATGCCTTATTCCTTTAATACAACCGGGGAGAACACTTTCTTTATCCTCAACTACGAAAAGTCTGGATTTATTACAAGTCTCTATGACGATAAAACCGGCGAAAGGAATATATACTCACTGGTAGCCATTGATCCTGCCGATGAAGTTACTACTGCCGAGGGCTCTGTTACTCTTAAGGATGGACTAACAGCCGATCCCAAAAAGGCAAGTGTCAGGCTTTTCGACCTTAAGAAGAACACACCTGTCAGAACCATATCATTAAATGAAGATGCCACATTCAAATTCGAAATAAAACCCGGCGAGTATCAGCTGGTGACAGCGCACCCCGGTTATAAAACAGATACGATCAATCTGAGCCTGCCCCTGTACTTCCTCAGCCACTACATGGTCATAAATTCGATTCTTACCCCTGAAAAGGTGGCAGAAGGAAATTTCCTGGCAATTAAAAACATTCTCTTTGCATTCGACAGCTTTGAGCTTGATGAGACCGCAAAAGAAGGGTTGGAACAGGTCAAATCGATCCTGATAAGCAACCCCGACCTTAAAATTGAGATTGCCGGTTACACCGATGCAAAAGGAAGCATCGCATACAATCTGAAGCTTGCAAACAAGAGAGCCCGTTCAGTGATTGAATATCTTGTGTCTTCAGCAATACCTTCAACCAGGTTCGTCTGCAAGGCATTCGGAGAGTCAAATTTTGCAGCTGTTAATACCAACCGCGATGGGTCTGATAACCCCGAAGGAAGAAAATATAACAGAAGAGTTGCATTTGGAATTGTCGATCCGCAGACCGGGGTCGTAATCAGGCAGGATACATATACTCCTGAACACCTCAGGCTGGCCTCATCAATGAAATACAGCGTTATCCTCGAAAAGACAAGTGCAGTGATTGCTGATGATCATTTTGAAAATCTCAAGCTCAGCGGTATGTTGTTCATCAGGACAATACCCGCTGATTCAATAAATATTTATGCCCTGGGGGTATTTTATAACAAGCCGGATGCTATAAAATTTCTTGGCTATGTCAAGGAGAAGGGATTCACGGGAGCCTACATGGTAAATCAGTACGATCTTAATCATGTCACAAGTGTAAATGCAAAGATTGCTCCTATTTTCAGCCAGACTATTGGGAAAAGGATTTATACCGTCCAGCTCAAGGCAGCTATTTCACCCATTGACATGAGCCTTTTTAGAAATTTCAATGGAGTGAGGGAGATCCTTTCAGAAGACGGCTATTACAGGTATGTAATGGGCGAATACCCTCAGTTCTCCAAGGCGAAGGAAGCTCTTCAATCGGTCCAGGATGCCGGATTCGGGGATGCGTTCATAAGAGAACTAGACCTTCTTATTGTAAATTGAAATATTACTTTTCTCAATATGAAGAGTGAAAAAATAAAGCTGAGGGCGCTGGAGCCGGAAGACCTTGAGCTTCTTTATGAATGGGAAAATAATGATTCATACTGGGTTATCAGCAATACTGTAGCTCCATTCTCGAAATATACACTTAAGCGGTACCTGGAGAATTCTCACAAGAGTATCTTTGAGACCGGCCAGCTTCGCCTGATGATTGAGATTGTTCCTGAAAAAAAGACAATAGGTACAATTGATTTATTTGATTTCGACCCTTTTCACATGAGGGCAGGAGTTGGCATCCTTATAGCCGATGATGCAGAACGAAGAAAAGGATATGCTTCCATGGCCCTGAAGCGCCTTATTGATTATTGTTTCACCACCCTTCAGCTGCACCAGCTCTACTGCAATATTCTTGCAAATAACTCTGAAAGCATGGAACTATTCAAAAAACAGGGGTTTATTCAGTCCGGTATCAGGAAAGAGTGGATAAAGACCTCCGAAGGATACCTCGATGAATATATGTTCCAGCTGATTAACGGATAACTGTTATATACCTTACTTTACAGCTCTTGTATCCCTGTATTCGCCCTTGAAATAGTTGATCCCCATAACATCGTATCTCTTTCTCGAAGCTTCGAAGCGTGCCAGGAAATCATCGAAATCCTTAAGCCTGTCCGGCGTCCATCCAGTCTCAGCTATCGCAATCATCCTCGGGTAAGCCATATAATCAAGGTAATCACGTGTTCCTATATATTCTGTCCAGACATTGCCCTGGATGCCAAGAATGTAATTCTGCTCTTCTGATTTAAGCTCGGAAGGCATAGGGTTGTAAGAATAGACCCGCTCGAGAGGCAGGTATCCTCCGATAGCGAGCGGCTGACCGGCAGGCTCGCACTGGTAGTGGTCGAGATAAACATATTGACCGGGTGTCATTATGACATCATGTTTTTGCTGTGCAGCAGCTATTCCTCCGTCTGTTCCCCTCCATGACATGACAGTTGCCTCCTGAGCCAGCCCGCCTTCAAGTATTTCGTCCCAGCCTATGATCTTGCGGCCTTTAGAATTAAGGAATTTCTCTATCCTCTGGATGAAATAGCTTTGAAGTTCCTGTTCATCCTTCAACCCTTCAGCTTTTATTCTCTTCTGGCAGAGAGGACACTTTTCCCAGCGGGTCTTTGGACACTCGTCTCCACCGATGTGAATGTACTTACCCGGGAAAAGTCCTATTACTTCAGTAAGTACATCCTCAAGAAAATTGAAAGTCTCCTCCTTTCCGGCGCAATAAACATCATCGACAACACCCCACCGGGTATAGACATCAAATGGCCCACCGGTGCATGACAATGCGGGGTATGAAGCCAGCGCAGCAAGAGCGTGACCGGGCATCTCTATTTCCGGAATAATGGTGACGAATTTCGATTTTGCATAAGCTACAATATCCCTGATCTCATCCTGAGTATAGAAGCCTCCGTATGGTTTTCCATCATAGACGAAAGATTGCTTCCCGCCATTGCCAACGAGAGTCTCTTTACGGAATGCTCCAACCTCTGTAAGCCTGGGATATTTCTTTATTTCTATCCTCCATCCCTGGTCATCAGTCAGGTGCCAGTGAAAGGTGTTCATTTTATGAAGTGCGATCATGTCGATATACCTCTTTACATCTTCAGGGGGAAAGAAATGACGACACACATCAAGATGCATCCCCCTGTAGGCAAACCTTGGGGCATCCTTTATTTCGCACGCCGGAACGGCAAGCCTGAATCCTTCGGCAACAAGAGGTTTCTCCACATCAGGAGGCATAAGCTGCCTGATTGTCTGAACTGCATAAAAGAGCCCCGTAGCAGATTTTGCTTTAATGATTATTTTTTTGGGAGTAATCGTTAAAAGGTAACCTTCATTATCCTTTATGGCAGTATCAATCATCATGAATACCGATCCGGATTCCGGTTTCTTTCCTTCAGCCACCTCGGTTTGAAAGCCTGTCGGGTTCGCGACAAGGCGTGAGAGAAAATCTGCTGCAAGCCTTGTCTCCTCGCTGAAGGTCGAAAGTATAATCCTGCTTTTTGCCGTGAAGACAAAATCACCTTTCAGCCCGATAAGTGAAACCGGTGCCGGTATAATAGCATAATTCACTGTTGAATTGATTTGAGCTCCTGACTTGCATCCGGTTGCCAGAAGTAATATTGCAATAATTGAAAAGAGGCTTTTTTTCATTATCAGTATTTTTTATAAATATAGTAAGCAGGAGTTTTCCGCTAAAACATTTTACTGTTAATAATTTCACAATGCTTCATGTTTAAACCCGGATGCAAGAAGACCGCATGCTGCTGATATATCAGCCCCACGAGATTCCCTTATCGATGCTGAGATACCTGAGGTAACCAGGTTGTGCTTGAAATACATCATTCTTTCAACTGGTGAAGAGCAGTTTATATCATTTCCGATCATGTGATACGGAAGCAGGTTGACCCTGATGCCGGTTCCTCCCAGAAGCTCCTTCAATCCGCCGAGATGCCTGTCAGTATCATTAACGCCATTTATCATCACATAAGCCACGCTCAGTCTTCTCTTCTTGCCAAGAGGGTAACTCCTCATGATATCAATGATACTGTTAGCCGGATATTTTGTCTCGGCAGGAACGACCATTCTTCTCTCATCCGGAAACGGAGAAAAAAGGCTTAAGGTAAGATTGCATCCCGACTTTTCAAGGAATTTCTTTACTCCGGGTGTAATTCCTACAGTTGAGACGGTTATATTAGCCTGGCTCAGGGCCTTTCCCCATTCCGCAGACAATATACCGCATGCCTTTATTACATTTTCAATATTATCCATCGGCTCCCCCATGCCCATAAACACCACGTGAGTGATCATATCCGCTTCGGAGATGCCGATGACCTGGTTAATGATATCGCCTGCATCAAGGTTACCATGAAATCCGTATTTGCCGGTAACACAAAACGGGCATCCCATCCTGCAGCCCGACTGGGTCGAAACGCAAACTGTATTTCTCTTGCCGTCAGGGATAAATACGGACTCGAACTGCAACCCGTCCTGATTTGTGAAGAGGTATTTTTTTGTTCCGTCGCTGGATTTTTCAGAGGTAACAGGACTATAAACACCTGTCACTGCGCAGGATGAAAGAAATCCCATTAATTTTTTTGGAATCTTAGGTATGCTGAAGAAGTTGCCGGCTCCTTTTTTGTAAATGGCATTGGCAAGCGCCAGGGCATGCTCATGACTGAAACCTTCATTCTTAATAAAGTCATGCATTTCCCCGGCATTCAGGCCGCACATTTTTTTTCTTTCCATATCGATCATCTGGCAGCAAAATTAAACCGATTATCAATATCTTAGCATCCATGGAACAATCAAAAGCTTTTAACCTTCAAAACCAATTGAATGAATAAGTATTTCAGAATAGTTCTGGTAATCCCTCTAGTTTTGACAGCCTGTTCGGGCAACCCTAAGGGAAAAAGTGATAATCAAGAAAAAGAAACGATGATATTCGACTCCTTAAATCAGTATGGCTATAACCGTATTTTCCTCGAGAAATACGTTCAGGTTATTGAATTGAAAAATGGTATTTCAGCTATTGCTGTCATACCTGCCTGGCAGGGCAGAGTAATGACAAGCACGGCTGAAGGAGATGCCGGATTCAGCTTCGGATGGATCAATCGTAACCTGATTGCTGCAGGGAAGATACAGCCTCATATTAATGCTTTCGGAGGTGAAGAAAGACTCTGGCTCGGTCCCGAGGGAGGACAGTTTTCGATATTCTTTAAAAAAGGATCACAATTCGACTATGACCATTGGCAAACTCCTGCCTTTATGGATACGACACCGTTTGAAGTCGTCAGCCGCACCGATTCGACAGCATTATTCGCCTGTGATGCCGAGTCAGATAATTACAGCGGAACACACCTTAAGTTCAGGCTTGAAAGGGAGGTTGCAGTCCTGTCTGAAAATGATATTCTAAAACAGCTTGACATCGATGTTAAAGGTCTAAAAAGTGTTGCATACAAATCTTCAAATGTCCTGATAAACAGAGGTGACAATGAGTGGGTAAAGGAGACGGGGTTGCTGTCGGTGTGGATGCTCGGAATGTTCAATCCTTCACCCTCGGTTATTATTGCCATACCTTTCAATCCTGGTGATGAGAAAACAATGGGACCTGCAGTAAATGACTCTTACTTTGGCAAAATTTCTCCCGACAGGTTAAAGTTATCCGGCAATCATATATTTTTCAGGGCCGATGGCAAGAGCCGGGGGAAAATAGGACTGCCGCCCCTCAGGGCAACAGGAACCATGGGTAGTTATGATTCTGCAAATAATATTCTCACACTTCTGATCTGCAGGCTTCCTGAGGGGAAGACCGAATATGTAAATTCAGCATGGAAGATACAGGATAATCCTTTTTCAGGAGATGCACTCAACTCCTACAATGACGGTCCTCTTGCAGACGGTTCGCAGATGGGTCCGTTCTATGAGCTCGAGACCTCCTCTCCTGCTGCTGCATTGAAACCCGGGGAAAGACTTGCTCACGTCCAGTTCACACTTCACCTGACAGGTGATAAAGAAATATTGAATAAAGTATCCATGAAGGCATTGGGTATTTCTCTGACAGAAATAGAAAATTCATTTAAATAGACTGGCGCCTTCTTAAAAAAATCCCCCTTCGAAGGGGGAAGGGGGATTTAAATAGTAAACGATCGCATGATTGCACGATTATTTTTTTAGTTCATTAGCCCAGTATTTTTGAGGAGGGGCTCAATCTTCGGCTCGCGGCCCCGGAAGTTGACGAACATCTGCATGGCATCCATGGTGCCGATTTTCTCAAGAATATTTTTCCTGTACGACTGTGCAGTGGGCTGATCGAAGATCCCCTTTTCCTTAAATGCTTCAAAGGCATCATTATCCAGGACAGCAGCCCATTTATAACAGTAATATCCTGCATCATAGCCGTCGGCGATATGGAGGAAATATGTTGTCCTGTACCGTGAGACAATCTCAGGGATAAGTCCGATCTTAGTGAAATAATCCTTTTCAAAGCTCTGAACATCAATATTAGCCGGGTATTGAAGAGTATGATAAGCCATATCGATCATCGATGCGGCCAATAACTCGACATTTACAAAACCCTGGTTAAAGTATCCGCTGTTTGTAATTTTCTTCACAAGGTCAGCCGGAATAGGTTCGCCAGTCTTGTAATTCTTTGCATACATGTTCAGCACTTCAGGTTCCGTAGCCCAGTGCTCGTTAAGCTGTGAAGGCATCTCGACAAAATCCTGCGCTACGTATGATGAATTATAAGGGTTCTTGTTGAACAGGTTATCGAGAGCATGCCCGAACTCGTGGAAAAGAGTTGTTACCTCATCAAGGTCGAGAAGAGCCGGCATATCACCGTTCGCATTTGTAAAGTTGAAAACACAGGTTACAACCGGTGTTATTACTTTTCCAGCCTTGAGATGATAGCTGCGATAAGTTCCGCACCATGCTCCCTGGTGCTTGCTTTCGCGCGGATGGAAATCCATATAGAGGACGCCAAGGTGTGATCCGTCGCTATCCTTTACCTCAAACGCCTTAGCATCAGGATGAGGAAGAGGAATACTTGCTATCGGAGAAAATGTTATTCCAAAGAGTTTGTTTGCGCATGTCAGCACGCCATCGATAACATTTTCAAGCTTGAAATACGGACGAAGCTCAGAGTCGTTAAGATCATATTTCTGCTTCCTGAGTTTTTCGGAATAATACCACCAGTCGGAAGGTTCGAGTTTGAATTTTCCGCCCTCCTTAGTTATGATATCCTGCATCTCCTTTACCTCATTTTTTGCTACGGGAATGGCTTTTCCCCAGAGGCTGTTAAGAAGCTTATCAACATTCCCTGGATTTTTAGCCATCCTTAGTTCGAGCATATAATCGGCGTGTGACTTATAACCAAGTATCTTTGCGTGTGCAGCGCGAAGGGCTACGAGTTCAGCAAATACCTTGTTGTTGTCGTATTTGTTGCCGTTATTACCTCGGTTTGTATAGGCATGAAACAGCTCGCGACGCAAATCCCTGTTTTTCGAATAGGTAAGGAACGGGAAGATGCTTGGTTTTTGTGTCGTGAAAAGCCATTTCCCCTCCTGCCCTGCTTCTTTTGCAGCATCAGCAGCAGCAGTAACTACGGATTCCGGCAAGCCATCAATTCCATTCTTGTCTACAAAAAGCTTAAAGTTGTTCGTCTCGTTCAGAACATTCTGTGAGAACCTGACAGTCAGAACGGATATCTGCTGGTTAAGCTTTTTCAGCGAATCCTGATCCTGCTTGCTCAGGTTGGCCCCGTTGCGGACAAATCCTTTGTAGAGGTTTTCCAGGATAAAGGCCTGCTGAGGATCGAGATTTAATTTTGCCTGGTTGTCATATACATATTTTATCTTTTTGAAAAGATCCGGATTGAGCCTTATCTCGTCGCTGTAAGCGGCAAGCTTAGGCGATATCTCCACTTCGATTTTCTTAAGGGAATCGTTGGTATTGGCAGAAGCCTGGGAGAAGAAAACCGAGGATACCTTTGAAAGAAGTTCACCGGAATTGTCGAGTGCAACAATGGTGTTTTTGAAAGTGGGTTTCTTCTTATTCTTAACAATCTGTGCTATCTCCCTTCGTCCCTCTGCCATTGCGGTGTCAAAGGCAGGCATATAATGTTTTGCCATTATCTTTTCGAAGGCGGGAACATTGAACGGAGTGTTAAACTCGCTGAAAAAGGGGTTGGATTTATCAACCTGCTTTTCATTTTTGCAGGATTGTATTGTCATTACAGTTAAAATTGTAATAATGAATAATTTAAGAGATTGTTTCACGACTGTAGGTGTTAGTTAGGGATTTGGTTTCTTTTCTTATTCCACGAAGATATGATTTTTGATTTTGACAGGCAAATCATACCCGGGCTGTGACCAGAAAAGATTCCTCATTCCTCCGCTGGTGGCGGATCCATCAACTTTATGAGCCTAGTCGTTTTTAAAAGAAGATTCCTCATTTCGCTACGCTTCACTCGGAATGACAATTCATCTATTATAGGGGATGCAGGAACTTACCAGGGGAAATTCCTCGTTCCGCTGCGCTTCATTCGGAATGATAGTCCATCTTTACTGGGGTATGCAGTTATACTTAATGTAAGATTCCTCATTTCGCTGCGCTT
>Ga0209540_10001610_pt1 | contig 16853 bp, 15 predicted proteins | sample BarGraIncu01121A_FD_184501 | JGI IMG/M metagenome (GOLD analysis project Ga0209540, IMG submission 184501) | Arctic peat soil microbial communities from Barrow, Alaska - Barrow Graham LP Incubations 011-21A (SPAdes) (version 2) | ecosystem: Environmental > Terrestrial > Soil > Wetlands > Peat... | reverse complement strand
ACCAGCTCGGCTCCGAGCTCGAGCGCGCGACGGGCGACCCCGGCTTTGCTCGTGTCGATCGAGAGCGGCGCGCCGAGCAGCCCTTCGAGCACCGGCACGACGCGGCGCAGCTCCTCGTCGGGACTCACCGCTTCGGCCCCGGGCCGGGTCGACTCGGCGCCAATGTCGACGATCGCCGCGCCCTCGTCGAGCATGCGTCGCGCCGAAGCGATTGCCGCCTCGGGCTCGAAGTTGAGACCACCGTCCGAGAAGCTGTCGGGCGTGACGTTGACGATCCCCATCACCGCGGGGCGCGGGAACCTCTGCTCGAGAGGAAGCCTGGGCACGCCGACAGCCTACGCCGCGCGTAGGCCAAGCGAACGGCCCGTTAGCTCTTGGCGCCCTCTGGCGGTGGCGGCTTGGAGAGCGCGCCGGGCACCGTATAGGGCTTGGGCTTGGGTTTGGCACGCGGCTTGCGCGCTTTCTTGCCCTCGTCAGCCGGAGCCGGAGGCGTGGAATCGGCGAACACGTCCTGCTCGGACTCGCCCGCCAGCAGGCGCTCGAACTGCTCCTTGTCGATCGTCTCGCGCTCCACCAGTAGGTCGGCCATCCGGCGCAGATCGTCGTTGTGCTCGCGCAGCACCGAAAGCGCGGTCTGACGCGCCTCTTCGATGATGTTCCTGATCTCGTCGTCGATCTGGCGCGCGATCTCGTTCGAGTAGTCCGGCTCGTGGCCGAGCTCGCGCCCGAGGAACGGCATGTCGGAGGAGTGACCGAGCACACGCGGGCCGAGCTTCTCGCTCATGCCATAACGCATCACCATCTGCTTGGCGGTCGCGGTGACCTTCTCGAGGTCGTTGGCGGCGCCGGTGGTGACCTCTTCGAAAATAACCTCCTCGGCGGCGCGGCCACCAAGCGACATTGCCAGCTGATCCATCAGCGCGGCGCGCGTCGTCAGGTAGCGGTCCTCGCGCGGCAGCGAGATCGTGTAACCGAGCGCCTGCCCGCGGCTGATGATCGAGATCTTGTGAACCTCGTCGGTGTGCTTGAGGAAGTAGCCGACGATCGCGTGGCCCATCTCGTGGTAGGCGGTGATCTTCCGCTCCGATTCGGAGAGAAGTCGCGTTCGCTTCTCGGGACCGGCGATCACGCGCATGATCCCTTCCTCGAGCTCTTCCTGGCCGATCTGCTTGCGACCGCGGCGAGCCGAGAGCAGCGCGGCCTCGTTGACGAGATTGGCGAGATCGGCGCCGGTGAAGCCGGGCGTGCCGGCCGCGAGCGTGTCGAGGTCGATCTCCGCCGCCAGCGGCTTGCCCTTGGAGTGCACTTCGAGGATCTTGCGGCGACCGATGCGATCGGGCCGGTCGACGACGATCTGGCGATCGAAGCGGCCTGGGCGAAGCAGGGCCGGATCGAGAATGTCGGGCCGGTTGGTGGCCGCGATCAAGATGATGTTGTCCTTCAGCTCGAATCCGTCCATCTCGACCAGCAACTGGTTCAGCGTTTGCTCGCGCTCGTCGTGGCCGCCGCCCAGCCCGGCGCCGCGGTGACGTCCGACGGCGTCGATCTCGTCCATGAAGACGATGCAGGGCGATGCCTGCTTGGCCTGCTCGAACAGATCGCGCACGCGACTGGCGCCAACGCCCACGAACATCTCGACGAAGTCGGAGCCCGAGATCGAGAAGAAGGGCACACCGGCCTCGCCGGCGACGGCGCGAGCGAGCAGCGTCTTGCCGGTTCCGGGCGGCCCGTAGAGCAGCACTCCCTTGGGGATGCGCGCTCCGAGCGCCTGGAACTTCTTCGGGTTCTCGAGGAACTCCTTGATCTCTTGCAGCTCCTCAACCGCCTCATCCACCCCGGCGACGTCGCGGAAGGTGATCTTGGGCGCGTCCGGCGTCATCCGCTTGGCCCGGCTCTTGCCGAAGCTCATCACCCTTGAGCCGCCTCCCTGCATCTGGTTCATGAGGAAGATCCAGATCCCAATGAAGAACACGAAGGGAAGCAGAGTGATGAGAATCGAGATCCACTGCGAACCGCCGGTGCCCTTCGAGCTGTAGAGCACCCGATGGGCCTGAAGAATCGTTTCGTAATTGGCTTCGGACTGGGGGCTCGGGTAGTTGACCTTGCCGCTGACCGGCTTGGTGCCCGCGGGCGCTCCTGCAGGGATTTTGAGCACGAACTTGATCTGCTGCGAGTTGGGTGTGAAGGTGACCTCTTGGACCTTGTTCGCCTTGGTGTATTGGATCAGGTTCGAATAGGTCAGCTTCTTAGTCTTCGAGCTGCTCGAGCTCGGCAGGAGCGTGGACACGAGAAATACGGCCCCGACTATCAGGAGCAAGGGAAAGAGCGCGCTGCGAAAGAACCGGCCCATAGCTGAATATCTACCCGGAGCGTAGCAGTAGTCCTTCCCTTTTCAGCCTTTGTCGAGTCGCTCTACAGGCAACGGTTCGAGGCAGGAACGGGTACTCGGCGTAGGTGCTTCACAGCCCTTCGGGCAGCAGCGAATCGTCAAGCACCGCCACGTAGGGAAGGTTGCGATAGCGCTCCGCGAAATCGAGCCCGTAGCCAACGACGAAGCGATTGGGGATCTCGAAACCGACATAGCGCACCGATTTGCGAATCTTCAGCGCCGACTCCTTCACGAACAGAGCGCAGACCTCCAGCGAGGCCGGCGCGCGCGAGCGCAGGTTTCTCATCAGGTAGGAGAGAGTGAGCCCGGAATCGATGATGTCCTCGATGATCAGGACGTGGCGATCCTCGATGTTGATGTCCAGGTCTTTGAGGATGCGCACAACGCCCGAGGAGTCGGTTGCCGAGCCGTAGCTGGAGATGGCCATGAAATCGACCTCGCAGAGAAGCGGGAGCTCGCGCATCAGATCGGCCATGAAGAAAACGGCGCCCTTGAGCACCCCGATCAACAGTAGGTCGCGCCCCTCGTATTCGGACGCGATCTCGTGGCCCAGCTCGGCGACACGTTCGCGCAGCCGCTCCTCCGAGACGAGGATTTCACCAACACCACGATCGAGATGCGCATCGTTCACAGCCACTTTTCTCCTTGCTCGAGAGGCTTCAACGTTCGTCTTCCCTCGTCGCCCGCACGACGTTCTCGTAGCCCGGCGCCGTCACGATCCCGGGCACGGCGACGATCTCCTCGCCCTTGGCCACGAGCGGCCAGGAGCGCCTCTGCGAGCGGGGAATCTTGGCGTCTACGAACACGTCCTGAATCTTCTTCTTCCGTCCGGCCAGCCGATCGCCGGGCTTGAAGCAGCGTACCTGTAATCCCTCCAGCCCCGACTCGAGAATCCAGGGCCCGAAGCGCACTCGGCCCTCGAGCGGCAAGGGCGCCTGCTCGATGAAGAGCCGGTCGTACTCCCGCACGGCCTTGAGTGCCGGGCTAAGGTCGACCGACTTGGAGCCTTGGCGCGAGCTGAGAAGCTCGAGCAACGCTCCCTCCAGCCCGCGCGGCAGTCGTGGGCGCTCGCGGGCGAAGGCGAGAATGTTCTCCTCGACCGCCGGATGTAGACGGCGAAGGGCGGGCAGGATCTCACCGCGAATCACGCCTCTCACCGTGTCGGGATTGCTCGAATCCTCGCGGTAACCAAGACCCTCGGCCAGGCAGTAGGCCCGAGTCTCGTCTCGCCAGAGGTCGAGCAGCGGACGCACCACGCCGTCCTCGCGCCGCACTTTGATCCCGCGCGCGCTCCCGCTCGAGACCAGCCGGTAGACAATCGTCTCGACCTGATCGGAGGCGGTGTGCCCGGTCGCGCGCAGCCGCCCGGCGCCGAACGAGTAGCGGAGCTCGCGCAGCCCGGCCTCACTCATCCCCGGCTCTCCGGCCTCTACCACCTCGGCGTCGAAAGCATCGCGACAGAAACGCGCGTCTTGCTCGGACTCTTCGCCGCGCTGGTGATGGTTCACGTGCAGGGCGCTGACCCGATAGCCGAGCGCTTTCAGCGCGTGCCAGAGGCAGGTCGAGTCCGCGCCGCCCGAGACCAGGCAGAGAACTTCACCGCCCGGCTCGATCAGGTTTTCGGCGCGAATCAGCTGCTCGATTCTTTCGCGGATCTGCTCGCTCTCCATGAACTGATTGTCGCAGTCGGGGCCCTGTTGTGTTCGCAGCCCGAGGCTAGGAGCGCGAAAGGGAACCTCGCTCGTCCACCCGCCACCGCTTCGCGCTGAAATAAACCCTCTCACGGGGCCGGAAGCGGTATCGAGAACAGGCGCCCGAAAATGCCGATTCCGCTCCAACTACGTCTCGTAGCGCCGAGCGCGGCTAGGCAGGGCTCTCAAATCCTCAGCGAGTTCTTCACTCTCGGTGCTCGATCGCGCAATACTGACCTGAGGATTTGGCCCCGAACAGGAGGTAGCAGGGAATGAGTTTGTGGAACCCATTCGCGGAACGACTTGCGCGACGGCGCTTAACCGACGAGGACGCGAAGCTCAAACTCGCGAGGAACGAGCTCGCCAGGGCATTCGACGAAGAGTCCGAAAGGCTCAACGGCGGAAGGATGATCGAGTACGGCTCCACGAGGGCCGAAGTGAGCCCAGCTACCCGAGAAGCAAAGGATCTCGCGAGCTATGTGCGGAAGCTCGAACCGCGCGACCCCCGCATCGCCGAGGCCCTGCAGTACGAGGAGGCGGGGTTGCTGACGCCGCTCGGCGATAGCGTCCGCGAGGTGTTCAACGAGCCGTGGCCGGGCGGCTTCGACGCCGACGCGAAGCTCGCTGCCGCCATCAAGGCACTGCACGACAGCCGACCGAGCGAATAGGGACAGTCACATCAGGGAGGCGCGGCCGAGCTGGTCGATGCGTGGATGCCGGAAACTCGCCTCGGAGAATGAAGACCCGCCGGCCGGGTGCGACCGGTGAGCCAGCCCGGCTGCCTACTCGCTCCAGTGCGGGTCGTTCTGCCAGGCCTCGAGCCGGTCGAGCGCCTGAGCCAGCTCCCCGGCGCCGAACTCGAAGGGGCGAGCGTAGGGAACCGGAGGGTGGTGGGCGTGAAAACCCCGGCCGGCGGACGCCTCGCGCAAGAAGCTGACTGCCAGACCATGTGTAACAACGAGAATGGCGGGCTCAGTGCGCGCCAGCACGATCCGGAATCCCCGAGCAAAACGCGCCGCCGCATCGCTCCGACTCTCGCCTCCCCCCGCCGGCCGCTCCTCGGGACCATGCGTGTGCGCCCAGGACGTGTACTGCTCGAGCGAGCCCAACTCGAAAGCGCCAACGCGAATGTCGTTCAGCTCGGCCAGCTCGAGCCAGAGCAGCTCGCGTTCGGCCAGCGCGATCTCGGCCGTCCGTCGCGCGCGCGGGAACTCGCTTGTCACGTAGAGGTCGATCTGCCGCCCCACCAACGAGCGGCCGAGTGCGCGAGCCTGCTCCTCCCCGTGCTCCGTTAGCGGGCAGCGACTGTTCGGCTCGCCGTTGACGATGCCCCGGATCGAGCATTCACTCTCAGCGTGGCGGGCGACGAGAATCGTTTTCATTCGGTCACGCTAGCGTAGTTTGTACCGTCGCGATCTTCGAGCGCACGCCGCAAGGGCCGAAGTACGAATTGGGAGAGCTTCGCCCTAGAGCCAGTTTCGGTAGGGATGTGCAGGCCTATCGAAATGGGCTCGTAGAACTCGAATCAAAAAGAAAGCACTCCACCGCCTGACCGCGCTCGGCGGGTGTTCATTTTGCTCCGAGTTCTTAGAGAACGATGCTGCGGAAGAGCCCGACCCGCTGCATCCCGATCGACTCGTAAAGTCCGATCGCCCGCTCGTTCTCGGCCCGCACGAAGAGACAGACTCGTGGCGTGCTCTCGAGCAGCAGCCGGCAGAGATCGCCGAGCGCCCGGCGCGCGTAGCCGTGCCCGCGCAGCTCCGGATCGGTCCAGACCTGCTGGAGCTGTATTGCCGACGGAGTCCAGGCCGAGGCCTCGGCCTTGAACAGAATGCGCCCGCTCTCGCTCCAGAGCCAGGAGCGGCCGGCCACGATCTGAATCCTCGTGCGCTGGCGAAAACCGGCCGGGTCGTATTCGAGCGGGTTCACACCTAGCTCTTCCTCGTGCGCGGCGGCACAGGCAGGTAGCAGCAGCTCGAGATCCGAGCTCGTCGCCAGGCGCAGACCACTGTCGCCCGGCGCGGGCCGCTCTCGCAGCTCGTAGACGGGCTCGCTGGGGCTGTCCCGGTGCGGAGGCGGACGATGCCGCGCAATGCCTTCCCAGAGCTCGTCCACCGCGCTCTCGGCGCCCACGATCATGCGCGCGCCGCTCGCAAGCGCCCGCCGTGCAAAAACGCCGCAACCGTCGCCCGCCGGCCCGATGTTCATTCCGAAGTGGCACAGAGCTTGCAGGGAGCCGTCCTGGGGCACGGCTAGAAAGCGCCCGAGCCCGCGCCGGGCCAGGTCCTCCAGGAAGACGCGCTCGACCGGATTCTCGGCACAGAAGGCCAGAACCTGATCGGGCGGCGGCGTACGGAGCTTCGCCACCTCCCTATCCTGCCAGAGAAGATGGCGTACTACGCTTGAGCGGTCATGAGCGAGACCGTCTTCCTCGTCAACCCCGCCTCGGCCGGGGGCTCCACCGCCAGGCGCTGGCCCGAGATCGCGCACCAGGCCGCCAATGCCGGCCTCGTCGGCGATGCGCTCATCTCCGAGCACCCCGGCCAGCTGGCCGAGCTCGCGGCAGCCGCGGTCAAGGCCGGCGCCCGCAAGCTCGTGCTGGTCGGCGGAGACGGGTCGCTGAACGAGATCGTGAACGGCCTTGGCAAGCAGCTGAGCAAGGTCGAGCTGGCGTTGATCCCGCGCGGCACGGGCTCGGATTTCGTGCGCGAGCACGCGATCCCGCATTCGGTCGCCGATGCGGTGCGGGTCGCCCTGGATGGAGACCTCCGCCCGCTCGACATCGGCAAGGCGACATTTCACGCCTGGGACGGAAAGCACACACAGCAGTACTTCGCCAACGCCGCCGGCGCCGGTATCAGCGGGGCGATCGCGCGCCGCGTCGATGCTGGAACGAAAGGGCTCGGTCCGCGGGGCAGCTACGCCTGGGCGGTCGTCTCGGTCTTTCCGCGCTGGCGCAACTGCAACGTGCGCCTGCGCGTCGATGCCGAGGAGCGCGAGGGAAAGATGCACGAGGTGATCGCGGCGATCGGGCGCTACCAGGCCGGCGGCATGAAGCTCTGCCCCGACGCGGTTCCCGACGACGGGCTCTTCGACGTGCTCATCCTCGGCGACCTGAGCAAGGCCGACCTCGTCCGCAACCTGCACAAGACCTACCGGGGAACTCACCTCTCCCACCCGAAAGTGGACGTCCTGCACGGCAAGCTCGTCTCGATCGAAGCCGACGAGCCGCTGCCGATCCAGCTCGACGGCGAGCAGCCGGGCACGACCCCGGTTCAGTTCGAGCTGATTCCGGGCGTGCTGCGCCTACGCGTACCTCCGCGCGGCTAAGAGCCCGTTTCGATAGGCCTACACGTCCCTACCGAAATTGGCTCTAGGAAGAAGATCTGTTCAGCCGCTTACTTGGCGGGCTTCTTCGCAGGCGCCTTGCGGGCGGCCGGCTTCTTCGCGGCCGGCGCCTGCGCCTTGCTCAAGGCCTTGACCTGCTTCTCGAGGTTGGCGATACGCTTCTCGAGCGCCTCCACCCCGCTGACGCGCCGCTGCAACTCGTCGATGCGGTCTCGCAGCCCAGTCAGAGCGTCGAGCAGCTTCTGCGCGGCCGGCGTCGATGCGATCTTCTGCAGAGCTTCCTCGCCTCGGTCGGCGAGCTTGCTGACGATTTCCGGCGTACCCTGAGGCACCTGGCATCTCCTCCTAGATTCGGTAGTGAGCGCTAGCTGGAGCGTAGCTACCCCGGGGCGGTTGCGATAGGGGCTGGGCGACGACCTACTAGTGGATGATCTCGACCGGGGTGCCGATTTGCACCCTTTCGAACAGCCGTTTCAGATCGCGAGCGCCGAGGCGTACGCAGCCGTGCGACGCGGCCTGACCGATCGAGCCGGGATCGTTCGTGCCGTGAATGGCGATAGGCCCGCCTTGAGGCCAGTAGATCAGCTTCTCGGAAAAGCCCGAAAGAGCGATGGCGGCGGCCCCGTAGGCGCCGCTGGTATCGGTGATGCGAATGCGTTCCCGCACGATGAAGCTACCGCGTGGAGTGGGTGTCGAGGGAGCCCCGACGGCGACCGCGGCGCGCAGCACGGGAACACCGCCCTCGTACAGCGTCAAGCGGCGACGAGACCGATCGACGAGCACGCGCGTGTGCACCTCCGCCAGCGCGACGGCGCCCGCAGGAACGTAGCCCTCCCTCGCGCCCGAGACTCCCGGCCTGCCCGAGAGCCGAACCCGGTACCAGCGAACCTGGCAGTCACTCGTGTGCACCTCGGTCAGTGCCGCGACGACCATGGGTACGCCGCGCCGACTCGTGCTGACAAAGCTCCTGCTCAGGCGCGACAGGATGCTCAGCCGGGCGCCGCCCGGACGCTGGTAGACGCCAGCGTGAGTGCGCACGAAAGCCACGACCGAGACGCGGCGCGAGCCGAGACCAACCTCCCCAGCGCGGCAGTGACGGTTCGCAACAGGCGCGGGCCTCTTTCCATCCCCATCGCCCGCCGACCTGTTCGTTTCGCCGCCGGAAAACGCGCGTACCAACAGGCCGACCGCCAGTACGGTGAGCCCAGCGAGACAGAGGAGCAGCAACCTGCGCAGAGCGATGATTCTAGTCGCGAGGCGACGCTAAGCGACGTGCCTGAGCGGGATCACGTCCGCGGCCGGCTCGGCGTCGGCCGCCGGCCCGCTGCTCTTACGAGCGCTGCGATTGATATCGGCGACGAGCGAGAAGTAGCGCCAGCGAAGCTGGCTGAACTCGATGAAGGCGCCGATGCGATCGCCGATGACGCGCGCTGCCGATTCGATCGCTTGATCGGGGGTGAGCGGCAATCGCCTCTCCATCTCGATCACGCCGAGCGGTGCGCGCGTGTCTGCGATGGTGAAGGCGCAGACAGTGCGCAGGTCGTCGTCCTCCAGCAGCATGCCCAGCTCGTTCTCCGAGACGGACGGCGCGTCGTCACTCAGGAAGACGTTCCTCTCCACGAACACGCGACCCGCGATCCCCTCGTTCAACGCCAGTTGCGTAGAACGAACTCTCGCTTCCAGAAAACGCGCCCTACGGGTCGGAGCCGGGCGATGAGCGACGGCGCAGAGCTTGCCGTCCTCGGGGTCCAGCAGCCAGAAGGTCGCCGTGTCGAACTCGAAGGATTCACAGAGAACTTCGAGCACGGAATCGGCGACTTCGTCGATCTGCTCGGCCCCGGCAAGCGTCCGCACGACGCCGTCCTCGGCCGAGAAGGCCGCCCGTGCCCCCTCGAGCACGCCGTAGAGTTGCGCCCGTACCTGCTCCAGCTCGGCCTTCGCGGCGGCCAGCTCATCGCTCTCCAGACGCAGCTCGTCAAGTCGCGCCGAGTCCGTTGCCGCATCAGGCGAGAGTATGGGGGATGTAGTCACGGTCTTCATTTCGATCGCTACTCAGGTGATCGATTGTGGCGCTCGCTTCTCGATCCCCGATTCGCGGTGCAAACCCTCACCACAGCGAACCGTCTAATCAATAAGGACGGGAAGCTAAATTGCGAAACCTGTCCCGCCGATACTCACAGTAATCTGGATCAAGTCATGAAAGCTCCGGCAAATAAAAAGGGACACACCCACAGGCAGGTCACGGTTCGCGTGCTCAGCCAGCAGGGCGGAGTGCCCTACGAGGTCGAACGTACGCTCTGCGGCGAATGCCACGAGATCCTCTCGGAGCGACCGCTCCGTCGTGCGGCTGCGTGACGCTCCGTCTCTAGGCCTTGCTGCGGAAGACGAGAAAGCCTGCGGCTCCGAAGGCGATCGCAACGAGTGCGAGCGCCAGTTCGATCAGCCAGGGATAGCGATCCAGCAACGACTTCGCCGGCGCCGCGGCCTTCGCGAGCGTGTGCTCTTCGCCTAGGCGACCCTGCACCGCCCTGTCGAGTCCCAACGCCGCGCGCGGCACCCTGGCGAGGTCGTAGTCGGGGGCCTGGAGAGCGCGGGAGCGCGAGCCGTAGAGCATCCGGTAGGAGCCCGGCGCTCCGCCTTTCACGTACAGCATCCGAGGATGACCGAGCGCGCGCACGGTTACCGGCCCCAGCGGCTTGTCGTCGCCATTTGCGATGCGCAGGCGCAGGAAGCGCGTCCGCGCGTCGATCGCGATCGGGTCTTGAGCGGCGCCTTCGAACTGGAACAGACGCCCTTCGGCAAGAGGAAGCCAGGACGAGCCGCCGTTTGAGCCCAGGACCTCGAGTGGTCGCTCGTAAACGGATGTCGCAGCCTGCACATTCAGCAGCGTCACAGGCAGCCGATAGCCGAGATCGAGCGTCACGACGGTCGTCGCCTTCCGCTCCTTACGCGTCGTCGAGCTGGGCTTCCAGACGCGATACGGCCGTTTCACACCTTGCCTGCTCACCGTCGCGGAGGTGATTCCGGGCAGCCCGCTTGCCCGCAATTCTAGATAGCGCAGATCGCTCGATCTGAAGCTGATCGCGGTCGAGCGTGAGTGCGTAGCACCTCTCACGTCGTATACGAGCGTCTTGCCCAGCGAGCGGAAGTTCAGCCGGTTATCGCTCCCGCGCACCTCCACCTTGCTGACGAAGTTCGAGCCCGGTATCTGCAGATTGATTCGATTGACGATGCGGCGGCTGGTTCCAAGATCGAGCAGAGCGATCAGAACGCCATTTTCGCGCCCGACATCGATCAGCGGTATCGACTGCGGCCGAGGCGCAGCGACCTCGGGCACGGTGCGCCAGGGAACCTGAGCGCCCTTGGCATCGAGAACGCGGATGTCACTCAGATCGGCTCGGGCGTGACCGAGCAGCGACTCGTCGAGCGTTACCAACAGCGGATGGCCGGTTGCTCCCGAAAGGGTGCGCTCGTAACGAAATCGTTGCGGATCGATCGACCGCGAAGCCCCGGCTGCCGCGGCGGCTAGCAGAGCGATCAGGGCGAGCGAGATCACAGCTGCGATCGCACTTTTCATTTGCTCTCCTCTTCCTGCTTGTCGCCGGCACCGGCCAGTCGCTGGTAGAGGAAGGTCGCCGCGAGCAGCAGTAGGCCCAGGCCGAGCAGCGAGAGGACGCGCGCCATCTGATCGAGCGAAGCGAGGTCGTAGAGAAAGACCTTTCCCGCCGCCAGCACGAGCAGGCAAAAACCGCCTGCGCGAGCCCAGCCGTTACGGCGCAGGAGCCCGTACGCCAGCGCCCCGAACCCGCACAGTGCCCAGAAGATACTCAGCAGCATCTGGCCGGTCTGCGTCCCCCCTGCCTCGCTGGGAGGAGCGACCGTCACGATCAGCGCCGAGCCCAGATAGAGGGCGGCAATCGCCGCAGCGACGGTGACCTGGGCCCGAACAGCGTTCTCCTCCTTCTCATCGAGGCCGGGAACACGTAGTGAGCGCGCAACCACGATCCAGCCCGCTACGACGAAGAGCAGGGCGACGAACTGAAGTCCAACGTGATCGAGCCCGCGATTCAACGCGACTCGTGGCGGAACATCGAAGAAGAGGATATGGAGGCTCGCCGGGACGAGAAGTACAGCGGCAGCGGGCGAGTACGTCGGCGAGTCGAGCTTCCTGGAGATCAGCACGAGCGCGGATGCGAGCACGACCCAGGCGACCGGAAGCTTCCAGCCGCTGAACAGCACGTCGAGCGCAACTGCAACGAAGGCAATCGCTATGGCGTCGAGGACCGGCGTAGCGGTCTCGCGCAGCCGCTCGAGCGGAACGGAAGAGACGGCGTCGAAGCGCGACGATGCCGCCTCGGACAACCGCCCCGGGAACAATCGGGCTACGACGACGGCCGAGACGGCGACGACCAGAAGCGCAACGAAGGCCGTCGCATCGACTTTCGTTCCGGTGATCTGGTGATCGATCCGGATTCGCTCGTAGTCGAGCGCGCGGACGCCGGCGAGGATCAGAAAACCGAGCGCCGCGGCAACCGCTCGCGCGCTGCCGGTTCGCCTGGCCAGCCAGGCGAGCAGCGCTGCCTCGACGGCCCAGCAGCTGACAAGCGCGGGCCCGTCGAGCGCGAGCGCAAGGCCGATGGCGGACAGTCCGATCCCGATCGCCGCCGCCAGCAGGGCGACCTCTTTGGCCGAAGATCTGCGCCAGGCGATGGCAAACCCGAGCACGATGTGGACCGCGGCCATTACGAGCACCCAGGACGTCGCGGCGTTATCGGAGATGTCGGATCTCAGAACGGCGTAGCCGGCAGCGGAGGTGACGACGACATTCGAGAACGCGAGCATCGCGCTCGGTACGCGCAGGCGCTCGCTGGCGACGCGCAGGTCGTAGCCGATCGCCGCCAGCATGTAGAGCAGCCAGAAGGCCAGTAAGACGACGAGAGCGCGGTAAGTGTGATGCTCGTGGCTGTCGTGGATCCAAAGCAGGAGCTGCGGAAGGCTGACGAAGTAGGCGAGCGTCGCCAACCAGGGCCAGCGTTCCCAGATCACGACTGCGATCGCGCTCATCAATGCCAGCGCCATGAACACAAGCGCCGCGAGGGACGTTCCGGCATCGACGAGAACCGGTGCCAGCAATGCGCCCAGGATGCCGATTCCGGCGATCTGGACGGACTTCCAGCGAATCGCTATCGCGCTCGCCACGGCTCCGACTAGCCCGGCGATGAGAAAGCCTTCAATCGGCGAGACGAGATCGTAGAGCGCCGTCGCCGCAGTGAGGCTCGCGTACTGGGCAGCGATTGCCGCCGCCACCATGATCTTCGCGGTCTGCGTCCGTCCCTGCCGCTCGTGCAGCCACACACCCGCGCCGAGTAGCGCCGTTGAGCAGAGGAAGGCGAGCAGAACGCGCATTCCTTCGCCGATCCAACCGCGGTGAATCGCCATCGTCACGAAGAAGACGGCTCCGAGCACGACCGCGATACCACCAACCCAGGCGAGAAGCCTGGCCCCGAGTAACTGCTCGAAATCGAACTCGAACGGTGGTGACGTGACCGGCTCTGAGGGTGGCGGCGGCATGGCCGGAGACACCACGAGAACCGGTTCGAGTGCGGGGTTCAAAGCGACAATGGGAGCGGCGGGCTCGGTTCGAATCTCCGGCGCAAGTGCCGGTTCCGGCGCCTCTTCGCTTTCGAGCTTGTTGATGCGACGCTCTAGCGCATGGAGGGAGCGCTCAAGCGCTTCGACCTGCTTCGCGAGGTCGGCATCATCTGATCGCATGTCTGCTATATAGCAAGTTTGAGATGGGTAGTCAAACCGGACTTTGCCGCAGGTCGATACCACGATACTCGTCTGGCTCTAGAGTTCCTCCATCTTGCCCTTCCACTTCTTCACCGAGGTGACCGTCCGCTTCGCCGAGACCGACGCGGCCGGAATCGCCCATCACTCCGTCTATCTCGTTTGGTTCGAGGCCGCGCGCGTCGCATATCTCTCCGAGCACGCCGGCGGCTACCAGGCGCTCCGCGACAAGGGAATCGAGTCGCCGGTGGTGGAGATAAACGTTCGCTACTTCGCTCCGGCCCGCTTCGACGACAAGCTGCGCGTCTACGCCCGCATCTTCGATATCCGAGGCGCCCGCTTCCGCTGCCAGTACGTCGTCGAGCGAGACGGCGAACGCCTGGCCGAAGGCTCGAGCCTGCATGCACTCGTCGATTCACGCACGTTTCGACCGACCCGCATGCCGGCCTGGTTGAGAGAAGCGATCGAAGAAGCCGAATCCGGTAACTCCTCGAGTGACGGAGCCCTGTCGAGTCAGAAAGGACTGATGAGATGACCTGTCCCGCTTGTGGCCGCGAGCTGACTTCGATGACCGCCGGCCCGATAGCAGTCGAGGCTTGTGTAAATGGCTGCGCCGGGATCTGGCTCGATCACTATGAGCTCGAGAAGGTCGACGAGCAGAGCGAGGCGGCGGGCACGGCCTTACTCGAGATACCCGGCGACCGAGCGCTCTCGGTCGATCTCGGCCGGCAGCGGAGCTGCCCCAAATGCGGGCCGGAGATGGTGATGATGCGTCACTTCGAGAGCGTCGCCCGCAAGGTCGCCATCGACGAGTGCCCGAGCTGTGGTGGCATCTGGTTGGACGCGGGCGAGCTGAATGTGATCCGAAGCGAGTTCCCAAGCGCGGAAGCTCGCCACGAAGCGGCCAAGAAGGTGTTCTCGGAGATGTTCGACGCGCAGCTCGCCGCAGAGCACGCAAAGACCGAAGCCGAGCTTGTGCGAGCGCGGAAGGTCTCCCACGCGCTGCGCTTCATCTGCCCCTCGGAGTACCTGCCCGGTAAGCAGGACGGAGGGGCCTTCTAGCCCTTCCCAACGGGAAAGGCTAGCGGTACCGCTAGCCGGTACCGGTCGTGGTCGTGTCGGTCGTGGTCGTGGTCGTGTCGGTCGTGGTCGTGTCGGTCGTGGTCGTGTCGGTCTTGCCCTTCCCAGTGTTCTTCTTGGCTGCCTTGGTTCCGACACGCACGATCTTGGGCGAGGACCGGTAGGTGGAGTACCAGGTGTCGTCGTGCAGCAACTTTCCGCCGGCGCTAAAGACGCGCCTTTGAACGTGAGTCGAGCTGGAGGACTCCCCGGGGTCGTCCAACACCTTCGTCCCTACGGCCAGGTTCGGATCGAGAATCCTCTTCAGCGGCGGCGGCCCGTTGATGTGCAGCGGCGCTGCCTCCGAGACGACCTTTCGATGCTGGGGCGTTCCGAAGAGCGCGACGATTAGCGTGCTGTAGCTCGAGAAGGTGCGAATCAGAAGCCAGTGATCGGTGTCGTTCTGAAACTTGAGATCGGGACTGGGCCAGCTCACCGTGGCGTCGCGCCCGAGCGGGTAGTGGCTGATGTAGAGAGCGTGATTCGTTCTCTCCTGAATGTCGAGACCCGCTTCGAAGGCGGCGTTGAACACGGTTGTCGAGACCTGGCAAATACCTCCGCCCAGGGCATCGACCAGCTGGCCGTTTACGATCTGCGGCGCCGTCAGGAAGCCCTTTGCCGCGCTGCGCTGGCCGGTGGTCTGGTTGAACGAGAAGACCGCGCCCGGAGCGATGAACTTGTTGTCGATCAGCTTGGCCACGAGCTGGACGTTGTGAATGCGGTTCGCCGTCCCGCTGAACGACGTCTCGTAGGAGCCGACAAGCCCCGTTACACCCATCGCCTTGGCCTGCTCGGTCGTCCGACTCGGCTGAGTTGTCTTCATCACAAGAGGCGCGATCCGGCCGCTGGTGTGAAGCGCGGCGCCCATGATCGCGCGCGCCGCCCGCTCTCGATCGAGCACACGACCGATACGAGCCGGAACGACACGAATGCTTCGTCCGCTGACTGCGAAGGCGGCGTTCTTGGCGGACCGATCGAGCTGCCTGGCAAGGGAGCCGAGAAACACATTCGCCTCACGTCCCCCTATGCTCAGGTTCCGCTCCCCGTCGTGCGGGAACACGAGCATCTTCTTTATCTGCGCCGGTGGAATCGTCCAGCGCACCGCCCCCAGCTTGAGCATTACCCCCGCCGAGGTCGCGGTGCGAACCTGGCCCGCGACCCGCACGAGATCGCTGCGGCGGACGCTCGGGGTAACGACGCTCACTGGGAGCACGACCGTGCCGCGAGAGAGCGACCCGAGCGTCCTGATAACGATGTCGGCCGCCCGCTTCTTGTCCAGCGCCCTGCCCTTACGCCCGGGGACGACTTTGGGCTGCGAGCCGTCGAGGACGAGCGCCGGCTCTAGCGCAGGCTTGTCCACGCTCTTCGCGATCGTCGAGAGAAGCGTCTTCAGGGCCCGCGAAGAGAGCTTGACGGACGGCTTGATGTGACTGCCGAGGAAACGCATTTCCAGGCGCTTGAAACCGCGCAGCGGGCCGAGTCCATCGCCGTCGCGACGCGCCCGGGCGATGGCCGCATCCCAGTCGATAGTGATTCCGAGCTGCGCGGGTGCAACTTGGAAGCGCTCGCTCCTGGCAACGAACTCGACCGGTACCCAGGTGAGCTTCGCCGAGGCCTTCTCCAGCTTCTGGCGCGCCTGAGCCGAGCTCAAGCCGCCCACATTCACACCCGCGATCTCAACTCCAGTCGCAATGCGATCGGACGATCCAGCGAAGGCGTAGCCGACGAGAACGAGCAAAGAGAGCGCAACGACCGCAGGTGCCAGCAAAGCGAGCGAACGCCGCGACTTGTGCTTTCGATGGCGGCTACGCGGGTGGCTGGTAGGCCGGGAGATGTGCTGAGAGGAACTCATTATCGAAGGGCGAGACAGCGCTTATTGAGAGCACGCAAGTGTATCTGCGCGATGCTCGGGAAACGCCCACTGCGGTCGGAGCCGCAGCGCAGTTGACAAGCGGCCCATCGTTTTCCGGAGACCGCTCAGATAAGCTCGGATACATGGGGACGGCGGAGCTGCTCGGCCGGGACAGCGAGCAAGCTGCACTTCGGCGCTTACTGGACAGTGCGGAAACCGGTCCGGCCGGCCTTCTCTTCGACGGCGAGGCCGGCATAGGCAAGACGGCGCTCTGGCGCGAGGGAATCGCGCTGGCACGCGAACGCGGCTTCCGTGTACTGACCTGCGAAGCCGCTCCGACCGAGACTCCGCTTTCCTTCGCTGCGCTCGGAGACCTACTAGACGAGGTTCCTCTCTCGAGTCGAAAGCGCCTACCGCCGCCACAGCGCAAGGCGCTCGAGACCAGCCTATTACTGATCGAGCCCGGCGACGGGAAGGCCGATCATCGGGCCGTCTCGGTCGCCGTGTTGACGCTCATCCGCTCGCTCGCGGCGAAAAGCCCAATCCTGATCGCCATCGACGACGTGCAGTGGCTCGACGCCTCGTCGGCCCGCGTGCTGGCCTTCGTCCTGCGACGCCTCCGGGGGGGCCCGATCGGCCTGCTTATGACGCGCCGAAGCGACGA
>Ga0209540_10001609_pt1 | contig 16854 bp, 19 predicted proteins | sample BarGraIncu01121A_FD_184501 | JGI IMG/M metagenome (GOLD analysis project Ga0209540, IMG submission 184501) | Arctic peat soil microbial communities from Barrow, Alaska - Barrow Graham LP Incubations 011-21A (SPAdes) (version 2) | ecosystem: Environmental > Terrestrial > Soil > Wetlands > Peat... | reverse complement strand
AGATGAAGTCTTGGGGAACAGCAAGAAACACGATGCAAAAGGGTGTCGACTGGCAATTCACAACACCTGACGCCAGAGTAAAGTTGAAGCATCTTTATCCACAGTTTAAGATTTAACAGAGTACTAGATGTAAATTTGTTGTGGGGTATACTGGAAGCATAGAAATTGGAGAAAATACTATGCTGAACGGATGTTCAATAACTTCTTATAGAAGTGTCGTAATAGGTAAAAATTGTCAAATAGCTTCATTTTCTCTTATAACTGATACTGATTTTCACCCAGTAGACCCATATGAAAGGGAAAAACAAGTTACTAGGCAAAAATATGATTTAGAAACTGTAAATAAAAAAATGTAATTATTGGTGATAATGTCTGGATTGGATGGAATGCAATTATATTAAAGGGAACTATAATTGGAAACAATAGTGTTGTAGCTGCAGGTAGTATAGTTTTAGGACAGTTCCCTGATAATGTTGTTATAGCTGGAAACCCAGCGAGGATAGTTAAAAAAATATAAGAGGATGTTGAATTGTATGATGAAATTAGATTATATTTTTATTGACCTAGATGGAACTTTATTAGAAGGCAAATTGAAACATTATAATTGCTATAAAGATATAATACTTAAAGATGGCGGTATACCATTAGATATTGATATATATTGGGATATGAAAAGAAGTAAAATTAAGAGAGACGTTATACTGGAAAAATCAAATTATAAAAATACATATAATAATTTCTTAATGCAATGGTTAGAAAATATTGAAACTGAAAAATATCTTTATTATGATGAATTAAAACCAGATGTAATTGGCGTTTTAAATAGATGGAAAAATTATTGTGATAAAATAATTTTGATTACAATGAGAAACAATCATGAAAACTTATATCACCAACTAGATAATCTAAAAATTAAAGATATCTTTGATGAAATAATAATTTGTACATGCCAAGAAAATAGTGAAAAGTATAAATTTTTAAAAGATATTAAATTTCAGAGAGCAATAGTAATTGGTGATACAGAGCATGATATAACTTTAGCTGAAAAATTAAATATAAAGTGCATAGCAGTTATTAATGGATTGCGAAAAAAAGAATTTTTAGATGCTGATTTTATTGAAGAGGACATCAGAGACATTGATATTGGAAATATCATTAATATAATTTATTAGAAGCGAGGGTTGATTAAGTGTAATTGTGCGATTACTTGAATTATATGCTATAAGATATAAGATATAGCAAATAATAGTGTCACTAAACCTGTACATATGACACTTAATTTGGAGATAAATATTCGATTTTACTGAAAGTGTATCCTGCCCTTGTGACGGAATATTTTGATAGAAATGATTATTTCAGAAGTATGGTTTCTATAATAATAGGAGAAAAAGTTCTGCTTTAAACATGTAAAATAAACAAAATACATTCTAATGTTATAGAAGAAGATAAAACAATTTTAAATTCTATGAATAAATTGGATTTCTTTTCAAAGGTTAAGTCATAGCAACATTTACTAATAGAAGAAATATATCATAATCTTAGTTAGGGGCTGCTGAGCAAGGCTGAAACGTAGATATAGCCGTTGTTTTGGGGCAATAAATGATATAATAGATGCATAGAGTGCGCCAGTTCGGTGCGTGTAGGATAGTGCGGTGAGAGTCCGCATCCGGTAAAGGGGTAGCGCCCAGCCGGTACACAGCCTTGGAGGCGAAGCCGCGAGGCAAGGTTTAAGCGTAGGCAGTTGGAGCGTAAGAGCCGCAATGCGAAAGCGTGAAGCGATTCAGCCCCGTAAGTTATATAGAGTGGAAGCCGATGTTTTTCTATGAACAGCAGGCAGTAATGAAACGGCCACCAAGCAAGGCCGGAGCAGGTTCCACCGGGGTCTTAGAGCGTGGCGAGTACGCAAAGGTCAAACATGCATACCTGGGAGGTCTGACGGGTTCCGTGAGCCGGAAGGCAAAACGGTAAGAGCGATTGAAGTCTTGTAAATGGAGAGAACTTGAGGACCCGCCAGAAGTCGGATGACCTCATAGTAGCGATGAAGGGCGTGAAAGCGTCTGGAGCCAAGGGGGTCACAGATCGTCGGTCCCGGCGATGAAGCATATGCCGTACAGGAGACAAAAGCGTATGGAACAGGAATCAAAGGGAATAAGGTGGCAGTCGGAGAATCGGCGGAAGGTGCAGAATTTGATGCATCTTGTTAATGAAGAATCGCTGCGGGAAGAACACCGGAAACAAAGCGGACGGAAAGCCACGGGCGCAGATGGCGTGACAAAGGAAGACTACGGCGAGCATCTGGACGAAAATCTGACAGACCTTATGGGTCGCATGAAGAAGTTCAGCTACAAGCCGCAGGCCGTGCGAAGGACGTATATCCCGAAAGCAAACGGGAAGATGCGACCTTTGGGAATCCCATCGTACGAAGACAAGCTTGTACAGGGAACCATGGCCAAAATCCTGAACGAAGTCTATGAACCGAGATTTCTGGACAGCTCGTACGGTTTCAGACCGAGGCGGAACGCGCATCAGGTGGTGCGCTTCATTAACCAGACCATTATGAGCAAAAAAGTGAACTACGTGCTGGAAGCGGACATTAAAGGCTTCTTCGACAATGTAGACCACGACTGGCTGATGAAGTTTCTGGGAAATGACATCGAAGACAAGAACTTCCTGCGCTACATCAAGCGATTCCTGATTGCCGGTGTCATGGAAGATGGACAGTATCTGGCAAGCGATCGAGGAACGCCGCAAGGTGGACTGATTTCGCCGGTGCTGGCAAATGTTTATCTTCACTATGTTCTGGATTGGTGGTTCGAGACATGTGTGAAGCCGACGCTGGAAGGCGAGGATTACTACATCAGGTATGCGGATGATTTTCTGGTGTTGTTTCAGAACGAGAAAGACGCCGAGCGGGTGATGGAGAGACTGTCACTGAGGCTCAAAGCCTTCTCGTTAGAAATGGCAGAGGACAAGACGCGTATCCTGCCGATCGGCAGGTACAAGGGAACCAAAGAGGATTTTGATTTTCTGGGTTTCACGTTCTTTAACACAAAAACCCATGGAGGCAAATACCGATTGGGTGTCCGCACGAGCATGAAGAAACTGAAAGCAAAGAAGCAGGGAGCCAAGGCATGGCTGAAAACGAGGACGAACAAGGGCGTATCCGAAACGATGGAGACGCTGGCGGCGATGGTGCGCGGTCACTGTAACTATTACGGGGTCAGCGGCAACTTCATGGGTATCCAGAAATATTGGAAATACGTGCAATACGCAACATACAGGATGCTGAACCGTCGCGACCAAAAAGGAAAGTTACGCTATCTGAAATTTCTGCGCATTTGGAGTTTCTATGTACCCAAGCCCCAACTCACAAAGGACATATGGCAATGGCAACCGAAGATGATTTGAAGAGCCGGATGCGGGAAAACCGCAAGTCCGGTTCCGAGAGGGGCAGCGGCATCCCTTCACATTGTAAACAAATACAATGAAAGGAGTGTCGAGCTGTCTACTCGACAAATACGCTGAACCCATCAAAAACCGTGCACGCAGGAGACAGTCTATGTATCAAAAAAGAGAAAAACAGGTCAGCCTCTACGAAAATTCGATATGTTTTGCTATGGGAGGGCTACTGGATCCACAGAACCGATGGGTCAAGCTGTCGGGAATGATTCCATGGGATCAGATTGAAGAGAAATACATCCTTGCCTTTGATAACCCGATCAAAGGAAGTCCGGCCAAATCCTGCCGCATGGCGATTGGCTCGCTGATAGCCTTCAACGAAGCGGGAGATCTGCAAGGTATTTGCGAACGATACAAAGACAGGACAGGGCATTATCCGGAAAGAATTCTGGGCGACAAGATCTACCGAAACAGGACAAATCTGCAGTACTGTGAGAAACACAACATTCGGATGAACGGTCCCAAACTGGGACGGCCACCGAAGGATCCCGCGTTGTACACACAGCAGAAGCGGATGGAAAGACAGGAATCCGGAGACAGAAACGTAGTAGAAGGCAAATTTGGAGAAGGCAAGCGCTTTTACGGGCTGGGTCGTGTGATGACACGCCTGCAAGGCACCAGTGAAGTCGCTATCCACATGACTTTTCTGGTGATGAACCTTCAGAAACGACTCCGGGATCTTCTTTTGTCCATTTTCAGATGGCTGATTATTGGCAAAATGCCAACTTGTATGGCTTACTAATTTCGATCAAGTTTAAAAAGGCCTTTTACTCAGCAGCCCCTAAGTAATACGGATAAAGGAGATAAAAGATGCAAAATGAAACAACACACAATTCCACGGGCGCAAAATTCATACGTTTTAAACAAATGGGCGATGATAGAGGTCACCTTGTCGTTGTGGAGGGAGGGAAAGATATCCCTTTTGAAATTGCTAGGGTATTTTATATTTATGGGTCAGATACTGATGTTGTCAGAGGAAATCATGCAAATAGAAAAAGTGAATTTGTGCTTGTTAATGTCAGTGGAACATCAAAAGTTAAGGTTGATAACGGTGATACTAGCGAGGTATTTGAGTTAAATGAGCCGCATACGGGAATCTACATTCCCAAAATGCTTTGGAAGAAAATGTATGATTTTTCCTCTGATTCAGTATTGTTAGTGCTTTCAAATGAGAAATATGAACCAGAAGAATACATAAAGGATTATGAGGAGTATGTTTCTATTATGAGGGATTGTTTATGATAAGGTATTTGAAAAGTATAATTATTATTTTAATGCATTTATTTGATTTGTTTAGAAATTTGTACATGCCTAATATACGTAAAATCATGGGCAAAAGACTGATTTTTAATATGAAAATTTTGGGAAACGAAAGAACAGCTTCATATCAAAGAGTTAAAATAACAGGAAGAGGAATTGTTAAAATGGGCAAAGGATGTTCTTTTGGAGTACCTCTTGGCGGATATTTTTATAAAGGACAGATTGAGTTACAACCAAGGTATCAGGAATCTACGATAGAAATAGGAGATAGAGTTGCAACCAACAATAATATTTTTATATGCAGCAAAAAAATGATTTCAATTGGTGATGATTGTTTAATTGGTCATAATGTTGAATTTTGTGATTTTGATGGTCACCAGATAGCACCATCTCTAAGGCGAAATGGAGATGGTTTGGTTGAGCCAATTATTATAGGGAAAAATGTATGGTTTGGGAATAATGTCATGGTTTTGCGTGGAACACAAATTGGTGACAATTCAATAGTTGCGGCAGGTGCTGTTGTTAAAGGTAAATTTGGTAGTAATGTTATAATAGGTGGGGTTCCTGCAAAGGTAATCAAGACAATAGATGAAGAATAGGAAGAATACTCATGAATCTTATTAAGACAAGTTTATGGTCGGCAATATCAACAGTGTTTAAAATATTATCGGGGTTGATTACAATAAAAATAATGGCTGTTTTCATAGGACCTGCAGGGGTGGCATTGCTTGGTAATTTTACAAATGTAACGAGCATATTGTCCACCTTTGCCAATGGTGCTACTGGATCAGGGGTTATAAAATATATTGCAGAATTTGAGACAGAAGAAGAAAAACAATGTGTGGTTTCACATGCAGTGAAGGTTAATTTAATTTGCTCATTTATAATTGGAGTAGTTATCATTATATTTAACAAGATACTTACTCAGATTACCTTCGGAGATATGAAGTACAGTACGGTTTTTATACTATTTGGTATGACGGTTGTGTTTTATGGTTTGAATATAACTATATCTGCAGTTCTAAATGGATACAAGTATATTAAATATTTAATCATAACAGGTATGATTGGAAGTGGAGTTTCAGTTGTTCTTGCAGTGGTTATAACCATACGATTCGGACTATTTGGCGCGCTTATCAATACAATGATTGCACAAATATGTATTTTTTTAGTCAATATGTTATTTATATCAAAATTAAATATATTCAAGAAAAGTCTATTTTATATTCCCTTTAATAGGCCACTTTTATGGAAACTTTTTAAATTTGCTACAATGACTCTTGTATCTGCTTTTGTAGTACCGACAAGCATGTTCTTAATACGTAATTATATTTATAATTATTTTTCGCCAAATGAGGCTGGATATATACAAGGGGTATGGAGTATTTCCGGAGCTTATTTGATGGTAATTACAACAACTCTGTCTATTTATTATTTGCCAACACTTTCCGGTATAAATGATAAAAAAGGAATCCGAAGAGAGATATTAAAGGGGTACAAATTTCTACTTCCCATTGCTATAATGGGAGGTGTGGGGGTATTTATTTGTCGGGATTTAATTATTAACATATTATATACACCCGCATTTTCGCCTATGAAAAGCTATTTTACATTTCAAATTATTGGCGACACCTTTAAAATAGCATCTTGGATATTGGCATTCCTTATGATAGCCAAAGCTATGACAAGATGGTTTATTGTTTGTGAGATTATTTTTTCTATTAGCTATGTCGGATTTTCATTTCTATTTATGAGACTGTTTGGAAGCATCGGCGTAACCTATGCATATGCACTGAATTATTTGATATATTTAATTTTCATGGTAGTGCTATTTCGAGGGTATTTGTTTGGCAAAGATGGAGATGATCACACCATCAATTAGAGTAGAATTAAATTAATCAAGTTAATTCGCAAATTCACATGCAGGAATCCTATCAAAGGTGACTGACACTTGTAAGTAAATGATGTTGTTTGCTACATTTCAAGCACCTGTAAAAGGGGAATGGTATCCACCTAATAAAGGAATATTTGATACGAAGCAATGAAGTAAAGTAAAATAAGAAAAGAATGAATGAGAAGTCAACGGTTTTTCGGACAATCTGCAGGAAAGAAGTATCCATCCATTCACTATATGCTGCTTTTGTATGCTCTGGTGGAATCTCAGCATGCCAGCTTTCCCGACTCTCTTGTTCCGTGAACGGTGTTGTTGTAATATATATATGATTTATAAGTGTACGGTATATATGGAACGTTTTTTGGTTTAGGAGGATCTTTCATGAAGGGTATTATTTTGGCGGGTGGTTCTGGAACAAGACTTTATCCGCTGACTATGGTGACATCGAAGCAATTGCTTCCGGTTTATGATAAGCCGATGATTTTTTATCCGCTGTCTATGCTGATGCTTGCGGGAATCAGGGAGATCCTAATTATTTCTACGCCTCAGGACTTGCCCAATTTTGAAAGATTACTGGGGGATGGATCCAAGTATGGAGTCCAATTGAGTTATGCTGTACAGCCTTCTCCTGACGGACTGGCACAGGCCTTCATTATTGGGGAAGAATTCATTAGTGGAGAATCCTGCGCAATGGTTCTCGGGGACAATATTTTCTATGGGAATGGGTTGTCGCAGCATCTGAAGACGGCAGCGTCCAGGGAATTCGGAGCGACGATTTTCGGATATTATGTGAATGACCCGGAACGGTTTGGCATTGTCGAATTTGATGATGACGGGAAAGCGATCTCTATTGAAGAAAAGCCGATGAATCCCAAATCCAATTACTGTGTGACAGGCTTGTATTTCTATGATAACAGGGTCTGTGAATTTGCCAAAAAGGTTAGGCCATCTGCAAGAGGGGAGCTGGAAATCACGGATCTGAATAAGATGTACCTGGAAGAAAATTCCCTAAACGTGGTGACATTGGGCAGAGGCTATGCTTGGCTGGATACCGGAACGGTGGACGCCTTAAGTGAAGCGGCCGAGTTTGTGAAAGTCCTTGAGAAGAGACAGGGAATCAAGATATCGGCTCTCGAGGAAATTGCATATAAGAGCGGTTGGATTTCGAGGGACATGTTGTTGGAATCTGCCAGAATATATGGGAAATCCACATATGGGGAGCATTTAAAGAGAGTGGCAGAAGGCAAAATCCGATATTGACAGAATTCAAGGGGGCACAGGTCGATGAACATAGTGAAGACCAACGTTTTGGATCTGTATATTTTGGAACCGAGAGTTATCGGGGATAACCGTGGTTGGTTTATGGAGAGTTGGTCGCAGCGTACGATGGAAGAGAATGGTTTGAATTTCAGCTTCGTGCAGGATAATCATTCTTTTTCTGCAGCGAAAGGTACGCTTCGGGGTCTGCACATCCAAAAAGGTGCTTCTGCTCAGGCGAAGCTTGTCAGGTGTACCCAAGGTGCTGTTCTTGATGTGGCGGTGGATGTTCGCAAAGGGTCGCCGACCTATATGAAATGGACGGCAGTGGAATTGTCTGCCGGGAATTTCCGGCAGCTTCTCATCCCGAGAGGCTTCCTGCACGGATTTGTTACACTGACGGACAATGTTGAGTTCTTATACAAGGCGGATAATTTCTACAATCATGAGACGGAGAGTACTGTGCTGTGGAATGATCCGGAACTTGCTGTTGACTGGGGCATCGACCACCCGATCGTCAATGAGAAGGATGCACAGGCGAAATTTTTTGCGGAATACGAATTTGACTTTCTGTATGAAGGTACAGTACAGTCAAAGAATAAAAGAGGTATATGATGAAAATTATTGTTACAGGTGGGGCTGGATTCATTGGTGGAAATTTTATACATTACATGATGAATAACTATCCGGAATACCAGATTCTTTGTCTGGACGCCTTGACGTATGCGGGGAACATGGCGACGCTTGCTCCAGTTATAGACAAAGAGAATTTTACTTTTGTAAAAGGCGACATTGCTGACCGGGCATTTGTTTATCAGCTTTTCAAGGAGAGCCAACCGGACATGGTTGTGAATTTTGCAGCGGAAAGCCATGTGGACCGATCCATTGTTGATCCGGGAATTTTCCTTCAGACAAACTTTATCGGAACCGGTGTGCTTCTGGATGCCTGCCGTAAATTCGGGATTCAAAGATTTCATCAGGTCTCGACGGACGAGGTGTACGGGGATCTTCCGCTGGATCGACCTGAGCTCTTTTTCACAGAGGATACGCCGCTCCACACATCAAGTCCGTATTCAGCCTCAAAGGCGTCTGCCGATCTTCTGACGCAGAGCTATTATCGTACATTTCAAGTTCCGGTAACGATCTCCAGGTGCTCGAATAATTATGGTCCGTATCATTTCCCGGAGAAGCTTATCCCGCTGATGATTGCCAATGCGCTGGGCGATAAGTCGCTGCCTGTCTACGGTAAAGGCGAAAACGTCCGGGACTGGCTCTATGTCGAAGATCATTGCCGCGCTATTGACCGGATTATTCATGACGGCAAAGTTGGTGACGTCTATAATATTGGCGGCCATAATGAGAGAACCAATCTCGAAGTCGTCCGGACCATTATCCGTGAGCTTGGAAAGAGTGATGCCCTGATCCGGTATGTTACCGACAGACCAGGGCATGACAGGCGTTATGCGATTGATCCTACAAAGATTAAGAACGAACTTGGCTGGGAACCGACTACCACCTTTGACGAAGGCATTAAGAAGACGATTCGCTGGTATCTGGACAACAAGTCCTGGTGGGAAAACATCATCAACGGAGAATACCAGCACTACTATGAAAAAATGTATGGGAACAGATAGCCAGTGCTTTCACATCAAATATTTAGCGAAGAAATGAGGAGATAGATGAAGGTATTAGTAACAGGTGTTAACGGACAGCTTGGATATGATGTCATAAAGTGCCTGAACGAAAGAAACATTGCGTGTAAAGGGGTAGACCTTCTAGATTTTGATATTACGAACAAAGAGCAGACTTCTGCGTATATCTGTGATTATCATCCGTCTATTGTGATTCACTGTGCGGCCTACACGGCTGTAGACAGAGCGGAAGAGGAAAAGGATCTCTGCTATAGGGTTAATGCCGTGGGTCCCGCAAATATCGCTGCTGTCTGCAAAGAAATTGACGCTGCTATGGTATACATCAGCACGGACTATGTATTTCCTGGAACAGGCGAGAAATTTTACGAAGTCGATGACCCGACAGGTCCTTTGAGCGAATATGGAAATACCAAGCTGGAAGGTGAAAAGGCAGTCAGGAACTACCTCGATAAATACTTCATTGTACGTATCTCCTGGGTCTTTGGAAAAAACGGGAATAATTTCGTCAAGACCATGCTTCGCCTTGGGAAAGAAAAAGATGAGCTCAATGTCGTGGGGGATCAGATTGGTTCTCCGACGTACACAATTGATCTTGCTAAACTATTATGCGATATGATCGTAACCGAAAAATACGGTACTTATCATGCAACGAATGAAGGTGTCTGCTCCTGGGCTGAATTTGCAGAAGAAATTGTGAAGCTTGCCGGTTACCCCACAAAGGTACAGGCAATAACTTCTGAAGAATACAAAACAAAGGCCGTACGTCCCCAAAATTCCAGAATGTCCAAAGAAAAATTGTTGGAGAATGGCTTTGCGAAACTTCCGTTCTGGCAAGATGCTCTGAAGCGGTATTTGAAGGAACTGGAAGCCCTGGAATAAAGCTTACGAAGAGATTTCCGACATAAGTTCTTTTTCATCAGTTAGGAGTAATCGTGTATTTTCACATGAAACCATCCTACATAAGATTTCTATTATGGACGGCCGTCATTTTGTGGATGGTTCTCATCTTCTGCCTGTCGGCGCAGGAGGCCGCGCAGTCTTCTTCGCTGAGCGGTTCTACAATAAGGCAAGTTGCTGCAGTCATCCATCCGGGATTCCATACTATGCTGGCTGAACAACAGAATAGCGTCGTAGAGAGTTATCAGCATGTAGCCAGGAAAACAGCGCATGCACTTGCCTATTTGGTGCTGGGCGTATTGTGTATGACGGCTCTTTTTCAGTATCCGGTAAGAAGGGGACATCGGTTTGCAGCGGCGCTTGGGATCTGTATCGGATATGCCGGCACGGATGAGATACATCAGCTTTTTGTTCCGGGCAGAAGCGGGCAGATTGGGGATGTCTGTATAGATGCAGGCGGGGCACTGTTGGGGATTTGCGCCGTCGTGCTCATTCTACGTATAGGGAGCAAAAGAGCGGCCAGGGGACAGATTGCACGTTGACTGAGGAGAGCTGAAATAGCGCGCGATTGGATGTCCTGCGCTGCTTTGTTAAGGAATAGGAATGAAAAAACCTTCACTGACTCTCGTTGGTGAAGGTTTTTTAGCTGTTATAGAGAGTATGTTCGTCAATTACGTGCCTTCTGCACCCCATATATATTCGTGCAGGGCTTTGTTCGCCTTGGTCCAGTTCATGTTGATATACCAGACCGGAAGTTCTTCAACAGAGTACATTCCACTCTGGGGAACGCTGTACTGATCGACTTTGGAGTCTACCTTCAGTGCGAGATTGAACAGGCTTCCCGTAATCTCAGTGACGGAAATATTGGACCGCATGAAGGCGAGAGATTTGTTTGCGACGGAGGTCTGGCTGAGTGGATCTTCTCCTCGCAGATCAGCAAAGATGGACAGGAGAACATCCCGCTGACGTTGGCTGCGGACAAAGTCGTCATCGCTGTGGCGGATGCGTGAGTAGGCCAGCGTCTGGCTGCCGTCGAGAAGGTAGGTTCCGGCCTCGGTCAGGTCGGGGATATATTTCACTTCTTTGTCTTTCACGTCTACGGTTACGCCGCCGATGACGTTGACGATATCGCGGAAGCCTTGGAAATCTACGACAACGTATTTTTGGATATCCAGATCGAAGTTGTAATTAATGATGTTCACGGTCTCGCCGGGGCCGCCGAAGGCGTAGGAGGCGTTGAGCTTGTTATATTTGCCGCTGTTCGGATAATAGGCTTTGATATCGCGCTGCAGGGAGATGAGCTTCACTTTCTTCGTGTCGCTATTGATGCTGACAATGATCATGGAGTCGGAGCGGTGGCCGATATTCAGTCCGTCGCCGCCGTCAATGCCGATGAGAAGGATATTCTCAATATTGGGATCTTTCTGATCGATGAGGATGAGGGGGTCGTTATTGGTGTCTACATCACTGAGCTGTGCAGGACCGTCATCAATTGCCGTGGGTTCGGTGGCGGGAGCGGGGGTAACATTGGGATCGGTGGGCTCCGTTCCGGTTGGGGCCTTTTCTGTCAGGTCCGACCAGCTGTTCACGTATTTCTGATCAACATGGACCTGACTGTAACGGTATATGGTATATACAAATCCGGATACAGCCAGCAGGATGAGTACGATGGGGATGATAATCAATATCCGTTTGACAAGGGAGATTTGATTTTTGGGCTTACGTACAAGAGTCGTTTTCATAGGTGCCTCGTAGTCTTTATGGATGCCGCAGCATATGCGAATGTTTCTTTTTAGACATCATTTTACTGGGTGAATTGTATCACAAAATATTGAAATAATATATACTGCTTGCGTTCCCTGTTGAGGTATAGGCCGAGGGTCTCCAGACCTTGTGGGGGTGAGGAACGAGTTCTCGAAGTGAAGCGAGAAGACTTAGCACAAAGAAACCCTACAGGCGCTTACGATCTATAAGCGCCTTGAATGATCTTGTGACAGCAAAAGACCAATGGATTGTTATAGATGCGATGAATTTCCTGCTGACGGCATTTTGTCCTCCGTTAGAATCGCTCCCGCTATTTCTTCCGAAAAAGATCGCGTCCCGTAAAATATTTGTGGAAGACCCGCTTGTACTCGATCTGGTAACAGAGAGCGAAAACGAGGACGAGCAGCCAGAAGACCAGCAGGCCCGCTGTCACAGGGATCAGACCGGCGGTAAAGATATGAACCTTTTCCAGTGGCGCGGAAATGAACGGATTCACCAGTACCGAAAAGTAAAGGAGTCCGAGGATCAGAAAGCGGTCTCTTTTTTTTATGCCCCGGGCGTAGAGCCGGAGGGCGCTTTTCCCGATGTGCAGCAAGACGAAATAGGTCACGCCGAATAAGAGTACGAGCTGCCAGAGATCGCGGAGTGTGTAAAGGAAAGTACTGGCCGGATGGCCGCCCCACATCTGCGGGAAGGTAAGGAATACGACGCGCAACGTGACAAGCAGGCAGAAGAGCATGCTGGCCAGGCCCAGGGCTTCGGCGAGCCACTTCCAGAGAGTTTTGCGAGGATGGATCGCGGACAGAATGTCTTCTGCGTATTTCGTCTCGTCACCGCCGATTTTCTCGCGGACGGATGCCCCTTCATTCTGCCATGTCCAGAACATGCCGACGATGTCTTCGTACACATCGGCCAGCAATTTGTGGCTAAGCGAGCTTGCGCTGAGGTGGCAGGCAATTGCATCAAAGATTTGCCTGTTCTCTACAGACAGTTCTCGGGATAATTGGAAGCTGTGGTTTCGCATAATCATGGCTTTAAACATGGGTTTCCTCCTCATTGCAGAACACGCGGTCGATGCTGTCTCGTATTTCGCTCCAGATGCTGTAGAATTCGAGGATCTCGTGTCGGCCTGCATCGGTCAGCCGGTAATATTTTCTCTTGGGTCCGAGCGCGGAGTCGCGCTTGACGGAGATCACAAGGCCGCTCTTTTCGAGGCGCAGAAGCAGGGGGTAGATGGTCCCTTCGCTGATGTCCTTGAATCCGAACGCCAGGAGACGGTCGGCAATCTCATAGCCATAGGTCTCGTTCTGATCGATGACCTTAAGGATGCAACCTTCAAGGGTTCCCCGGAAAAACTGTGATCGGTCAGCCATTTTCGAACCTCCTCTGCAATCTTGCGGTGCAAGATACTGTTGCTAAATTGTACTGCAAGGTAGCGGAAGTGTCAACGGGTGTCTTTGATCTGCTTTTTTACAGGCAGATTACATTTTTCGAAAATTGAAACAAATGTTCTGTTTTCTTCACAAAAGACATTGCAATCCTGTGCAGGATCTCGTATGATGGCAATACAAACAAATGTTCTTTTTGCGGAGGTGGCGGTATGGCGGCAATTACAATCTTACTGGTGTTGGGGATCTGCGTGTTTCTGCTGTGGTTTTTTGAGGCGATTCTCAAGGATTTTACGGAGGAAGACCGGGATTCCGAAGTCATCGATTTACGCGTGAAGTGGAGGACACCGACGCCTGTTGCCAGAGAAGACATTCTTGCGGACCGTTCGCGCGTGGCGTGATCGATTCGATCGGACTCCATGCATATACACAAGAGGCTACGTTCGGGAATTGCTTCCGTGAACGCAGCCTCTTGTTTTGGGGATGCAACCCCACGCAGAAAGAAATCGGAAGGGCATCAGAAAGTTAGTCGGTCATCCATATCCACTATTAGTGATGTCTCTTTCTAAATGTAGATAGTCCTAAGAGCGCTCCTACACCCCCAGGATAGCCGCTCCGATAATAATTCCGGGAATCCAAGCTGAGATGCCGCCGTTGTGTCCGGAAGGAGCAGGAGTTGGCGTCAGTGCTGTTGGAGCAGCCGTAGGAGTGGCAGTAGGAGTAGCTGTAGCCGTGGGCGTAGCCGTCGGAGCCGCTGTCGGAGCTTTCGTCGGAGCTGCTGTCGGAGCTACGGTCGGTGCCGGTGTTGGCGTTGCTGCTACAGGATATAGATCTGCCTGTGTTGCGAAGCGCACATTGTCTACATAGACTCTGCCGTCGAAATCGCTGTTCACATCACCGAGAACCAGAATCAGATTGCGAAGAATCGTATCGTCCTGGATGTTTGTCATGTCACGCATGTTCAGAACGACTTGTACATGATAAAGTCCATCCGGTGTCAGCGGCTTCGAAGCCAGATCGGCGAGCTCAATGGTGAAAGATGAGGGAATCTACGCCCAATATCCGACAGACGGAGATTGGAATACTCCGCTGATTGAGATGGCGCCTGTTGTAGCACTATCCGGAGCTATGTAGAAATCAAATGCGACATAATCGTTATTGCCCCGGACAAGACCATCCATCCAGAAATCCAGACGGGGAGCCGAAGCCCAGTTGTCGGAAGGCTTGACATCCGGGTAGGCAAATGCGAAGGAAAGGGCACTGGAGCCGTTTGCGTCTTCGATTGTCAGAGCAGTTTTCACTTCGGAATCAGCACTCCATGTCCATCCCTGACGGGTCTCGTCCTGATAGTCGGACGGAAGAACTGCGGTTCCGAGAGGATCGTGCACAACCGGCTCTACAACAACGGCTTTGTTGCCGGAGAAGGTGATGTTGTCGATCTGTTGTCACCAACCTTTCTCTAATAGGGCTTAATACCCTATCGAGGAATACAGAAAACGCCCTATTTTTGCACAACGTCTCAGTTTTCATTGAGACATGTCGGCTTCTCTGTATTAACTCGTAGTATCTGTTATTGTTATTTCTGTCGGTTCTCCATAGCTGCCATCGCCTCTTCATAAGTTGGATACTTTGCGACGTGCTCAGCTAAAGACTTCACATTATCTATGTGCATAGTGGCTCCAGCGAAATCCTTTGTAAGCTCCGCCTTAAATTCGGTCACGGGCTTGAGTGGTGTCTGTCGGCAAAAGATATGGTAGAGCTATTATCAATACAAGATCGAATATTTCTTTTACTATCTCAATACTTTTACAGTTACCTCGATACAAAACAGATACATATCACTACGAATACATAAACTTTTCAACACGATATTATACTATCTCAGAACGTTACAATACTTTTTCAATACGATTTATAGTCTTTTCAGTACGAATCAAGCAATGCTGTAATCAATTCTTTATTATCACCCCTCTGCTTCTGGTCTTTTTGGTGGGAACTTAAACTTATCTTTGTCTTCAGCCTTGGCATATTTAGCTATATCTCCCTCACAAAATATAACTCTGAATATATTTGCCCTGTCTCCTGCAGTTATGCCACTTGTTTCATTATTTATAACTTTTAACAGGTACTGTATCCTATCCACATCAACATTGTCTAACAGTTCACCTATCTTTTTAAGACTCATCCAGTGAAGTAATGCAAGCTCGTACTTGCAATCTGCAATACTGTACGCAGAGTCAACTAGGCTAAATTCCCTAATAAGACTCAAGAACTCGCCTGGAAAAAGCATCTCTGCTTTTACCGAAACTGGATTTTTCTCTAATATGTCAAAGTCTCGGCGTATCTCGTCCAACTCAGCTTTTCTTCCTGTAGCAATCTTATCTAGCGTCTCCTCCCCAATGACAGAATAAGCCTGAAGCGACATTCTTGAACGTATTTTTCTTACAGCTTCTACTGCAATACCTAGCTTCATTCCTACTAGAGAATCACTAGAATTTACGCAACTCAAAAATATATCTTTCTTACCATAATCCGCATAGTCACCCCTATAAATATAAGCACTTACTCTAGAAAGCAGAGCAAGCCTTTCTGTCTCTGAATCATCAACACTATCTCGAACTAAAGCAAGTTTTACGAATATAGATTTCATAGATGAGCCTCCTTATTTTATATTGAAACGATTATTAACAATATCCTATCGAATTAAGATTATGTTTTTACGAATTGATACAACCTTACTTCGAAATACTAACTTCTATTTTCAATAAACTTTACGAAATAGCTTCTCACATATATATATACAGACATAGCTCAGGCATCAGATGACTTGTGACAAGCTATAATAGAATAATTAGCAATATACCGCCATTTTATTTTAGTCCTACAGTCCAAATCTGCCCACCTATTTTTCGAAAACACCCTATACGCCTATTATACCACGCTTTTTTGAAAAATGAAAGCGAAAAATCGAAATTTATTCCTTTTACTGTCACTTTCTTTCGGGAACAAATGTAGCTATGTTTTGACAATTTACTGAGTGTATGGCATAATAATATTAGTAGAATTCATAGGAGGTTACTCATGCAAAGTGTTTGTATTAGTCAATTTTATCCGTTTATAGTGACTTCGATGCGAAACACGTTCGTAATGTAATTATTTATCTGAACGCGCGAAAAACCTCGTCGTTCAGGGCGAGGATGAATAGCGCAAATTAGTCAGGTGTCTGCTGCTGTTCGATATATTTGCGAATGACATCAAGGGAAGCTCCCCCGCAGCTGCCACA
>Ga0209540_10001608_pt1 | contig 16864 bp, 15 predicted proteins | sample BarGraIncu01121A_FD_184501 | JGI IMG/M metagenome (GOLD analysis project Ga0209540, IMG submission 184501) | Arctic peat soil microbial communities from Barrow, Alaska - Barrow Graham LP Incubations 011-21A (SPAdes) (version 2) | ecosystem: Environmental > Terrestrial > Soil > Wetlands > Peat... | reverse complement strand
AAAAGCATGAAAGCATTCCAACAGAACAAAAGAGTGTTGAAGCCGAAAGCACCACAGCTGACGCAGGAGCAGCAGCAGGAGTTGAAGGACGAGGCATCGGATTGTCCGTATTGCAGCGGTTTAATTGAATTTCCAGAACATGGCGCAGGCGAGATGATTGACTGCCCGCATTGCAAACGAGCAATTGTATTAGCATCCTGCTAAAAATTTAACCTTGGAACCCGAAACGATATGGCACACGAACTTTTGATTAAAAATGGCAAGGCAGCCATGATGTATTTTGGCGAAACGCCTTGGCACGGCTTGGGAGAGAAGTTGGATAAACCAGCCACGTCCGCCGAAGCTATTAAAGCGGCGCAGCTAGATTGGGAAGTGAGCAAAACTCCGCTCTACTTGAAAGGCGGGGCACGGTATCGGGCGGTCAAAGGAAATTTCGCGGTTGTCCGAACAGACGAGCGCGAGCCGATACCGCTTGGGATCGTTGGAGCGAGCTATCGGCCATTACAGAATCGGGAAGCGTTCGTTTGGTTCGACGAGATTGTCGGACAAGGCGCGGCGATTTATCACACGGCGGGCGTGTTGGGCAATGGCGAGCGTGTCTGGATTCTGGCAAAGCTTCCGGGTGAGATTCGAGTGAAAGGCGATGACGTTTCGGAAAAGTTTTTACTACTAAGCAATAGTCACGACGGGGAAAGCAGCGTGCAGCTTAAATTCACGCCCATCCGGGTTGTTTGTCAGAACACTTTGACGATGGCGCTCAATTCAGGTCGGACGGTCAAAATCAGCCACAATTCTTCTTTGAAAAAGCGGATGGAAAAGGCAAAGGAGAATCTCGGAATCATCACCAACCGTTTTCAGGAAATCGAAAAAGAGTTTCAACGGCTTGCGGAAATCCAAATGATCGGCAATCGGCTCGCTGGATATTTGGCCGAAGTTTTTCCGATGCCTGCTGACGAAACTGACGAACTGGCGATAAAACGGGTCGAGCTTGCGCGGCGAGATTCGCAGATGTTTTTTGAAACAGGCCGAGGAAACAACGTGGCAAACATTCGCGGGACTTTGTGGGCGGCTTACAACGGCATTGCTGAATTTATTGATTACGGCAGGACGAGGCGGAATCGCTCGCAGCGATTGGAGAATATTTGGTTTGGTGGCGGCTACCTGACCAAGGCGCGAGCGTTCAGAGTTGCAATAGCAAAGGCTGGTGAGTGGAATAATTGAAGTGGGCGCGACGCTCAAGAGTGCGGGGTAGGCGATTCGTGGCAATCTCCCCGTGTCCGAATCTCGCGCTGCTTTTGTTTGATCGTTACATCTGAGAAAGTCGGTTATGGTTGACCCGGATATGAAAGCAAAACAATCCAAACAAACCAAACCAGCAGAGGCACACAAAGCAGAATTGCTACATTCAAACCCGGCAATCGCCGGTTTAATGGCTGACATGGGGAACAAAGCGGAACGCGAAAGCGCGGAACGTGACGCTTGGCTCAAAGACAACAAGCCACCCTACGTTTATGGCATGAGTGAGTATGAACTTTTACGCCACGAAGGTATCGGAATTCAAAGGAGCACTTACAATGCTTTGAAAAGCGATCTATTTTTCCAACCGAAGCATAAAACCACATGGCGCGATTATGCGGTTGAAGTGGCGGCTCGCAAAGCATACGAAGGCTTGAGTGACTTGCAGTATTTGGTTTGGGCAAATTCCTGGAAAGAACAAAGCGCGCTGGCGTCTATTGCTGACATCGCCACGGACGCAACCAGAACGTTAAGTGAGCTTTCACGCCAAGCCGTGGAGCGTGTTCGACCGATTGCACAGCATCGTTTCTTCTGGCCGTTTCTGAAGGCTTCAAAAGAACGTTTTGGCGACGAACACAAACGCATTGTGAAAGAAATCCAACTGGGCGACGCGGCGCCCTTTAGTAAAGACGCTCTTGCCCGTATCCGCGAAAACAACATCCCCGTCAAAATGGCGATGACTTCCCTGTGCCGGTTGGAGAACTGCCGAAAGACGCCAAGCTGGTTTGCTTTGTATCAAAAAACCGAATGGGAAAGATTGGCGCGCAATCTCAAACCATTTTCTGCCGATACATGGCACGAGTGGTTTGAAGTCGCTTGGCAAGCTGTGCTGGCCGATTACGACGGTCATCCTGAGCGTGACACTGAATTGAGGGAAAAGGGGCAATATCGTGCCGAGCATACATTTACACACGCAATTGGTGCTCAGAAAAAGACGATTTCGCGAACGCGGGAGACCAACATACGAGATGGCATCAAGGAGAAGTTGAAGGGGGCCATCAAGCGTCTTGCTACGAGCAAGGAATCCAACAAATAAAATTTTTTCTTGGGGAAGACCGAATATCGCGGACGTGCGAGGATAGTCCGCGATGCAAAAAGCAAAACGTTCAACACCGGGTTTGGTCGAAACAACGGCCAACGCCGCTTCACATCTTTACCGGCCAAAATATCTACGACTTCCCCGGACTGGGTCTAAGTGCCCCGTGTCGGGTTTGTCGCGCACCGCGATATTCATGCTAATCAAGGCTGGTGCGGTGCGGTCGGTGGTGATCCGCCGAGCCGGGGCGAGTCGCGGAACAAGATTGGTCAGTTACGAATCGCTGGTCGGTTATTTGCGCCGATTGGAGAAGGAGCAGAATTCGCGCAGTTTGGAGGGGCAAACATGAAACCAGCAAAAAACCCGGCGACTCAGGCGAGTCAACCGGGCGTGAATGTTTCCAAACTTGAATCGAAGCTTAACGCGCCTGTTAGCGATGTGTCGCAAAGCGCAGCGGAGTTGTGGAACGAACTTGGATTTTCCGAATGAAAACGATCCGCAAGCTTCCATCATTCGTGCAAGATTTGCTCACCGCTCCGCCCCAAGCCGGCAAGGGCGTCCACAACTGGCTTTTCCTCGTCGCCCGCAATCTTCATGCACATTTGCCTGCCCGTAAGATTGTGAACCTGCTGGAAAACCGGGTGCAAGGTTGCGGGCGACACGTCAGCCGTAAGGAGATTGAAGACGCCGTGAGAAATGCGCTGGCGTGCGCGTGGCAGCCCCGTGGCAACGCCGCGCCGGTGCAACCCGCTGCCAAGTGGCCGGGCGTCAATCAGGAGCAACGCACCGCGATTCTGCGCGACAATGGCGGGTTGGCGGATTTGTGGGAATTGAGCAGGCCGCGAATTGAGGATAGCGAGCAACACACAGAGGAAATCATTGACCGGCTTTTTTTCGACAATCCGCTTTTGTGTTGCGGCAAGTCCAATTCGGATTTCGACACCAAGCCCCGCGAGGCTTGGCGCGGACAACTTTCGCAACTGCAATTGATCGTACCATCGTCCATGTCGGCAGTCACCGGCTTAACCAAAGACGGCAAAGAGTCAAAACATAGTTTGAACAACACCGGCACCCGCCGCTTTCTGATTTGTGAATTTGACACCGGCACGGTGGACGAACACGCAGCGTTGCTCATTCACCTTGCCGGATACGCGCCGCTGGTGTGTGCGGTTCACAGTGGCGGCATATCCCTTCACGGTTGGTTTTACGTTCACGGCCAGCCTGACGCAAAGGTTGAAAAGTTTTTCCGCTACGCCGTTTCAGTTGGCGCGGATAGGGCGACGTGGACGCGATGCCAATTCGTGCGGATGCCTGACGGCACGCGGGACAACGGCCAACGCCAGACAGTTTTCTTTTTGAATTTCAAACCAATGGAGACGAAACGATGAACGCTTTAACAGACGAAATGCAGGAACCGCCAGAAGTGCAGTCCAATTTCTCAGGTCAGCCAAAGATTGACTTGCCAGAGATTGACAACGCCGCCGCATTGCTGGCCGACGACACAATCAAACTTCCGCCAGAACTGATTGAATCCGTCTTGCATCAGGGTTTGAAAGCCGTTCTCGGCAGCAATAGCAAGGCGCGTAAGACTTGGATTCTTTTGGACGCGGCCATCAGTGTTGCAACCGGCATAAAATTTTGGAAATGGAATACACACAAGGGGCGCGTGCTCTACATCAATTTTGAAATTCCGCGTGCATTCATCCGTTCTCGCATAAAACTCCTATGCCAAGCCAAGGGAATTGCCGACGCGAGCAACCTGGATGTCTGGACGTTGCGCGGGCACGGCACGGCGCTATGGCGATTGCTCCCGGCGCTACTCGCAAAAATTGAAGCAGGCAAATACGCGCTCATCATCATTGATCCGATTTACAAGGGACTTGGCGGGCGTGACGAAAATTCGGCTGGCGACATTTCCGAACTCTGCAACGAACTTGAACGGCTGGCCGTCGCAACCGGCGCGGCAGTTTTATACGCGGCGCATTTCAGCAAGGGAAACCAATCGGGGAAAGAAGCCATTGACAGAATTAGCGGAAGCGGCGTTTTTGGCCGGGACGCCGACAGCATCATCGTCCTGACAAAACACGAAACGCCGGATGCCTACGCCGTTGACCTCATTCTGCGAAATCTTCCAGAACAACCTCCGTTTGTCGTGGAATGGTCTTTCCCGCTCATGCGTGAGGCAACCGCACTCGACCCCGGCGACTTGAAAAAGGCAGGGGGGCGGAAGCGCGAACATGATGCCGGTGAACTTTGGCAGCTACTTTCTACCGGCTCGCTTACAAGCACAGAATGGCAGCGCAAGGCCGATAATGAACTCGGCATAGGCCGTCGCACTTTCTATGTGCTAAAGAAGCAACTGGACACCACCGGACGCATCCTGAAAAGCAACGTAACCGACAAATGGAGTCAAATCACAAAGCCATGAGTGCAAGAAGTGCAAGAAGTGCAAATTGCACTTGCTGCACTGGTAGAAGTGCGGAGTGCAAAAACCCCTTTAGGGTTTGCACTTGCACTACCCACCTCTACTACCACGTCACCTAAAAAGTTATGGAAACACCACCAATTTCACCGCCTCAAACGTAGTCTGAAATGAACATTCAGAACGCCAATGATCATTTTTTGAAGTTGAAGGAAGTCCAAGACTTGCTCGGCGTGTCGCGCACTACGCTTTGGCGCTGGCAGGCCGAGCACGGCCTAAAAGTTGTCCGCGTCGGCGATGTTGTGCGGGTGCGCGAGAGTGACTTGCAGGTGTTCTTGAAACGGCATGAAACCGCGAGCGTTTCCGGCCTGCCAGAAAAAATTGAAAATGGCGCTTGACACCACAAGCCGCTTGTGATATTGAAAGGGTGAAATGAGCGAAGCAGAAATCAAACGTTACTTGGCCAGCATTGGCGGGAAGGGCGGCAGGGCTGGAACCGGCGTAAGCAAACTCCGGGGCGGGACGGATTATTACAAGCGCATTTCAAAACTGGCAGCGAAAGCGCGCAAGACGAACAAATCCACAAGCAAAGAGAGGACAAAATGAACATGAACACAGACCAAACCACCATTGAGAAAACCAGCTTTGAACGCTTGGGCGAGTGCCTTTACCGAAAAGGCGGAACGATTTACGCACGGCTGAGAGTCAACGGCAAATTGACTTGGCGTTCAACTGGCACAAGTGAACCGCGCGATGCCCGTGCTTGGTTGAAAAAGTGGCAGCACGATGGATGGTTGTTGAAAAACGGCATTGAACCAAAAGGCGTCGTTTTGCAGCGGCAACGCACGACGGTTCAAGAAATCGTTGACGCCTATCTGAAAGCCGGTTGTCCGACTCGTAAGATGCGTTCCAAGTCGTCTTGCACGGTTAAGAACGAAAAGTATTTTCTCCATCCCGCCCTTGCCTATTTCGGGCAGATGCCCGCCGCTTCCCTCACACTTGGGAATTGTGACAAGTATCTGGACTGGCGCACGAGCGGCGGTTACGTGGCGAAGTTCACCGTTCGGGGCAAACCGCAAACGATGCAGACTCGCGGCGGCAAACGCGCAGTGGACTTGGAACTTGTCGTTTTGGGCAACGCGCTGAGTTTGGCCGTCCGCCGGGGCGTCCTGAGTTCAAATCCGCTGGCTGGCCGGGGTCGTTACACTTGCGCTTCGGAAGTGAGGCATTGCCGCGAAGTAGCGCCTTCGCCGGAAGGGTTGGTCAGAATTGAACGCTGGTTGCGCGGCAGGAATGAGCATGGGGTTGCCGATGTCGTCTGTTTTCTGGCTTACAGCGGGCTGCGAATTGGTGAGGCGCTGCCGATGGAATGGGAGATGGTGAGTTTCGGGGAAAAGATTCTGCATGTGACCCGCGAAAAGAAAGGAATCATGCCTTGGGTGCCAATTTTGAGCGAAATGGAGGTATTGCTGCGCGACATGAGGAAACGGGCAACAAGTTATCTGCTGTTTCCTTCGCCGTTTGACCCGAAGAAGTCTGCCGATTATTCCGCCATCCGCCGCCGACTCTGCGCTGCGTGCAAAACGTTAGAGCTTGGCCATGTGACGCCTCACGGCTTGCGCTCCTACTTCGTGACGCGGGCGCGGGAAAGTGGATTGAGTGACGCGGAAATCGCAATGCTGATTGGCGACAAAACCGGCCCGGCGATTATCGCTCACACTTACGGCGACGTGCGGCCCGATCACTTGCTCAAACAGGCGCAACGGATACGGTTGACCGCAACGCAGCCAAGCAACACAGCCGGCCAAGCGAGTAGTATCAAAAGTAGTAACACGTCGCCCGATGTTGCTGCTGGTTTCACCTTGCCTCAGTGGGACACGCGCAGTGCAGAAACGGCTGAATTCAAAGGAGTGTGATGCACTTTCGCGCACTCCACAGAAACACGGAGAAACAAACCTTGGATTACTTCGGATCAGAAGGTTGCAGGTTCGAGTCCTGCCGGATGCGCCATTTTCCCCAAAGAAATTGGGGGTATGGTTGACACCCGTACAGATTCCGCACAAATTTTGGCTGAATCTGAAATAAAGAAAATGAGATTTCCGAAAGTCATCAAGCATCGGCGTTTTGAAGCCACCATCTACGGCAAGGGCAAGAATTATCCGTATTACCGCGTTGCCTTCTATGCCGCTGGCAAGCGTCACCTCCGAAATTTCCGCACTTACGGCGAAGCCAAAGCCGAAGCGGATCGCAAAGTCCGCGAGCTCGCCGATGGTTCGCAAACTATCGCCTTGAACGCCGCACAGTCACGCGACGCGCTCGCCGCGCTGGAACGTCTCACGGACTTCTATCGCGCTACAGGCCGGCGCGTGTCACTGTTGGCTGGCATTTCCGAATTTGTGGAGGCTACTGCCAAGTTAAACGGGCGCACTTTGGGCGAAGCCGTTGAAGGCTACTTGCGAACCGTCGCCAGCGTGAAGTGTAAAGACATCAAAGCGGCCGTTGCGGAATTTCTGCAAGCCGACGCTCCACGCACCCACACCGCCAACGGCCAGCGGGCGCAATTGTCAGCCAAATATGCCTACAACCGTAAACTACAACTCGACCGCTTTGCCGACACGTTCCAAAACACCGCCATCAGCGAATTGAGCAAGGAACACTTGGATAAATTCATCGGCTCGCTGGACGATTTCTCCGCCAAGTCGCGCAACCACTACCGCGCTGCCGTCCGGCAATTTCTGCAATGGGCAGTCCGCAAAGATTATCTCACCCAGACGCACCGCCTGCTGGATGCCGACGCCATGCGCCCCGAACGCGCCAATACCGCCGCCGTTGAATTTTACACGCCGGGCGAATTTGCCGCGCTGCTGAAAGCCGCCAAAACCGCCTACGCCACGCCGTGAGGCAGAAGCCGAGCAGCTTGGCATCAAACGGGTGTCACAAACTCGAATCAGCAGATGGCCCGTTGCTGCATTCCGAGTGGATCAACACCGAGGATGCGTTCCCCAATTTCCAGTTTGCCGAATCGCTGATGAACCGTCTGGGCGACGACGGCACCATCTTCATGTGGGCACCTCATGAGAACACCATTTTGAATGCCGTGCTGACCCAGATGGGAGAGCGGAATTACAAAAATGCCGCCCTGAAAAAATGGCTAAACAGCGTTATCCGCACCAGGACCGGCCATTCCGAGCGGCTGGTGGACATGAACCAGTTGACGGTGAAGCATTATTTTCATCCGCTGATGAAAGGCCGAACCTCAATCAAGGTGGTTTGCGATGCCCTGTGGAAAACCAGCCCCCAGCTTCGTGCCCGATACCCGGAATACGTCAAACTGGAAGGCGGCGAAGTGTTGAGTCCATATGGGACATTGCCCCCGCTGGAAATCGGCGGCTCAATGTTGGCGGTCGCCGAAGGCACCGGGGCGATTCGCGCTTACGAAGCGATGGTTTACGGTTTGGAGAAAGAGGACGCCGCAACCAAGGAAAAATGGAAACGCCTGCTCTTGCAATATTGCAAGCTGGATTCGCTGTCGATGTTCTTCGTTTGGCAACACTGGAAACGGTTGGCGGCAGGACATTAGGCGCGGGTTCGATTGCCGTCGGTGTTGAATTCGTCACTCCGTAGAATTGAATGGTGCGACCACTGACCGACTTGTTGACGCGGTGACATCCCCGGCCTAGCTTCCGACCATGTGCGCGCGTTACACCCTCACGCTCGAACAGGCCAGACTGGTCATCGCCGGACTGGTTCACATCTTCGCTTTTGCGCCGCGCTACAACATCGGCCCTGCCCAGCGCGTGCCGGTAATTTTGAACACCGCCGAAGGCGTCAAGGCCGTGGAAATGCGCTGGGGCATCCCGTCCGCGTGGTCAAAGACGCTCCACATCAATGCGCAGGCCGAGAACATCCACAAGACCACCACCTTCAAACCGCTGCTCGGCCAGCGCTGTCTGGTGCCGATGGATGGCTTTTACGAATGGAAACCGGACAAATCCCCCGTGCGCTTCGGCCGCCGCCGGCGCGAACTCTTTTGCGTGGCCGGCCTGTGGAAGGACGTGGAAAAGCCGGGCATTGATCTGCCGCTGGCGGAAAAATGTTTTGTGCTGCTTACCACCGCCGCCAATCCGAGCGTTGCGCCCATCCACGACCGAATGCCGTTCATCGTCCGCGACGGACACTACGACCGGTGGCTGCGCGAGGGTATGAAAGACACTGTGCTGAAATTCGCCGACGACACGCCTTGGAATTGTGACCCAGCGCCTGCTGTGCAAACCGCTCCGGGTAGCCGCACTTCAAAGCCCGTTCCGCCCAGGCATACCGGTATGAATGCAGCGACACGCCCGAAATCTCCAACCCGTTACAGCGTTGACGAAACTCCGTTGCCCGGTCCCCGGCGCGCACGGTGCGAAGGTAGGGAAAGAGCGGCCCCACCCCCGGACGCCGTTTCAAGATGACCTCGATTTCCACGCCGAAGCGAATCAGCGCCGGCTTGATGCCCATCCCGCCGCGCGATTTCAATTTTGTCCGCGAGTAACTAATCGTGCGGCTGTTCCAGTCCACATCTTCCGCCAGCAGACAGGCCGCGTCCGTCTGTGACGCGCCGGTATGCCACACCAGTTCGTAAAAATCCCGGCGTTCGCTGTTCTGCTCCCGCTGGATGATGGCCGCGTGTTCTTCCGCCGTGATGGCGCGCTTGACCTTGAACACCGGCTTGGGCCATTGCAGGCGCGGGATGACCGATTTCAGCAGCCACTCCATGCCCAGCGCGTGATTGTGAATGCGCCGCAGATAGACATTGGTGGACACTTTGCCATCCGCCAGCGCCCGGTCGAAATGTTCCGGGCGGGTTTCGGCGACGCGCAGATTACGAATGCAGTCAAAATTCCTGTCTTTGATTGCCGTTTCCCAGCGCCGCCGCGTCTCATCCATTTTCTTGGCGACGATGTTTTCCATCACCTCCTGCCACGTCCGCGTGGCCAGCTTGGGATCAGCGCCGTTGAGATACACCCGCGCCAGCGAAAGGTTGAAGTGCGGCTGGCACTCCGATTCGTTGTGCGCCTGGAGGATGCGTTGCGCTTCAAACTTGTCGCTCGTCTTGAGGCTCTTTTGTTCGCCGGTGATTTTGTTTTTGAGGTAGAAGACGCCTCAGGGACGCCGGACCAGACCGAATGCTTGTTTCATCGTTTCACTCATGGTTATGAGTGTGCCGGCATCGGCATCTGTCGCGTTAGCGAGCAGTGGGCGTGCGGTGGCCGAGCAGAGACCAGTTTCTGAACGGGCAGCCAAACAGGTGAAGATTCCGGTGTAACTCTGACTCCCAACTCCAATAAAACCCCTATAAATAAAGGGTTTTGATTGGAGGCGAGGGTCGGAATCGGACGGCTAATGCCCGTTTTTCGAGTAAAAACTACATGATTCCCCAAACAATTTCAAGTAAATCCTTCACTATTCAGCTTAACCCGGCTTAACCCTCTTACTGAAGATTTTACTGAAGGTTTTGGGCGGCTCAAGCCCCGAATTCAAACGGGGTAGAAGGAGGTTTTTATCAACGCGCCGCCTTGAGCGTGATCAGCACGGCATCGTTTTCACGGAGGTCGAACTGCTGCTCGAATTTTCCGTCTTGGCCGATCTTCACGGTACGGATCTCCACGGGCGCGCCGCTGTTTTCGGATTTGATTTTGGCAACCTGCGCCTTGGTGAGTTGGTTGGGCGCACCCAGGTCACGGTAGGTCGCGTAGGCGTCGTTGACGCGATAGCCGACCTTGTAGGTTTCCACGATGTATTTGCCCTTGGGCAGGTGTGACAGGCTGAGCGTGACTATGCCTTTGGGCTGCGCGGGCAAATCGCGTTTGTAAAAGACCTGATTGATCATGTTCGTGCCCGGGAAGGTGTTGGTGAAATCCCAGATCAACGCCTGCACGCCGCCGGAGTTGTCGGCGCAGACCCACGAGGACGGATCGCTGTTCTTCAATTCCGTCGCCCCGAGCCGGTTCAAGAACTGATAAGCATAAAACGCCGGCTTGTTGATGTCCTGGTAATTCATCAGGCCGAAGCCGCCGTGAAAGGCCTCCCAGCGCGGACCGGATTCCTCGAAGATGTCCGTGAACGTCCAGTAGGACATGGACTGCGCGGCGTCGCCGCATTTCTTGAGCTTGTCCAAAATGTAGGCCGCGCTGTGATAGCTGTCGTGAAACGGATCAGCCGGTGTGTAGGAACTGCTCCATTCGGTGAAGTGGAGTTCCAGCTTGGGTATCGCCGAGTCGGTGATCATCTGTCGCACCCATTTGACTTCGCCAAAAATGGAGGTCGGGTTGCGTGAAAGGGCTGTGCCATGGGTGGCGGTTTCATCCAGATAACCGCTCTCCACGCCGTAGGTGTGCGTGGAAACGAAATCCACCGGCGCGCCGTTCGTCTGGCAGAAGTGAATGAACTCCGGCACCCAGCCGCAGCCCGCCGTGCCCGGGCCGCCCACTTTGTAATCCGGGGAAACGCTCTTGATAGCGCCTGCTGACGCGGCATAGAGGTCGAAATACTGTTGCTGTGTGCCGGCCCAGAAGCCGTCGAGGTTTGGCTCGTTCCAGACCTCGAAATACCACGTCTTCACTTCGTCGTGGCCGTAGCGTTCCTGCATATGGAGCGTGAAGGCGCGGATGAAATCAGCCCATTTGTTCATGTCACGGGGCGGCGTCACATTGCCCTTCCACCAGAAAATGGTCTTCGTGCCGCTGGCCAATCCGCCCGGCATGAAGCCCAGTTCCACAAACGGCTTCATGCCGATGCTTTGGAGAAAATCGTAAAGCTCGTCAATGTATTGCCAGTTGTATTCCGGCTTGCCGTAATCGCGATAGACGCCCATGTCGTCGGTGAACAAACCGTGCATGCGGATGTATTCAAAGCCGCATTCCCGCCGCGCGACGGCCAGTTGCCGCTGCCAGTCGGCGCGCAAGCCCTCATTCGCGCGGCCGGCGCCGACGCAGCGTTTGAACATGGTGTTGAGCGGGCCGCTCGTTTGTTGCAGGTCGGCGAAAACCAGCCGGGGCGTTTCGTTGGTGGCAGCGGCCGGCAAATCCATGGCGGCGAAGAGCACCGCGAGGCCAATGGCTAGACAACCGGCTTTTCGTTTCATGTCAATTTTTCTTGTCATAAAATTGTGGGTTCCGCCGGCAGTTTCTTCGCGTAACAAATGGCCGGCGAGTTTTATTTGGCCGCCGCGCTTTCGTTTCCGCGACCAGTTTCCAGCGCGAACACGGCATAGCTGTGCGGCGGCAGATGCGTTTTGAACGCGACGCGGTCCTCGAGGTTTTCATTCCGCCAGTTCCAGCCGTGAGGCGGCGGCAATTTGCCTTCCAGCGTTTCGCCGGTGACGAGATTTTTCAGCTTGGTTGAATTTCCCAGCGTGGAAATTTTCACGTCCGCCGCCGTGGCTGAAAAATTTTGCACAATCAAAGCGCCGTTGTCATACGCAAAAAGCGCCGCCTGCGCCGGGCCGTCCAGCCGCGCGGGAAAACCACGCATGACGAAATTTTTTATCGCGCCGGTCACTTCCGGCGGCAGCGCGTAGAGGTCGGTGAAATTGTCCGGCATCGTCCAGACGTAGAGCACGCCTTTGGAATAACGGTTCATCAGCAGCAGCGGAAAGCCGTTGCCGTTGGCCTCGGCGCGCACGAGCGACCAGGAATCGTTCGTGAGAAAATCAATTTCGGGGAACAGCACGTCGGCATTCGTTTCGCCGTCGAGCGTGGAAAAATTGCCCGCGCCGAAACCGCCGGCGTATTTGTGCGCGAGAAATTTCCGGTCCGAGCAGCGGACTTCGGCGATGTCCCCGATGCCCTTGTCCTGCAAGGCGCGCAGCAGGCCGGAGGTGATGACGACGTTTTTTTCGGCGACAAGCTGGCCTTTGATTTTCGCCACGATGTCCGGATCGGCTTTCGCAGCTTCGGTCAGCAAAACGAGATTGGCGTTCGTCGGAAATTCCGGACGCAGGTCAATTGGAATGCCGATCATGCCGAGATAATTTTGCAGGAAATCTTCGCCGCTGGAATGAAAAGGCTTGTAGCTGGCGATGCCGACGGGTTGGCCAAGCTGGTCGAGAAATTTGTCCGCCTGTTCCAACGAATAGCCGGCGACGCGCGCCCACGTCGGCGCGGCAATGCCGTTGGTCATTTCGGAAAAATTGAAGCTGGTCGGCAGCTTTTCCCACGCGGCGCGGTCGCCGGTTTCAAATGGCTGCGTCATCGCCGACCACTCAAAGAGCGTGATCTCGCGCGCCTTGGCGAACAGCGTGTCCCAGAGCTGCTCGGCGTAGCGGTCGAGGTAGCGGATGCTGTAGGTATCCACCCAGCCGCCGCCGTTGCGGCCCGGGGCGATGTTTTCGAAGAAGCGGATGATGCCGAAGCTTTCGTATTGCTGCAAATGCTGGTCGGTGATGACCGGGTCGCGCGTCTCCGTGCCGGTGTAGATGCCGTCGAAAATTTTCGGCCCATGTTCAAGGTCAAATCCCGCGCCCTGAAAATGCTCATACCAGTTCGGATATTTCACGACCATCTTGACCTTGGGATTAACGGCCTTGGCTCGTTTGACGATCAGGTTTTCTGCCGCGTCAGTCGTCAACTCCATGCGAAACTGCGACCAGCTTTTGTCGCCTTTGGCGGCAATGTCCGAATCGGTTTTCGTCGTGATGAAAAAGAAATCGTCCTGAATCACCTCGTCGAAATGCCGCGCGGCAAATTCCGCCGCGCTTATGATGAACGCGCGGTCTTGCGGGTCGGTGTAGCAAAAGGATTGAAACTGTCCGCCGTTGTTCCTTTCCGATAGCGCCATGCCGCCGGCGACCTGCACGCCATGGTCGTGGAAGAATTTTTTGGCACGCTCCACGATCTGGTCGTCGAGCAAGTGCCGGTCGCGCTGCACCTCGATATAAACCTTGTCCACCTTCAACTGGCGGTGGATGCAATCCCAGTCGGCCTGAAGCTTCTGCGGATTTTCAAAGCTCTGGACGATGTTGATGGGAATATAAACCGTGACGGAAAAGTTCGTGTAATTTCCGGCGCGGCATAGCAACGGTGCGCAGATCAGCGCGGCAACGAGCAAACATTTACTTTTGAATTTCATTTTTGACGGCCTTCCCCAATGAAATTTTCCACGCGACTTTTCCAGCCAACGGATCGGTGTCCAGTTTGAAACTCTCGCCGGACTTGGTCAGCGTGACTTCGCGCGCCGCGCTGTCGTCGGGCAGGAAGACCAGACCTTTCGCCGTCGTCGCATCCTTGGCGAAAACGACCAGCTCAATTTTCGACCAGTCCATCTGCGCGGTGCTTTGCGCCAGCGCGATGTGCGGAATCATCGAGCCGTCGCGCACCAGAATGATTTCTGGAATTTTTCCGGCCTCGATTTTTTGCCAGCCGCCGGAATACGCCTTGCCGGTCTGGTAATCAATCCATGTTCCCGGCGGCAGATAGACATCGCGGCTGGTTTCACTTTCGTGCATCAGCGGCGCGACGAGGATTTGCGAGCCGTAGAGATATTCGTCGTCAATTTGCCATGAGCCGGGGTCGCCGGGAAATTCCACGAACAACGCGCGCACCATTGGCAGGCCATGTTCGGACGAATCCTTCGCCTGCGCATAGACGTAGGGCATGAGTTTGTATTTGAGTTCGTCAATCGTGCGAAACTTGTCCATGAATTCCTGGCCGTAGAGCCACGGTTCCTTGGGCGCAATGCCGTGGCAGCGGCTGTGGGAACTCAACATCCCGAACGCCAGCCAACGCGCGAACAAATCCTTGTCCATGCCTTCAACGGAAGTGGCCGTGAAGCCGCCAACGTCGTGGCTCCAGAACGAAAAGCCGCTCAAGCCGAACGAAAGCCCGCCGCGCAGTTCCGCCGCCATGCCGGCATCGGTGCTCTCGGCATCACCGCCCCAGTGGATCGGATAGCGCTGGCTGCCCGCCCACGCGCTGCGCGCCCAGATGATGTTGTCGCCGGTCGTCTGCTTCGTGATGTCCGCGACGGCTTTGTTGTAGCGCAGCGGAAAGAGATTATGCTCGTAGAAACCGGTGCGGCCATTGGCCCAGATGCCGTTGTTCGGCGCGGCTTCGCCGAAATCCACTTTGATGGCGCTGACGCCTTCGTTCAACAAGTTGGCGAGTTTGCCTTGATACCACTCGACGGCTTTTGGATTGGAGAAATCCAGCACGGCGTCTTCGTAAGGCAGGTTTCCTTTCGCGTCGCGGACGACGAGGTTTTTTTCCACGAGTTCAGGGAACAATTTGTTTTTCGGAACAAAGTACGGCAGTTGCCAGCAGGAAATGCGGAAGCCGTCGGCTTTCAAATCCGCGAGCAACTTCTTCGGATCGGTGAAGCGCGTCTTGGAAAATTCGTAGTCGCATTGCCAGTCGGTCTCGAACCAGCCGGTGTCGAGGTGTAGCACGTCGCAGGGAATTTTGTTCTCGCGCAGCTTGCCGGCAATGTCGCGCACCTGCTGCTCTGCGTTGTAGGTGCAGCGGCTCATCCAGAGGCCAAACGACCACAGCGGCGGCAGCGGCGATTTGCCGGTGAGCTTGGTGTATTCGTCGAGAATTTCCTTGGGCGTGCCGAGGAAAACGAACAAGTCCAGTTCGTCGTCGCCGACCATCATCGAGTTCACACCGCTGAAATCATGGCCAAAATCCAGCGTGATCGGCGTCGTCGTATGGATGAACATGCCATAGCCGCGGCTGCTCATGAAAAATGGCACCGGCTTGTAAACACCTTGATTTTCAACGCCATTCGCGTCATCCGTCCACAGCACCAGCTTTTGGCCGCGCTTGTCGAGGCTGGTGAAAGATTCGCCGCCGCCGAAGATTTTTTCGCCGGGTGCCAGCGTGAACGCCGCGTTGTAGCTGCGCGAATAATCCGCCGAGCGTCGCACGAAGGAAAACGGCAGCACCGGGCTGAAGGTGGATTTGTTGTCGTCCGCGTGGTCGGTGGCCGTCAGCAATTTGCCGGTGGCGTCGCGGAGTTCGAGGTGAAACGGTTTTTCCAAAATCGTCACCGAACCGGCCGCGCTGATGTAGCGGTGGCCGCCGGGAAGCTTTTCATATTTCCACGAAACATCATGCGGCACTTCGCCGGCGAGCATGAGTTCCGGCTGCGGCGGATGCACCTGCGGTCCGCTGGTCATCTTGAGGCGCAAAGCGCGCGGCGAAATGAACTCGACGGAAAACGGGAATTCCGGATTGGCGGCATATTCATTTTCGGGAAACTCGTTCGGCGGGACGGCGGTGATGAGGGAAAGGTCGTTGTCGAACGCGTGCCGCACGCGATACTGCGCGCGCTGGTAAACGATTTTTCCCGTGTGGGTCGCCGGATCAAAATCCCCCAACTGGTCGGCCAGATAGTAGGAGTTTTCCAGCGCGCGGAAATCGCCGCTGACATTCACGGGGTCGTTGAGCAGCGGCGGCGCGGCGGCGATTGCGGTCGCGGCGGCAAGACAGAGAAGACTGGTGGTGGTAATTTTATTCAACGCGATCATGTCAGTATAAATGTGCTTTTGGCGGCGATTGTGTTGATCAGTGTGGCCGAAGCGGGTATTTCCGTCTTGTCGGTAAAAGGAATGAGCCGGGGCGGTTGAATTGACTTGCGGCTGTTCGCGCGCAGTGGGCAAAATAGGGCGATGCTCCCTCGCGCAGCCCAAAAATTTCTTTGCCGGTTCGCTCTGGTCTTCGCGGTGGCAGTCGCCGGTTTTTTCTCCGCGACGGCCGCGCCGAATTATTTCACGCGCACCTGGCAGGTGGAACAAGGGCTGCCGCAAAACAAGGTCGCGGCCGTGGTGCAGACGCGCGACGGCTACTTGTGGGTCGGCACCTACAACGGACTGGCGCGGTTCGATGGCGTCCGCTTCACGGTTTTCGATGAAAACAACACGCCGGAACTGCACAGCAGCCGCATCACGAGTCTGTTTGAAACCACCGACGGGACGCTGTGGATCGGCACCGAAAGCGGCGACGTTTTGCAATGCAAGGACGGACGCTTCGCCTCCGTGCCGGTGCGCGCGAATTGGAACGACGGAAAAATCTATGCTATTACCGCCGACGATGCCGGCGACGTTTGGCTGATGAACGAAGCGGGCGAAC
>Ga0209540_10001606_pt1 | contig 16877 bp, 16 predicted proteins | sample BarGraIncu01121A_FD_184501 | JGI IMG/M metagenome (GOLD analysis project Ga0209540, IMG submission 184501) | Arctic peat soil microbial communities from Barrow, Alaska - Barrow Graham LP Incubations 011-21A (SPAdes) (version 2) | ecosystem: Environmental > Terrestrial > Soil > Wetlands > Peat... | reverse complement strand
CAGCTTGATCGCCTGAAGAGCCGTTGGGTCGGGGTGAGAGGGGCGCTCACGGGTGCCACCTTTGCGTATCGGGGTCGTCGGAGACTTCGCCGACCAGACTTCCCGGCACACCACTGCAAGTCTAACGGATCTGACGGACGAACTAAGGGTATTGGGTGCTCAAGCGCCCAATACCCTTAGTTTTCAGTCACTTTGGCTCACCGTGTGGCGAGCTGCTCCTTGCTACCCTTCTGCGGAACCGGACGTGAGACCGGTCTTGATCAGGGCCATGACGTTCGCGTCGGCCAGGGTGGTGACGTCGCCGACCTCGCGGTGCTCGGCCACGTCCTTGAGCAGACGGCGCATGATCTTGCCTGAGCGAGTCTTGGGCAGCTCGTCGACGATCATGATCTGGCGCGGCTTGGCGATCGGGCCGATCTCCTTGGCAACGTGGTTACGCAGCTCGGCGATGATGTCAGCGCCCTCGTCGGCGTCGCCGCGCAGTATGACGAACGCGCACACGGCCTGACCGGTCGTCTCGTCCTTGGCGCCGACCACTGCGGCCTCTGCCACCTTGGGGTGGGACACCAGCGCGGACTCGATCTCGGTGGTGGACAGGTTGTGACCGGCGACGATCATGACGTCGTCGACCCGGCCGAGCAGCCAGATGTTGCCGTCCTCGTCCTTCTTGGCGCCGTCACCGGCGAAGTACAGGCCGGGGAAGCGTGACCAGTACGTCTCCCGGAAGCGCTCTGGGTCGCCCCAGATGCCTCGCAACATGGCCGGCCACGGCTTGGTGAGAACGAGATAGCCGCCGGAGCCGTTGGGGACCGACTTGCCCAGGTCGTCGACGACATCCACGGTCATGCCGGGCACTGCGATCGTCGCCGAGCCAGGCTTGGTGTGGGTCACCCCCGGCAGGGGGCTGATCATGATGGCGCCGGTCTCGGTCTGCCACCAGGTGTCCACGATGGGGCACCGGTCGCCGCCGATCACTCGGCGGTACCACATCCAGGCCTCGGGGTTGATTGGCTCACCGACCGAGCCCAGGACCCGCAGGGAGGATAGGTCGAACTTGCCGGGGACCTCGTCGCCCCACTTCATGAAGGTGCGGATCGCGGTGGGCGCGGTGTAGAAGATCGTGACGCCATACTTCTCGACGATCTCCCACCAGCGGCCCTGGTGCGGGCTGTCGGGGGTTCCTTCGTACATCACCTGAGTAGCGCCAAGGGCCAGCGGTCCATAGACGATGTAGCTGTGCCCGGTCACCCAGCCCACGTCGGCGGTGCACCAGAACACATCGCTCTCGGGGTGTACGTCATGCACCACCGAGTTCGTGTAGGCGCTCTGTGTCAGGTAGCCGCCGGTGCTGTGGTAGATGCCCTTGGGCTTACCTGTGGTGCCCGAGGTGTAGAGGATGAACAGCGGGTGCTCGGAGTCGTGCCCTACCACCGGGTGGGTCTCGTCAGCGGACGCGAGTGCCTCGTGCCACCAGACGTCGCGGCTGTCGTCCCACGACACCTCGCCGCCGGTGCGTTTGACGACCAGGACCTTCTCCACGCTGGTTTCGCCACTGACGGCTTCGTCGACCGCCGGCTTGAGCGTCACCGAGGCGCCACGGCGATAGCCGCCATCTGCGGTCACCACGACCTTGGCCTGGGCATCACTGATCCGTGTGCGCAGCGCGTCCGCGGAGAAGCCACCGAAGACGACCGAGTGCGGGGCGCCGATCCGGGCGCACGCGAGCATCGTGATAACGGCCTCGGGGATCATCGGCAGGTAGATCGCGACCCGGTCGCCCTTGCGGACACCGAGGTTCTGTAACGCATTTGCCGCCCGCTGCACCTCGGAGAGAAGGTCGGAGTAGGTGATGTCCCGGGTATCCCCCGGCTCGCCCACGAAGTGGATTGCGACCTTGTCGCCGCGTCCCGCCTCGACGTGGCGATCGACGCAGTTGTACGAGGCGTTCAGCTCACCGCCGACGAACCACTTGGCGAAGGGGGCATCGCTCCAGTCGAGGGTCTTGTCGAAGTCCTTGGTCCACGTCAGGTACGACCGAGCCTGCTCGGCCCAGAAGCCCTCGTGGTCGGCGGCCGCCGCGCCATACAGCCCGGTCTTGCCATTGGCCTGAGCGGTGAACTCGGCGCTGGGCGGGAACTTGCGGTTCTCCTGCGACAGGTTCTCAAGGGTCTCGTGGGTCACAACAGCCTCCAGATCACGGCGGGGTTATGGCCACACTCAATCCGGTAATCGCCCGCACATCAAGGCCTTCGAGGTTCCTGGGCGTCGGGCGGGCAGTTGTCGCGATGAGCGGTCGGATCGGTCAGCCGAGTGACTTGCCGAGGTGCACCACGTCGGGCTCGCCGACGTAGTGGCCGTACGGCGTGCCGTCGACCTCGGCGTAGCCGGATGACCGGTACAGCTCAAGCGCGCTCTTCTGCGGCCGGCCGGTCTCCAGGACCAGCCAGTCGACCCCGGCCGCACGGGCGCTGGTTTCGAGCTCCGCAAGGACCACGTGGGACAGACCGCGCCCGCGGGCGGAGGGTGCGACATACATCCGCTTGATCTCTGCGGCGTTCGAAGAGGGGAGGCCAGGCCGGTCTCCCAGGCGTCGCCACCCACCCATCGCGAGGGGGACGCCATCGACGTATCCGACCACGAAGTGTCCGGTGGGTGCCTCGAAGTCGGCGACCGTCACGAAGCTCTCGTCACCCGGCCCGCCGTAGAGCTCGCTGTAGTGCGCCTGGACCTCGAGGGTCAGCGCGACGACGTCAGGGTGGTCGTAGGGGCGCGGGATCAGTTCCACGTCAGGACTGTATGCCGGTGGGCCTGGCGAGTGCCTCCGGCCAGCCGGTACGTCCGCTGACCGGCCGCTGATCAGTCACCGGAGCTGATCACCAGCGGTGAGCGACGTCGATGACGACTCGACTGCTGGTGCCGGGCCCGTTGAGGATGAAGACCCGCATCGGCAGACGGGCCCGAACGCCCAGGCCGATGGTGGTGTATCCCTCGAAGGTGCCGCCCCAGGCGACCTGACGGAAGGTCGAGGACCCGGCCACGCTGACCAGCTCGCGGCTGTTGGCTGGGCGATAGGTCATCCGGCCTGTGTTGATGTCATAGGCCGGGGCCTTGATGACGACCGACAGCCGGGCGCCCCCGCGCAGAGGGACGACCGCGCCCTGGCCTTCACTGAGCACCTGGGAGACGTACCGCACGTTGTACCCGGCACCTCTGCCCCTGAGGTCGACGACCATCCGGTCGAAGCAGGCCTGGCGCCCGGCGCGGACGTTGGTGATCGGCGCAGAGGTCATTCGGTTGAGAGACTTGGGCAGCGAGCCCCAGCCCGCGGTGGTTGTTGCGCAGGTGGCGGCGGAGGACGTGGAGGCCGAAGCCAGGGCCACTGCCGGGACGCCGGTGAGTGCGAGCGCGAGGATGAGCGGGCGGATGCCGGCACGTGCAATGCGGCCGGTGGTGCGACGGTTGATGTGCATGGTGTCGCCCTTCTGGATGCCGAAGGACTCTCCGATAGACCAGAGACGATTGGGGAGCCGAGCCGGTTGGCACCATGGTCTTGCTCTTGGTGCTGACAACGCAAGACCTCATCCCGTCACCGTTGCGTCTCAACGAGACGGCCGTGGGATTCTAAACAAGGTTGCGGCGCTTGCGGCCTACCTCGACGTGCCGGTCGAGTCGCTCTGGCACGCCGACTACTACACCCAACAGAGGATCGAGCGGCTTCGGGACAAGTGACCGTGAACGAGAACCGCCCAGCTGCGCTGACAGACAACGCAACCAGGCAGTTCTTGTCGATCACCCGACGTGTCGGGAGTGCCGGGACCCTCGCTTTCTGTCAGCTCGGCCAGGGTCAGAAGGCCATGTTCAGCGCGGCCAGGTCGGCATGATGATGCGTTTGGCGGTGCCGTTGAGGACGCCGGCGAAGGATGCGTACCACGCCACCATGGCGGTGATCAGGCCCAGGTAGCCACCGATCGTGGTCATCGTGGGGGCGCCGGCGAGCTCGCCGACGGTCAGGAACGCGAACGTGACCGACAGGACGGCGAACAGGGTGAACAGCAATCCGGATATCCGTGCGGTGACCACCGTCATGTAGAGCGTGAAGATGGTCCAGGCCAGCAGGAACACGCCGATGCCCGTTGCCGCGTCGGTCCCGGTCGTGGGCAGGTCCTTGCCGTGCGAGACGAGGTACCAGAACGACATCCAGAACGCCCCGTACGAGCTGAACGCCAGTGCGCCGAACGTGTTGCCCTTGGCGAACTCCCACATCCCGGCCAACAGCTGCGCGATACCGCCGTAGAACAGCGCGACGCCGAGGACGACGACCTCGGCAGACTTGGGCGCCAGCCCAGAGTTGAACGAGCTCAGCATGAAGGTCGTGAGGGCGAACCCTGCCAGGCCAAGCGGTGCCGGGTCAGCGAACTGTGCGCCGAACGAGGGCGCCAGTGCGATCGTGGGGGATGTGGAATGGGTCGTAACCTGTGCCATGACGGTCCTTTCGCTAGGGCGGAAGGCCGCCCGGAGAATCTCAGGCTAGGAGCGCAAGAGGTCGGCCGTCAGGCCTCGCGCGCCGTGATGCGGCCACCGGGCGACCGGTCGCGATGTGCGGGTGTGGAGGTCGCGCCCAACGGTCAGTCTGCGGCGCCAAGCGGTAGAGGTCGTCCGTGACTCAGGCCGGTGGCGCAAGCCGGTGACTCAATGTTGATGAATCAAGGGCGCTGTTCGCCGAGGTTGGCGCTGAGGACCTCGGGGGCATGAAGACGCACCATCGTCCGGGCCGTCCCTCGTGGGATGCGCTTGGGAGTCGCGAGAGATACCACTGTCATGACGACGAGGGTGGTGGGCAGTGTCCACGCAGCAGGCTGGGTGAGCAACGCTCCGGCCCAGCCGCCGTGCACCTGCCCGAAGACTGTCAGTAGCACCGCCGTACTCGCCAGGGCGCCGCCGACGACCAGTCCGGCGCCGGCGCCCGTGGTGGACAGGCGTCGCCACCAGATGCCCAGGACGAGCAGTGGACAGAAGGTCGACGAGGCAATGGCGAAGGCCAGCCCCACCGTGTCAGCCAGTCCCATGTCCCGGGCTGCCAGCGACAGCCAGAAGGGCACGGCGACCGCCGCGATCGCGGAGATCCGAAAACCGTTGACTGCACGGGCGTCATTGCCGGTGAACCTCCGCAGGCGGCCGCGGACCAGGTCCTGGTCGACGACACCGGCGACGCAGATTGTCAGACCAGAGGCCGTCGACAGCAATGCCGCAAACGCACCTCCGGCGAGCATCGCGGACATCAGCTGACCAACCACTCCTGGAATGACGGCGGTGGGGAGCAGCAGCGTGACCGCGTCCGGCGAAGTGCCGACCGGCAGGTGTGGCAGGTAGATGCGTCCGAAGGCGCCGTACAGCGGGGGGAAAAGGTAGAAGAGACCAAGCAGTGCGAGCACTATCGATGTCGTTCGCCGGGTGGCTGCTCCGTCGGGGTTGGTGTAGAAGCGCACCAGCACGTGGGGAAGACCCATGGTCCCGAAGCAGAGCGCCAGCAGCATGCTGTAGGTGGCGTAGACAGGGTGCTCCACCCCGCCGAATCCGCTCAGGGGTTGCGACCACTGCTGACCTGGTGGCGTTGAGGCCACCTGCGGAATCGGCTGGCCGTGCTGTATCCACCATGAGAGCAGGACGAACGCGGGAACGCTGATGGCAGTCACCTTGATCCAGTACTGGACGGCCTGGACCAAGGTGATGGACCGCATGCCGCCGCCGACGACGTTGATCAGGACCACGATCGCCACGACGAGGTTGCCCGCCCACGTCGGTGCCCCGCTGACCGCATGGAGCGCCAGCCCTGCACCCTTGAACTGAGGCACGAGATAGAGCCATCCGATGGTCAGGACCAGCACCGAGCAGAGTCTGCGAATCGCGGCGCTCTCGAGCCGAGCCTCGGCGAAGTCGGGGATGGTGTAGGCGCCGGAGCGCCGCAGTGGCGCTGCTACGAGCAGCAGGAGGACGAGATAACCGACGGTGTATCCGACGGGCAACCACAGCATGTCTGCGCCCAGGGAGTAGACCAGTCCGGCGACTCCGAGAAACGAAGCGGCGGAGAGGTACTCGCCGCCGATCGCGGACGCGTTCCACGTGGGGGTGACCATGCGGCTTGCCACATAGAAGTCGCTGGTCGTCCGAGAGAGCCGGAACCCGAGGGCGCCGATCGTCAACGTCACCACGCACACCGCAGCGATGGCGGTGATGCTGAACGAGGTGTTCACCCGTTGCTCACCGTCGTGCCACGAGCTCGGTGAACTCGCGTTCTATCTGTTCGCTCTGCCGTACGTAGTAGTGCCCGGCCAGCCAGACCGCCGGGTAGATGAGCACACCGAGGATCAGCCACGGCAGTGGGATCGGGCCGACGTTCAGGGTCCGGGCGGTCGGCACGAAGAGGAACAGCAGCGGGAGCGTGCCGATCATCATCGTCGCGGACGCCAGCACGGACACCGAGAGCCGCCACTGTGCCCGGATGAGGGTGGCCATGTACAGCTCGCCCAGGCGGGTCTGCTCGTCGATGTCCGTCGTCACCGGGCGCACCGGTCCTCGACGTGATGCACCCATCCGTGGGGAGGTGACCCGTACCCGTTTCCGAGGCCCGGGCGTCTGGCTCGGAGTGTCTGACATCAGCGCTACGAGGTGGATGAAGGGGTCGAGGACGGCGGGGACGTCTCTTCTGGGGCGGTGGCAGCCCCACCCGACGCTGCCCTACCTGACGCTGCCCCACCTGACAAGGAGAGCCGGTCACGCAGGTCGCGCAGGTGCCGCCTGCTCACCTGGAGCTCGACGTCGCCAAGACGGATCTTGCAGCCCCCGTGGCCTGCGATCACGGCATCGACCTGGGGGAGTGACACCAGCGTGCTGCGGTGGATGCGCACGAATCCCGCCTCGGCCCAACGCTCTTCGAGAGTCGTCAGGGATGTGCGCACGAGGTGTGATCCGGTGGCCGTGTGCAGTCGGGCGTAGTCGCCCTGCGCCTGGGCATACCGCACCTGCGAGCGCTTGATGAACGTCGTGACACCGCCGAGCCCGACCGGGATCGTCTCGTCGGCCACGACCGGGCCCGATGAGTCCGTACTCGCCGCCGCGGCCAGCGCGGTGACCACGCGTCGTACCGCCTCCGACAGCCGGGCGGCCCGGACCGGCTTCATGACGTAGTCGGTCGCGCGCACCTCGAAGGCGTCGACCGCGTGCTCGTCGTAGGCGGTGACGAACACCACCTGCGGCCGGTCTGCGAAGCGTGCCAGGACCCGTGCCAGCGCCATTCCGTCCAGACCGGGCATCTTGATGTCGCAGAACACCACGTCGACGGGAGCGGACTCCAGGACGCGCAGAGCGTCGGCCCCGTTGGACGCCGTCCTGATGTCACCGATTCTGTCGTCTTGGCGCAGCAGGTAGGTCAGCTCGGACAGCGCCGGCGCCTCGTCGTCAACCACCAGTGCCCGCAGGCCGGCCCTGGGCGGAGTCGTGTGCTCTGACATGGTGGCCAGACTACGGTGAAGGTCGTATGCCGGGTGCGAACTTGGGCACGCGGAAGGTCACTTTGGTGCCGGCTCCCAGCGCCGTCTCGACCACGAGGCCGTGGTCGTCGCCGTAGACCTGGCGCAGACGGGCGTCGACGTTGCCCAGCCCCACCGAGTCCTGCGGCGAGCGCCCGGCCAGGACCGCGCGCACCACATCGGGGTCGGACCCGATGCCGTCGTCCTCGACCACGATCTCCGCCTCGGAACCCTGGTCGCTGGCGGTGAGGCTGACGTGCCCGACCCCCTCCTTGGACTCGAGGCCGTGATGGACCGCGTTCTCCACCAGCGGTTGGATCGCCAGGTACGGTACGGCGACAGACAGCACCTCGGGAGCCACCAGGAGCGAGATCTGCAGTCGGTCCCCGAAACGAGCCTGCTCCAGCGCCAGGTAGTGCTCGATGTTGCCCAGCTCCTCCGCCAGGGTGGTGAATGCTCCGCCGCGACGGAACGCGTAGCGGGTGAAGTCGGCGAACTCCAGGAGGAGCTCGCGAGCCCGGTCGGGGTCGGTGCGGACGAACGAGGCAATTGCCGCTAGGGCGTTGTAGATGAAGTGTGGGCTGATCTGCGCCCGGAGCGCTCGCAGCTCGGCCTCCGTGGCACGGGACCGCTGACGTCCCAGGTCGGCCAGCTCGACCTGCGTGGACACCCAACCGGCCACTTCCTCGGTCGCTCTCACGAGGCCGGCGGGGGCGTTCGGTCCGTAGGCGGCGAGCGCTGCGACGACGCGCTCATCGGAGATGATCGGTGCCAGGATGGCGGTCCGGATGGGGCATGTCGGGTCTCCGCAAGCGACCTCCTTGGCGTCAAGGACCACGGTGCGACCGGAGGCGAGCACTTCGCTGGCGTGCCGCCATACCTGGTCTCGGTGGTGGGTCCCTGTGCCGTCCCACGCGAGCGTGGAGTCCTTGTCGCACAGGGCGATTGCCTGGGTGCCCAACATGGCGCGCAGGTGCTTGGCCGCCTTGGCCGTGCCCTGTTCAGTAAGGCCCTCGTGAAGGTGTTTGGCGGCCAGCGACGCCGTGTGCAGCGTGTCGTAGGTCTTGCGGTCGACGGGGGAGCCGAACTCACGTCGACGACGGTCGGCTCTCGTCAGGACCCAGGCCAGCGTCATCAGGGCAATCGGCGCGACGATGACGATGACGAGGGTGGGTAGGTCGTCAGATTGGGGCACGTGGCGAACTCTAGGCTGCGAGGCGTGTCCACATTGCTGATTCCCTCGTTTCGCTGTCGGCACTGCCAGCCGTCGCCGAGGCCACTGACACCGCGCGGCGGGCCTGCCCGCAGCTGCGCTGGCATGAGGAGCTGCGGCGTCGAATCCCTGCAGCCGCAGCCGCAGCCGAGTCGCGGGTCCGGGGTGCTCGGGCGAGTGCCGCTCTCGACGGCGCCGAGATTGACCTGAATCGTGGAGCTCCTGCTCTGCGCCAAGGACTCCCCTGCGGTCGTGGTGGCGGCGCTGGTGCATGCGGAGATCGCGACCGTCTGACCCTTCGTGCGTGGCAACGGGCTGGTCGCCCGGGCGATGGAGCGGGGGATCGTCCGGGCCAGCGGGCTGGACCCGACTGGGGTCGCCGTCGTGGAGCTGGGTCACGGCGCTGGTGGCGGTGCGGCCTACCTGGGCGCGCTGGAGGCGTACGGAACGGGCTTGCCGCAAGGCGTCGCGCTGTGGATCACACACTGTGCTGAGGCCATCGTGGCCGGGGCTGACCAAGGCGGTCGCATCGCAGACGCGGTCCTCCTCGGTCGCCTTGCCTGAGCGGCTGGTCTTCTATGACGACCGCGGAAAAGACACCCAAGGTTGGCGCAAAGTCAAGGCTTTTTTTTGGGGCAGAATGGGAGTAGAAAGTAAGTAGGTCGACGGACGAGAGTCCGACGGCCCCGCGAGACAAACGGGCACCCACGCGCGGGCAGTCCACTGATGGACCGATCGTGGCGGGCTTGTCCCACTGCGACTAGTAGATTCACGCTTGGTAACTCGCGAGTCTCGCGGTCAGATGGCACCTCGTTCGCGGGGTGCCATCTTCTTGTGTGCGCAGCCACCTGCGTTGTTTGCACGCCGTTTGCAATCGGCCACCCCAATGGCTCATGATTTGGGTATGCACATTCCCCCTCGGGGTTGAGTGTGCCGGCGCACCAACTCCTCCCCCCGGAGTATGGGCGTCTGGCGGCCCCCGATGTCCCCCGTCGGGGGCCGCCCCTATTCTCCCCGAAATCTGTCTTTCCACAACCCCAAAGCGGTTCGTCCCATCGTCCACAGGGCGGCGGGAGCCCGGGCCGCCCAGCCGACGTCGGAGCGACTCTGGTCGCATGAAGACGGCACATATCATCGGAGTGGTTGGCGGGTCAGGTGGCGTAGGCGCCTCGGCGCTCACCGCGGCCATCGCGGTCCGCGCGGCCCAGGCGAGCCTGCGCCCGGTCTGCCTGGACGGCGACCGGCTCGGCGGGGGACTCGACGTCACACTCGGGGTCGAACAGGAACGCGGTGTGCGCTGGCCTGATCTGGCTGGGGCCAGGGGGCGTATCGATGGTTCTGAGCTGCTGGCGCGGCTGCCCTGCGTTGAGGGGGTATGGGTGCTCTCGTTCGACCGCGCGCGTGACGTGCCTCTGGTCGCCGAGGTCGTCCGGGAGGTGCTCCTTGCGCTCAGCGCTGCGGCGGATGTGATTGTGGTGGACCTCCCGCGTCCCGATCACGAGCTCTTCGAGGCGCTCGCGCCTTCGGTCGATGCGATGGTCCTGCTCGCCGGATCGGGCATCTGTGACCTGGCGGGTGCGAGCGCGATCGCCGAGCACCTGATCCAAGCCTGTCCCGACGTATGGCTCTGTCTGCGCACCAGTGGCAAGGGCAGTCACTTCGCGGACACGGTGGGGGAAGCCCTGGACCTGCCTCTCCTGGCAGTGGTCCGTGAGGAACCGTCGCTGGCCGATGACGTGCTTCACGGCATACCGCCAGGAAGCTTCGCCAAGGGCGCACTGGCCGCTGCGGCCGACACAGTGCTGGCGCGGTGTGTCGCCGGTGCGCGATGTGATGCCTCGTGAGCGTGTCGCCCACGGTGTGGGCGCAGATCAGGGCGGGTAGGGCTCCGACGTTGGGTCTGGTTGCGCAGGTTCTCGATGGTGAGGCGGTCGTTCTCGGGGAGACAGGCGCCGTCCGTGCCCGCAGCGAGCTGGCTGCCCAGGTCTTGGGGGCTGGCCCACTGGAGCCGTTGCTCGCCGATCCGCAGGTCACCGACGTCCTGGTCAATCCCGGTTCGGGTGTGTGGGTCGATCGCGGCGAGGGCCTGGTCCGCTCGGGCTGCGAGGTCGGTGATGAGGCAGCGGTGCGCAGGCTTGCCGTGCGTCTGGCCGGGATCGCCGGTCGTCGCCTTGATGACACCAGCCCGTATGTCGATGGGCTGCTTCCCGGCGGCGTCCGCCTGCATGCCGTGCTCCCGCCCATCGCGGTGGAGGGCTCCCACATCAGCTTGCGCGTCCCCAGGCGGGTGGCTCCGAGCCTTGTTGAGCTGGCTCGATGGGGAATGTTCGGCGCAGGCTGGCTGCTGGTGCTGCGGGCTTTGGTGAGCCGCCGCTGTTCCTTCGTCGTCAGCGGCGGCACCGGTAGTGGGAAGACCACTCTGCTGGGCGCTCTGCTGGGCGAGGTCGATGTCCGAGAGCGGCTCGTCATCGTCGAGGACGTGCGCGAGCTCGCCATCGTCCACCCGCACGTCGTCCGGCTGCAGTCGCGCCCTGCAAACGTCGAAGGTCGTGGCGAGATCGGGCTCACCTCACTGGTGCGTCAGTCGTTGCGGATGCGTCCCGATCGTCTCGTGGTGGGTGAAGTCCGCGGCGCAGAGGTGCGCGAGATGCTGGCCGCGCTCAACACCGGGCACGAGGGCGGATGCGGCACCCTGCACGCCAACACCGCTGCCGACGTCGTGGCCCGTTTCGAGGCTTTGGGCGCGCTCGCCGGGCTTTCGCCAACGGCCGTGCATTCACAGCTGTTGAGCGCGGTCCAGGTTGTTGTTCATGTTCGCCGCAGCTCAGGTCGTCGATTCGTGGACACGTTGGCCGTTCTGGCCCGAGGAGCGGACGGCAGACCCGACGTGAGATCGGCGCTTGTCAGAGGGGCCGATGGGGAGACGGCAACTGGTCCGGCCTGGCACGTCCTCGCCAAGCTGCTGGACCTTGCTGAGTTGCCGGACCTTGCTGAGTTGTTGAACCTTGCTGAGCCGCTGAACCTCGCATCGGGCCTGGTCCCGTGAGCCTGGTGGTGGGGTTTCTGGCCGTCGTGGGGATCCTGCTGTGGCCGGAACGCTTCGGCCGGCACCGTCTGGCGATTCTGCCAGGGGCGTCGTCAGCCTCCATGTCCGTCGAGGGCTCGCGGTCTGTGTTCGCCTCGGCAAGGGGACGTGCGCGTCGGTGCCTGTCTGGTCGCCCGGCCGCAGGCGTGACCGCACAGGACCTGCTCGGGCTGCTCGAGGCCGTTGCCCCGGCCTTGGAGGCAGGGATGGCCCCTGCTTCGGCCTTGCGGATCGCGGCTGACGCCCGATCCGGCTCTGGCCACCTCGACTCGCTGGCCGCACTGGTGAGCGACATTGCCTCGGCCGAGGCCGAGGGAGTCAGGCTTGGTCCCCTGTGGGGCAAGGCGGCCGAGTCGACGGGTTCTGCGGAGCTGCTGTTGCTGGCGCAGGCATGGTCGCTCACCGAGGACATGGGTGTGCCCCTTGCCAAGGCGGTGCGCACTGCAGCTGGGCTGCTGGAGGCTCGAATCGCCCACGAACGACGCTTGGCCGGAGCTCTGGCCGGGCCCAAGGCGACCGTGAATGTGCTCACCGTCCTGCCCCTTGGAGGCCCTCTGTTGGCGCTGGTCCTGGGCATTGGGCCGGGAGAACTCTATGGAGGTTCGCGGCTGACTCAGGCAAGTCTGGTGCTGGGGGTGTGTCTGGCGGGCATCGGTCGCTGGTGGGTACGCCGGATGGTCGGGGCCGTGGCACGCGGGCCGATGATCGCATCAGGTTCGATGACGTGAACGTCAGTGACATGGACATCGGTGACATGGACATCGCTGTCATGTTGTTGGCCGCGGCGGCGGTCCTCGTCTGGCCCGGGGAGTGTCCAGCCAGCGTGCGTTCAAACGGGGTCCATGCACTGCGTGCCGCGGCGCCGGGCTGTGCCGGAGCCGCAGCCGGCGAGGATCACGTGGGCGCCGTCGCGAACCCTGATTCCGGGGGCATCAGGACCGCCGTGCCCGTTGCTGAGGTGGCTGGAGTCATCGATCTGTTGGCCCTGACTTTGCGAGGAGGGGTGGGTCTGGTTGAGGCGATGGAGGCCGTGGCCAGCCGTGTTGGTGGTCCTTTGGGCCTGCATCTGCGCACCGTTGCCGCAGCTGGCCGCTGGGGTGTCGAGGAGGCCGCAGCCTGGGCGAGCGTCCCGTCTGCGTGGCAGCCGGCGGCCAGGGCTCTGCGGATGGCGGCCACCGCCGGGGTGCCCCCGGCTGATGCCCTGGTCGGCGCGGCCGATGAGGTTCGCCGTTCCGAACAACAACGGCTCGAGGTGGCAACGGCGACCTTGGGCGTTCGCATCGTGCTGCCCCTCGGGCTGGTCTTCCTGCCTGCGTTCATCCTCACCACGGTCGTGCCGATCGTGCTGGCTCTCGCGCGGCAGGTGCTGGCCAGCCAGTGATACAGCGTGGAGGTCACCTGAGGGCGACCAGTTGGGACTGGTCGTCCATCAGCACGGCGTGGTCGCCGGCCGCCAACAGACAGGCGCGGGACTCGGAGTCGACGTTGATGCAGAGAAGACAGCCCCCGCGACGCTCGATGTCGCAGGCTGCGTCCTCGATGACCTGGCCGGCGCGGGGGCTGCGCAGCCAGGCGGCCTGTAGGTCCAGCACGACGATCGACGCGCAGGCCGAGAGCGCGTCGAGCAGCGCCCGCAGCCGGCTGGTGTCGTTGCGACCGAAGGTTCCCGCGGGCCGGATCATGGCGGTGAGCCACGCTGTCTCGGGTATCCCTGCGGCCGGTTCGGTGCGCGCAAGGACGGTGCCGGTCGAGCCCGGCATCCGAGCTGGGAACTCCGGGCTGCTCAACTCCAGGACGGTACCCATCATGACCTCCTCCGGGCCGACCGCCGTGGTCGACCGATGTCCCGACTGTCGTCGTCCTCCCTGCAAGCGACCTGTGAAGCCGGACAGCTTCTCCTCTGAACCCCCTCGCAGCGATTCGCACAGACTTCTCACAGGGAGGGAACAGGTTCGCCACAGGTGGGCGGACCACACTCGGTTCCATGACCACCACTGCAGCCCGCGGACGTGACCACCTCACGCGCGCGGACGGCTCGCCGATCCGGGCTCTTGTGGTCGACGACGAGCCGAGCCTTGGCGAGCTGCTTTCGACCGTGCTGCGGTACGAGGGCTGGCAGGTCGAGTCCGCCCTGACGGGGCATGCCGCCATCCGGGCCGCGCGTTCGCTCGATCCCGACGTGATTCTGCTGGACATCATGCTGCCCGACCTCGGCGGTATCGAGGTCCTGCGCCGGATCCGCGCGACGCAGCCGCACGTCCCGGTCCTGTTCCTGACCGCAAAGGACGCGGTCGAGGACCGCGTCGCGGGTCTCACTGCGGGGGGCGACGACTACGTGACCAAGCCGTTCAGCCTCGAGGAGGTCGTCGCGCGTCTGCGGGCTCTGCTCCGCCGCGCCGGGACGACGGCGGCGCGCGAGGAGTCGACACTCGTCGTCGGTGACCTGGCGATGGACGAGGACAGCCACGAGGTCTCGCGAGACGGACAGGAGATCCGGCTGACCGCCACCGAGTTCGAGCTGCTCCGGTACTTCATGCGCAACCCGAAGCGCGTGCTGTCCAAGGCGCAGATCCTCGATCGCGTGTGGCAGTACGACTTCGGCGGCCAGGCGAACATCGTCGAGCTGTACGTGTCGTACCTGCGCCGCAAGATCGACACCGGCCGCGAACCCATGATTCACACGCTGCGCGGCGTCGGCTACATGCTCAAGTCCGCCGAGAGCCCCACGGCGCAGTGATGACCGAAGCACCGACTGCGGCCGCAACGTCACGCCCTCGCCAACGCAGCCGCAGCCGCAGCCGCTGGACACTGCGGCGCAGGCTCGTCGTGGTGCTCATTGCCCTGCTCGCCGCAGTGGCGGGGACAATGGGCGTGGTATCGACGCTCGCGCTGCGCGGATCTCTGGTTGGCCAGCTCGACTCCCAGCTGCTCGCCGCGAGCGGGCGGGCCGCAGGCGCCCCCGATCAGCCCGGCGGCTCGACACCGACCGCACCCGCCGGCGGACTCGCGACCGGCGAGCTCCCCCCCGGCCTCAGCGTGCCCGGCCAGGGAGCGGGCACCGTCAATCTCTTCGTGCGAGACGGCAAGACACGCTCCGGCTACATCGACCAGGCCGGCAACTTCCGGGAGCTGACCCAAGCCCAGGTCGTGGCGCTGGAATCGTTGCCGACGGACGGAAGGCCGCACACTGCCCGCCTCGCCGGGCTCGGCGACTACCGTGTGGTTGCGACGACCACGACAAGCGGCGGCGTCGTCGTCACCGGCCTGTCGACCGCCGAAGCGACGGCGACGGTCCGCGACTACGTCGCCGTCGAGGCCGCTGTCGCGGCACTGGGGATCCTGCTCGCTCTGGTGGCAGGCCTGGTGCTCGTGCGTCGCGAGCTGCGCCCACTCGAACGGGTGGCCGCGACCGCGACGCGCGTCTCCGAGCTACCGCTCGATCGTGGCGAGGTCGACCTGCCCGAACGGGTGGCGGCGGTCGACACTGACCCTGGCACCGAGGTCGGGCAGGTCGGCGCGGCCCTCAACCGGCTTCTCGGCCATGTCGAGCGAGCCCTGGCCGCGCGCCATGAGAGCGAGACCCAGGTGCGCCAGTTCGTGGCCGACGCCAGCCACGAGCTGCGCACCCCGCTCGCGTCCATCAGGGGCTACTCCGAGCTGGTCCGGCACCTGCCCGGCGATCTACCGCCCGACGCGCTCCGGGCAATGGGCCGGGTCGAGTCGGAGTCGCACCGGATGACCGCGTTGGTCGAGGACATGCTGCTGCTCGCCCGACTGGATGCCGGGCGCCCGCTCGGCAGCGATGAGGTCGATCTCGCGGCGCTCGTTGCCGACGCGGTCACGGACGCTCACGCCGCAGGTCCCGACCACATATGGGAGCTGGACCTCCCGGGTAGCCCGGACTGGCCCGACGACGAAGACTCGGACGGCGACGGGCACGAGGACTGTCTCGAGGCACCGCGTGCAGTAGTCCTCGGTGACGACCACCGACTGCAGCAGGTGCTGGTCAACCTGCTCTCCAACGCACGCGTGCACACCCCACCCGGGACGACCGTCCGCACGACGGTCAGGGCCGACGGGGACCGCGTGACCGTCCGCGTCCAGGACGACGGCCCCGGGATCCCCGAGTCGCAGCGCGCGCACCTGTTCCAGCGGTTCACACGCGGCAGCGCCGCGCGTGAACCGGGCGCAGGCTCGACGGGGCTTGGACTCGCGATCGTCGACGCAGTGGTCGGCGCGCACGGCGGCCGTATCGAGGTTGACACGGCCCCCGGCGCGACGGCCTTCACGGTGAGCCTGCCCGCCGCTCCCTGACCACCGCACGCCCCGTTGCTATCGCACGCCCCGTTCTTTCCGCGCACCTCACAGCCTGTCCATAGACGGGTCACAGGGGCATCGCATCTCCGTCCGCGAATGTGAAGGCATGAACACGACAACGATCCGCGAGCCACGAGAGACGGCGGCGTGGGCCACCGCGACCGGCGGCCCGGTCCTGGACCTGGTGATCCCGGTCTACAACGAGGAGGTGGGCCTGGAGCGTTCCGTGCGCACCGTCCGGGCTTACCTTGACCATTGCTTCCCCTACCCCGCCCGGGTGACCATCGCGGACAACGCCTCGACAGACGGCACCCTTGACATCGCCCGCACGCTCGCCCAAGAGCTGCCGGGGGTGCGGGTCGTGCACCTCCCGGCCAAGGGCCGCGGTCGTGCGCTGCGGACCGTGTGGCTCGTCTCGGACGCGCAGGTGCTCGCCTACCTGGACGTCGACCTTTCGACGGACCTGTCCGCGCTCCTCCCACTCGTCGCACCGCTCATCTCGGGGCACTCGCACCTGGCGATCGGCACCAGGTTGAGCCGGACCTCGCGCGTCGAGCGCGGTCCCAAGCGCGAGGTCATCTCGCGCTGTTACAACCTGCTGCTACGCGGGGTACTTGCCGCGCGGTTCTCCGATGCGCAGTGCGGCTTCAAGGCGATCCGGGCCGACGCCGCGCGCGAGCTGCTCCCGCTCGTGGAGGACACCGGTTGGTTCTTCGACACCGAGCTGCTCGTGCTC
>Ga0209540_10001605_pt1 | contig 16878 bp, 10 predicted proteins | sample BarGraIncu01121A_FD_184501 | JGI IMG/M metagenome (GOLD analysis project Ga0209540, IMG submission 184501) | Arctic peat soil microbial communities from Barrow, Alaska - Barrow Graham LP Incubations 011-21A (SPAdes) (version 2) | ecosystem: Environmental > Terrestrial > Soil > Wetlands > Peat... | reverse complement strand
TCTACGGGTTTGGCTGTGCCAGCTTTTACGATGCAACCGATGAACATGGCACCAGTCAGTAACGCCAATGCCATGAATCGAATAATTTTTGTCAAGATGATGGGGCTTTTTTTCATAAATTTGATTTGGGTTTTTGAATAAAACGCGCCGGGATATTACATCTGCAATTGCTGTGGCATGGCTATGGTCTAACCAGCTTCTAAGCATTGTGTCAATGCTGAAAAGGTGTCAGTCCCGGCCGCTTCACGAAGCTCACGCTGAATTCGCGAAAGCGTGATGCCCGGCACGGGTTCAGTTGGACGGATTCCAAATGTATTTTCCAGCCGCGTTAATGTAACCGTTGTTTCTGAAACCGAGGCTGTTTGGATTTTAGAGACAGGCGCGACGCCTGTCCTATGGCTGAACACGAATTTATAATACATATCATCATATCAAGATGCGTTGATTTTTAATTTGCATTGCCGAAGGCTTTCCGTTAGTTTTCGACCGATTAATTTGCATTAAACCGATGCCGGACAAAATTGAACATCTCCAACGCCTGTTGCGCGAGCGGATCGTCATCCTTGACGGCGCGATGGGCACGATGATCCAGCAACGCAAGCTGGATGAGGCGGCGTTTCGCGGCGCGCGTTTCGCGGACTGGCGCGGCAAGGACTTCAAGGGTCTCAACGACCTGCTTAACGTCACCCAGCCGGCGGTCGTTGAGGACATCCACCGCCAATACCTCGAAGCGGGCGCGGACATCATTGAAACCAACACGTTCAACTCGCAATCCATCTCGCTGGCGGATTACGGGCTGGAATCGCTGGCCTACGAATTGTCGAAGGCGGGCGCGGAATACGCACGACGCGCGGCGGACAAGGTCGAAAAAACGCAGCCCGGACGGATTTGTTTCGTCGCCGGCGCCATCGGCCCGACAACCAAGACGTCGTCCATTTCCACGGACGTGAACAATCCCGGCGCGCGCGGCACGAATTACGACGAGCTGGTGAAAGCTTATGGCGAGCAGATCAACGGTTTGCTCGACGGCGGCGTGGACGTGCTGCTGGTGGAAACGATTTTTGACACGCTTAACGCCCGGGCCGCGTTTTTCGCCATCCAAAAAATCCTGGAAGAGCGCGGGATTGAGCCACTTCCATTCCGGAGGGACGAGCTCCGCGAGTCCCTAAATTTTCAGTCAGGGGCTCGTGGAACTCGCCCCTCCGAAAGCAACAAGCGGCGCGTTCCCGTGATGGCTTCCGTAACATTCATCCAGGCCGGCAGCAATCGCGGTGTGACCGGACAGACCGTCGAGGCGTTTTGGAATTCGGTTTCTCACGTTCCCCTGCTCTCCGTCGGCATAAACTGCGCGCTGGGCCCGAAGGAGCTTCGACCACTCATCGAGGAACTTTCCGGCATTGCGCCAATTTACGTCAGCGCTTATCCGAATGCCGGCCTGCCGAATCCGTTGCTGCCGACCGGCTTTCCCGAAACGCCGGAGACGCTCGCGCCGCAACTCAAGGAATGGGCGCAAAACGGCTGGCTCAACATCGTCGGTGGCTGCTGCGGCACAACGCCGGCGCACATCAAAGCCATTGTCGGGGCCATGCGCGGTTTGCCGGCGCGCGTGCCGCCGGAAGTCGAACCTTGTCTGCGCCTCAGTGGACTCGATGCACTGACGATTCGCGGGAACACGCAAAGTAGGGCAGGCGTCCCGCCTGTCCCCATCTCTAATTCTCAAATTATGGAGGCAGGCGGGACGCCTGCCCTGCGTTCAGGGGAAGCCTCCATCAACTTCATCAACATTGGCGAGCGCACCAATGTCGCCGGCTCGCCAAAATTTGCCCAACTCATCAAGGCTGGCGATTTCGAGGCCGCGCTCACCGTCGCCCGCCAGCAGGTCGAGAACGGCGCGCAAGCCATTGATGTCTGCATGGACGAAGGAATGATTGACGGCGTCGCGACAATGACGCGCTTCCTCAACCTCGTCGCCAGTGAGCCGGACATTTGCAAAGTGCCCGTCATGGTGGACTCCTCGAAGTGGGAAGTCATCGAGGCTGGACTGAAATGCCTGCAAGGCAAGGGCATCGTCAACTCGATCAGCCTTAAAGAAGGCGAAGAGAAGTTTCTTCACCAGGCAAAACTGGTCCGCCGCCATGGCGCCGCCGTCGTCGTCATGGCTTTTGACGAGCGCGGCCAGGCCGACACCTTCGAGCGCCGCGTCGCGGTCTGCCAACGCGCCTACAATCTGCTCACCCGGACGGTCGGCTTCCCGCCGCAGGACATCATCTTCGATCCGAACGTGCTCACCGTCGGCACCGGCATGGAAGAGCATGCGAATTATGCCGTGGACTTCATCCGCGCGACGAAATGGATCAAGGAAAATCTTCCCCTCGCCAGGGTCAGCGGCGGCATCAGCAACGTCAGCTTCAGCTTCCGTGGCAACAATGTCGTGCGTGAGGCGATGCACAGCGCGTTTCTTTATCACGCGATCAGGGCCGGCCTCGACCTGGGTATCGTCAATCCTGGAATGCTTGCCGTTTACGAGGAGGTTCCCAAAGACCTGCTCGAACTCGTTGAAGACGTGCTGCTCAACCGCCGGCCCGACGCCACCGAGCGCCTCGTCAAGTTTGCCGAGTCGGTGAAACAGAAGGGTGCGGTGGCAGTCATCGCCGACGAATGGCGCAAAGGCACTATCGAGGAGCGCCTCAGCCACGCGCTCGTGAAAGGCATCGTTGATTTCATCGAACAGGATATTGAAGAAGCGCGCCAGAAATATGGCAGGCCGCTGCTCGTCATCGAAGGCCCGCTCATGGCGGGAATGAACGTCGTCGGGGACCTGTTCGGCGCCGGCAAAATGTTTTTGCCCCAGGTGGTGAAATCCGCCCGCGTGATGAAAAAAGCTGTGGCGTATCTGTTGCCGTTCATGGAGGCGGAGAAGAAAGCCGCCGGCGGCGTGCATAAAAACGCCGGCAAAGTCCTCATGGCCACCGTCAAGGGCGACGTGCATGACATCGGCAAAAACATTGTCGGCGTCGTGCTCGGCTGCAACAACTACGAGATCATTGACCTCGGCGTGATGGTGCCGTGCGAGAAAATTTTGCAGACCGCCCGCGAGCAGAACGTGGACATCATCGGCCTGAGCGGGCTGATCACGCCGTCGCTCGACGAAATGGCGCATGTTGCGCGCGAGATGGAACGCCAGGGCTTGCGCCTGCCGCTGCTCATTGGCGGTGCAACCACGAGCAAGGCGCACACGGCGGTGAAGATTGCGCCGAGCTATTCGCAACCGGTCGTGCACGTCCTCGATGCCTCGCGCGCCGTGCCCGTGGTGAGCAATTTGATCAGCGCGGAGCGTAGGCCGAAGTTCGCCGCGCAAATCCGGGAGGAATACGACCGCGTACGGGCCCAACACGTCGGGCAGCGAACCAAATTGATTTCACTTGAGGAAGTCCGCGCCAACGCGCCCAAGCTGAAGTACGACGACCTGCCGAAGCCGGAGTTTAACGGTGTGCGGGTGCTCGATTCCTCCGTAGCAGCCGACGTGAGGAGGCTCACTTCTTCTGCCGGCATTTCGGGCTCAGATGGAGCCTCCTCACGTCGGCTGCTACCGGTTGCTTTGGAACAACTCGTCCCGTTCATTGACTGGTCGCCGTTCTTTCATACCTGGGAACTGCGCGGACGCTATCCGGCCATTTTGAATCATCCGAACCACGGCGAGGAAGCGCGCAAACTTTTCGCCGACGCGCAGGAGTTGCTCGAAAAAATTGTCGCCGGGAAATTGATTGCTGCCCGCGGCGTTTATGGCTTCTTCCCGGCCAACCGCGTCGGCGAGGACGTGGAGCTTTACACGGACGAATCGCGCAAGAAGGTGCTGATGACTTTCCACTTCCTCCGCCAGCAGATGGAGAAAACCGACGGCACGCCGAACTGGTGTCTGGCGGACTTTGTTGCGCCCAAAAGTGCTGCTGGCGTCTCGCCGGCAGATCAAACTTCAAATGGAACTTCCGGCAGGATGCCGGAAGCACGTTTTCCCGCCGACCATCTGGGGGCTTTCGCCGTCACCAGCGGCCACGGCATTGATGAGCTGGTCAAAAAATTCAAGGCGGACCACGATGACTACAACGCCATCATGGCCGAGGCGCTGGCCGACCGGCTGGCGGAGGCGTTCGCGGAATTTCTGCACCGGCGCGTCCGCGAGGAGTGGGGCTATGGCAAAGCTGAAAAGCTGACCACCGAAGATTTGATCAGGGAAAAGTATCGCGGCATCCGGCCGGCGGCGGGCTATCCCGCCTGTCCCGACCACACGGAAAAGGGAATTCTCTGGACACTGCTCGAGGTGGAGAAGAACACTGGTATCCAGCTCACCGAGAGCTGCGCCATGTGGCCCGCCAGCAGCGTGAGCGGACTCTACTTTGCCCATCCGGAATCAAAATATTTCGCCGTCGGCAAGCTGGGCCGCGACCAATTGCTGGATTATCACGTCCGCAAAGGCATGACCTTGCAGGAAACGGAGAGATGGCTGGGACCATGGTTGAATTACGATCCGTCCGTGTCCACCGTCATTGGCTGCGCCTGCGGCGCGAATCATTGATCCTGGCATCGGCCGGCCTCAAAATTGCGCGGATCTTGCCACGACTTCGGGGTCTTCACCTGCGCTTAAGGGGTGGAGCCGGAAACGATAACTTTGCTCCGCGCACGGAATGAGAAATTCATCGTGCGGCCAGGCGCCCCAACTGTTGTCGCCGCCCACGCCCTGTTGTTTCCAATCCAGGTTCAGCGTGATGAAATCGCGGCGCGGCAACTCGAAGGCGTGCTTGCCCGCGTTCAAATCCTCCGTGCCGTAGTGCAGCGCGTTGACGCTCAACCGCGGCATTCCGACGGCCAGCAGCCCGGCGCCCCTGCGGTTGGTCAGCGCGACCCAGCGCACGTCCGCTTTGTTCCCGGTCTCGCCCGGCTCGGTGTAATCCGCGTAGAATTGTTCGTCCACCGTGCCGCTGTAAACGCCGACGCGCGAATCCTTCCGGTCGGAATACGTTTCCAGCGGGCCGGGGCCGAGCCAGGTGATGCGCTCGAAACCGGCGGGCAACGCCATCTGCATTCCGAGTCGCGGGAGTTTGGGCAAATCGGTTTTGGCGGGCGAAAATTTCGCAGTCACCACGACGTCGCCGCTGCCGTAAATTTCGTAAGTCGTCCGCCACACCGCGTCACCGGCTTTGGGCAGAGTAGCTTCAACTTGAACTTCGATGTGATCGTCCTTGTCCACCCCGGCGAAGCTGCGGAGCTGTGCGTCCTGGTGCGCATAGCGCCAGACGCCCTGTGATTTGAGGTTGTTCCGGCCACGATCGTTGTCGGTCTGCGCGCGCCAGAAATCGGGGCGCAACGGTGAAGCGATCAACTCAGTGTCCGCAAACCGCCATGACTTCATCGCGCCGGTCTGGTTGTCGAAAATGATTTCAAAATTTCTGCCGGCCACCCGCGCTTCGTTCGTGCCGGCAATCCATTTGACGGGCGGCAGTTTTTCCGCCGAAAATTTCGCGGCGGGCGCGGCGTCGGGTAGTTTGAACTGGTCCCAGGCGATCTCGTGGCCGGCTTTCGCCCACGGCAGATCGGTTTTGAGCGCGAAACTCAACTCGATGAAATACTCCACGCCGGGCTGCGGCCGGAAGTTTTTCACGGGCAGGGCGATGGACTTTGTCGCCTGCGGCGCGAGATCCAGCTCCGGCAACCGGCCGCCCTGGATTTCCCTGCCGTCGGCCTTGAGTTTCCACGAGCCGGCCGCGATGTCCTTGAGGTTGGTGAAGTCGAACCAGTTTTTCACTTCGACGGTGCGGGTGGCGGCGTCGGTCAATTGGCAGTGGATGTACTGGTAAATGTGTTTCACCTCGAACAGTCCCGGATGCGGTTCGCGGTCAGGCGTGACCAGGCCGTTGCAGCAAAAGTTATTGTCGCTGGCGATGTCTTTCGGCCCGAAGTCGCCGCCGTAAGCCCAGAACGTTTTTTCGCCGGGCTTCACGGCAACGAAATGGTCACGGGTCGGACGTGGTTGGGGTTGGCGCAAACCCTGATCCACCCAGTCCCAGATGAACCCGCCTTGCAGATGCGGCAGCTCGTAAATTTTCCCCCAGTAGGACTGGAAATCGCCGGAGCCGTTGCCCATGGCATGTTCGTATTCGCACATGATGAACGGGCGCGTCTGCGGCCGGGAGGCGTAGTCCGCCAGCCTGCGCGGATTGGGATACATGGGCGAAATCAGGTCCACGTAGGGGCTGTCGCCAGCGCCTTCGTAATGCACGGGCCGGCTGGGGTCGCGCTCGTGGATCCATTTCGCGGTCGCCTCGAAGTTCGGGCCGCTGCCGGCCTCGTTGCCCAGCGACCAGAGGATGACCGAGGGATGATTTTTATCGCGCTCGACCATGCGCACGGTGCGGTTCAGGTGCGCGTCGGCCCAGTTGGTGTTCCGGGCGAGCGAGTTCGTGCCGTAGCCCATGCCGTGGCTTTCGATGTCCGCTTCATCAATCAAATAAATCCCGTAACGATCACACAAGTCATACCACGCGGGCTGATTCGGATAATGGCAGCAGCGGTCGGCGTTCACGTTGAACTGTTTCATGCGCTGGATGTCGCGCTCCATGCCTTCGACGGTGATGGCCTGGCCGAGGTCCGGGTCAAACTCGTGGCGGTTCACGCCCTTGATGAGGATGCGCCGGCCGTTGACGAGCAAATCGCCGGCGTGAATCTCGACCTTGCGGAAACCGACGTTGACCGGAATGACCTCGAGAGTTTCGCCCGCGCCGTCCTTGAGCGTGAGCAACAGCGGGTAGAGGTTGGGCTGTTCCGCCGACCACTTGAGCGGGTTGGAAATTTTCGCCGCGAGCGAAACCGCCTTTTCCTGTCCCGCGCCGACGTCGAGTTTCTGCATCGCGAGGCCGGCCACGGATTTGCCCTGCGCGTCAAACAACTCCGCCTCCACCGTCGCCGCGCCGGTTGCGCCGCCCGCGTTGTCCAACTTCAACTCCACGCGCAATTCCGCGTCGCGATACTCCGCGTCGAGTTCCGTCTTCACCTGAAAATCGCGGAGGTGAACGTCCGGCGGCGACCACAGGTACACGTCGCGGAAAATGCCGCTCAAGCGCCACATGTCCTGGTCTTCGAGATACGAGCCGTCGCACCAGCGGAAATTTTCGACCGCGAGCAGATTCCTGCCCGGCTTCACGAACGCGGTGATGTCGAACTCGACCGGCGTGCGGCTGTCCTTGCCGAGGCCCACTTTTTCGCCGTTGATCCAGAGGTAGAAAAACGAATTGACGCCGTCGAACGTGAGCAGGATGCGGCGCCCGTTCCAATCCTGCGGCACATCGAATTCGCGGCGGTAGGAGTTGACCGTGTTGTTCGGATCGTCTTCCGGCACGAACGGCGGATTCGGATTCACACCGTGCCACGTCCACGGATACTTGATGTTGACGTAAATCGGAACACCGTAACCGTGCATTTCGACGTTCGCAGGAACGGGAATCGTTCCCCATTTTGAGTCGTCAAAATCCGGCTTCCAGAAATCCGTCACGCGCCCGGCGTGGTTTGCGGCGTAATGATATTTCCAATCGCCATTGAGCGGGCGGTAAAACGACGATTTCACGCGTTCGGAGTTGGCCGCGAGGCTGATGCGCCGCGCCGTCTTCGCGTCGGGGCAGATAATCATTGTCGCGTGCGGCGGCTGGTTGTTGACGCCGGTGAGCCGGGGCTTTTGCCAGTCCCTGAGCGGGGCGTCCGCTCCGGCGGCGATGGATGCCAGCGCGCCCGATGCGATGAGGCACGAAACCTTGCGGGCGAACGATGAGAAAAACTTTTCGAACAACGCGATTTTCATTAATGGAACAACCTTTACAAAGCATCAATCGTGGCGCAAGCCAATAGACGCCTGCATCAGCGGACTTGTCTTTCCCCGGCGGAGCGTTACAGTGTGGGTATGAAGCACGATGTCGTGCCGGTGCAAATCCGGGGCATACTTCCCGCCAACAGCGGTTGCGCGCTGTTTGTGGGCAACGATGAAAAGGTTTTCGTCATCAACGTCGAGCCGCAAATGGGCGCCATCATCGGCATGTTTTTGCGCCAGACGCCCAAGGAGCGTCCCCTCACCCACGACCTCATCAACCGGATTTTTCAGGGCTTCGGCATCAATGTCGAGCGCGTCATCATCACGGATTTGAAGAATTCCACCTACTTCGCGCGGCTCATCTTGCAGCAGCAAAACGAACTGGCGCGGAAAATTGTCGAGGTGGACGCGCGCCCCAGCGATTGCCTCGCCATCGCCGCCGCGCAAAAGAAACCGATTTTTGTCGCCTCCGAGCTTTTTGAACAAGTCGAGGACATGAGCGAGGTGCTGAACCGGATCAATGAAACCGGCAGCGAACCCGAATAAGACAGATGATTTGACTTTTCAATGGAATCAAGTGGCACTCCGGCGGCCATTTGCCCCGGCTGAGAACGGAAAGGAATGACGAAGAACGAAACCATAATGACCAAGGAATGACGAAGCGCAAATGACCCCTGAGGGCAAAAACACCACGAGTTGTTTCGGAATTGATTCATGGGGAATTCTTTAGTAATTCGCGCTTCGCTATTAGTCATTAATTCTTTGCTCCGGCGATGAAACCACTGGAAACTCCCGGGAACCAATAAACATGTCTGCTGTCAAGACCTCTCAGCCTGTGTCCCTTATTTGCGGCGACGACGAGTTCGCCATCAAGCAACGTGCCAGACAACTCCACCGGCAATGGTGCGAAGAGTTGGGCGGCATGGACCACGAAATCATCGAGGCCACCGTCTCCAACAGCAGCGAGGCGCTCACGGCCCTCGCCCGATTGCGCGAAGCGCTGCAAACCCTGCCCTTTTTCGGCTCCGGCAAGGTCATCTGGCTGCGCGATTGCAATTTTCTCGGCGACGAACGCGCCGCCTCCGCCTCGGATGTCACGGAAACGCTGAACGATCTGGCCGGCGAACTGAAGAACTTTTCCTGGAACAACGTCCGGCTGCTCATCAGCGCGGGCAAGGTGGACAAGCGCAAAACCTTTTTCAAAACACTCGATAAAATCGGGACGGTTGAAAACTTTTCCGGCTGGTCGGTGGATGACAAGGATTGGGCGGAACGGGCGGAAATCGCGGCCCGCGCGGACGTGCGCTCACGCCAAAAGGAAATTTCCGAGGAAGCGCTGGCCGAATTGGTCAATCGCGTCGGTCCCAATCCACGCCAGATTGACAACGAGGTTGAAAAACTGTGCTTGTTCACCGGCGAACGGAAGAAAATCGAGTTTGCCGACGTTGCCGCCATTTGCACGCGGAACAAAACGGCGCGGGCATTTGCGCTGGGCGATGCTTTGGGCGACCGCGATCTGCCGCGTTTGCTCCGGCGGCTGGATGAAGAGCTCTGGGCGGTAAAATCTGATTCAAAGAAATCGGAGATCGGTTTGCTTTACGGCTTGATTTCAAAAGTGCGCGCGATGTTGCTGCTGAAAGAGATGTTGCGCGAAGGCTGGATCAAACCGGAAATGGATTACAACCGGTTCAAGGCGCAACTGGAGCGCGTGCCAGCGGATAAACTGCCCGCGGACCGGAGATTTAATCCGCTGGCATTGAATCCGTATGTGCTTTACAAAGCGCTGCCGCAGACAAAAAAATATACCCAGGACGAATTGGTTCGCGCCATGGATTTGCTGCTGCGCTGCAACCAGCGGCTGGTGTCCAGCGGACTCGACGAAGCACTGGTATTGCAGGAAACGCTCGTGCAGATTGTCCTGCCGCACGCGGTTGCGGCGTGAACGCGCAAAATTTGTTATTAAAAAATGTCAACTTTGTCTGCAAAATTGCTGGTGTTGGTCGGCAAGGATTTCGCCTGTGTGAAAATATCGGGTCGCGCCAATTTCTCGTTCAGCCCCGATTTCAAGGTGCTGCTCGCCGGGCTGGCGCAGAAAGGTTACGGTCATTTCATCATTGACCTGTCGGAGTGTGTGCTCATGGACAGCACGTTTCTTGGCGTGCTGGCGGGGTTCGGATTAAAAATGAACCAGGCGGGCGCGTCCAATCAACGCGGCATCGAGCTGTTCAATTCGAACGCACGCATCACCGAGTTGCTGGAAAATCTGGGCGCGTTGCATCTCTTCAAAATCATCACCGGCGCGTTGCAATTGCCCGACGACGTTGAGACCTGCACGCCCGAACCCACCCATCCAACGCATGAGCAAATCACGCGCACCAGTCTCGAAGCGCACCAGACGCTCATGGCCGTCAACCCGGATAACGTCGCGCGGTTCAAGGACGTGACCCGGTTTTTGGCCGAGGATTTGAAGACTTTGGAAAAAGGCACGTAGGAGAGGAAAAATCCGAAAGCCGAGGCCCGAAGACCGAAGGAAATCCGAGGTCCGAAATTCCAAAATCGAAAGCGTGATGCCGCCGCCGGATGTTGCTTGATCTTCGGGTTTCGAAATTCGGGCTTCTTTCGGAATTCGGATTTCGAATTTCGGGTTTATCCAGCGCCGACACTCCCCGAAATGATTTGAACAGAGCTTCGTTACCCCGGTTGCGTCATTTAAACTGGCGCGGGGGCCGGCGTTCCCAAGCCGGGCAATTTCGGCGGCACGGGCTTCGGCGGTGTTTCCGGCAGGGGCGTGCCGGCGGGCGCGGCTAAAACCATTTCACTTTGCGGCTTGGGCGGTGGCGGAGTGAACTTGCCGGTTTTGACAATTTCCTCGACCTGCGAGCGATCGAGCGTTTCGTATTCGAGCAGCGCGCCGGCAATCAATTCCAGTTTGCTGCGATGATTGAAGAGGATGGTCTGCGCGGTTTTGTAGCCTTCATCAATGATGTGCTTGATTTCCTCGTCAATTTCGCGCGCCGTGCCTTCGCTGTAAACTTTCGCGCGCGCCATCTCACGCCCGAGAAAAACAAATTCGTCGTCGCTGCCGTATTTCACCATGCCGACTTTGTCACTCATGCCATACTGGCAAACCATCGCCCGCGCCATGTTCGTGGCCTGCTGAATATCCATCGCCGCACCGGTCGAAATATCGCCGGACATGATTTCTTCGGCGATGCGTCCGCCCATGGTCACCGCAATGTCATCCAGCATTTCCTTCCGGCGGCGGCTCAAAATGTCCTTCTCCGGCAACTGCATCGTCGAGCCTAGCGACTGCCCGCGCGGAATGATCGTGACCTTGTGCAGCGGATGCGTGTGTTCGAGCATCATGTTCACAAGCGCGTGGCCGGCTTCATGCCAGGCGGTGCTTTTCTTTTCCTCGTCCGTCATGGCGAGGCTGCGGCGCTCGCGTCCCCACCGGACTTTGTCGCGCGCCTCCTCCAATTCCTCCATGCCCACGGCTTTTTTATTCAGCCGCGCGGCAAGCAATGCGGCTTCGTTCAACAAATTCGCCAGTTCCGCGCCGGAATAACCCGGTGTGCCGCGCGCGATGATGGACAAATCCACGTCCGGCGCGAGCTTCACATTTTTGGCGTGAACCTTCAAAATCCCCTCGCGCCCGCGCACATCGGGCAGATTGACGACGACCTGCCGGTCGAAACGTCCCGGACGCATCAGTGCCGGGTCAAGCACGTCCGGCCGGTTTGTCGCGGCGATGATGATGATGCCTTCCTGCGTGTCAAAGCCGTCCATTTCCACGAGCAACGCGTTGAGTGTTTGTTCGCGTTCGTCGTTGCCGCCGCCAAGGCCGTGGCCGCGGCTGCGCCCGACGGCGTCAATTTCATCAATAAAAACGAGGCACGGCGTGGTCCGGCGCGCCTGCTCAAACATGTCGCGCACGCGGCTGGCGCCGACGCCGACGAACATTTCGACGAAGTCCGAGCCGCTGATGCTGAAGAACGAAGCATCCGCTTCGCCCGCGATGGCCTTGGCCAGAAGCGTTTTGCCCGTGCCGGGCGGCCCGACCATCAACACGCCTTTGGGAATCCGTCCGCCCAGCCGCTGGAATTTTTTCGGGTCCTTCAAAAATTCGACGATCTCGGAAACTTCCTCAATGGCCTCTTCAATGCCCGCCACGTCCTTGAACATGGTTTTGTTCCGTTCCTTCGCGAGCATCCGCGCCTTGCTTTTGCCGAAGCTCAACGCGCCCTTGCCGGCCATTTTGATCTGGCGGATGAAGAAAAACCAAAACAAAATGCCAATCAGCAAAAACGGCGCCACGGTCCAGATCATGTTCAATAACATCGGGCTGGTCTCGCTCACTTCCAGTTTGCCCGCTGGCGGCAACAATATGTCTTTCATCTTTTCCGTGAGCAGGGCCTTCGTGGTAAAAGGAATCAAAACGGGCTTGCCGTCTTTTTTCGCGATGCTTCCGTCCTTCTCGGTTTCGTAATAGGTGCCGACTATTTCAATCAGGTTTCCCGACTGAAGATTGTAATTGATGGTCGCCTGTGCGATTTGATTCGACTCATATTTCTGAAAGAAAACGGCCTGCTTCAGATTCGAATCCGGCGTGCCCATGCGGTTGTGAACCAGCATCAGCGCCCCAATGCTGCCGATGATGGCAATCCACGCGAGCCACGTCGCCGACGGCACTTTGAAACCGCCCGGTGGCTTTTTAGGGTCATCACCCTTTTTTTTATTTTGATCTTCGTCGAACATCATTTTCCCCACTTTGGTGGGACATAATACCATGTCATTGTCCCTTCCGCAATGGCCTTATTCAGCTATAATGATGCCAATGCGAATCGGTGCGCTGACGCTCACATCCAACCTGTTTCTCTCGCCGCTGGCGGGTTACACCAACCTGCCCTTCCGCCTCGTCGTGCGCGAAATCGGCGGCGTTGGCCTCTGCACCACCGATCTGGTCAACGCCCGCTCGCTGCTGGAGAAAAATAAAAATGCTTTCAAGCTCATTGAAACCCGCCCGGCGGATGCTCCGCTGGCCGTGCAACTCTTCGGCTCCGTGCCCGGGGAAATGCGCAATGCGGCGGCAAAACTCGAATCGCTCGGCTTTGCGTCCGTGGACATCAACATGGGTTGTCCCGTCCGCAAGGTCTGCAACGTTGGCGGCGGCTCGGCCATGATGACCGAACTGGCAAAAACCGCCGCGCTCGTCCGTGGCATGGTCAACGCCGTGAAAATTCCCGTCACCGCCAAGATGCGCCTCGGCTGGGACGATGAAAATCTGACCGCACCGGATTTGGCGCGGGTGCTCGAAGACGCTGGTGTCGCGGCCATTTTTGTTCACGGCCGGACGCGCGAACAGGGTTTTGGCGGCACGGTGAATCTCGCCGGGATTCGCGCGGTCGTGCAGGCCGTGAAGAATATTCCCGTCATCGGCAACGGCGACATCATCACGCCGCCGGCCGCGAAGAAGATGCTGGATGATACCGGCTGCGCGGGCGTGAGCATCGGACGCGGTGCGTTTTACAATCCGTGGATTTTCCAGCACACGCTGCATTACCTTAAAAGTTTTCGGAGGGACGAGCTCCGCGAGTCCCAAAATTCCCAAACACCCGATAAAGTTGGGGGCTCGTGGAACTCGCCCCTCCGGAATGAGGAACTCCTTCCCGAACCCACCTTTGCCGATCGTGTACGGGTGATGTGCCGGCATCTGGATTTGATGATTGAAGTTTTTGGCGAGGAACACGGCTGCCGGATGTTCCGCAAGGTCGCGCCGTGGTATGCGAAGCGGTTCGGCCCGTGCCACGAATTTAACAAGCGCGTCGTGCAGGTTTCCACCCGGGCCGAATTCCACGACGCTTTGGAAAATTACACCCGCTGGCGGCAGCAATTTCTCGACGGGAACGGCGAATTGCAGCCGCGCTTCCGCCCGCCGCCGCTGGTCGCGTCCTTCATGCGCGAGCCCGCGTCAACGCAACGCGAACAAATTCCCGTGCCGAAAGGGCCGGTGGAAGTGTGGTAAGAATTTCGCGCGAAGGCCGCGAATCTGGCGAAGGAATTTGTAGCTTTTATCGGCAGATGTTTGATGACGAATTTCTGCACAACTTATTCTGGACAAACTATTTTACCGAGCACAAAGTCAAATTTATGAAACGTTTTCTCCTCGCAGTCCTCATTGCGATCACACCCATGATGGTGCCAGGGCAGGAAATGGTCGCCACGATAAAGCAAGAAGCACAAAAATGTGCGAAAGCAGTCCTGGCAAGCGACTATGAGGGCATTGTTACTTACACACACCCAAGAATCGTCGCGCAGATCGGCGGCAAAGAAGCGATGATTGCCATTCTAAAGAGTGGCATATCTCAGATGCGTGCGGACGGGGTTGAGTTGGTCGAAGTTACGATTGGCGTGCCGGAAGCACCAAAGAAGATCGGATCATGGATCACTTCGATAGTATCGCAGCACATTGTGATGAAGGTTCCAGGTGGCAGGCTTTACCGAGATTCCTCACTTCTGGGCATTTCTGAAGATAACGGGAAGCATTGGGCATTCATCGACCTTGGTCCGGTTACCAAAGAGCAACTTGGACAAGTTTTCCCTGAGCTGGATAGAAAGATTACGTTACCCGAGAAAAAACAACCGGTGTTCAAGAAAGATGAAAAGGCCTAACGTAGATGGACTGCAAACTTGATATGTTTTCTTTGCTTCCTTCGCGCGACTATTTCCCAATGCAAAACCGGCTGAAGATGGAGTCGAGCAGGTCTTCCGTCGTCGTTTTGCCCGCGCCGTTAATTCAAGAGTTGTCACAGATCAAACGCTCCTCGGTCGAAAAGCGGCGGAGACCGCCGCACTCCAAGACGCTGGCGCGATATTCCTGCGACCCGCGACCCGCGCTAAGCGTTTTGGACTGCGCCAGCCCTCTGGCGCTTTGCAATGAAAATCACGGACGCCAAGGCCTGAGTTTTCCAGCGCTGCGCTCTCGCTTGATTTCAGTCGAAACTTTTGCACAAGCACGTTCCACTTGTCTCAGATTCACGCCGTAATCTCTCGATCTGCCTTGTTTGTGAACTTTGATTTTCGATTTCATTTCCCGATGCAAAACTGGCTGAAGATGGAGTCGAGCAAATCTTCCGTCGTGGTTTTGCCGACGATTTCGCCGACGGCATTGACGGCGATGCGCAATTCCCCCGCCGCCAGTTCCAGTGTTTCACCGGCGCGCAACACGTCCAGCGTGCGTCGTGTCGCCGCGCGCGCGCGGTTCAGCGCGTCCTGATGCCGTGAGTTGATCATCACTTGCAGCATCTCGGCCTTGATTTCACCCGACCACACCAGTTCCTTGATCGCGTCCTTCAACGCCTCAATCCCCTGCCCGCTCAGACAGCAGACATCCACGATGGGAACGCCGGCCTCCGGCACGGCTTGTTGTGACGATTCACTCGTTTCGTGCCGTGCCGGAGGCCGGCGTTCCTGCGCGCGGGTCTGCGGCCCGCAACTTGGCGGCAATATGAGCTTCACCGCCAAATCAATTTTGTTCCGCACCAAAATCCGTTTCTTGCCGGCGAACTCGGCGAAATACTTTTCATCGGCGGGCGTGAGCGGCTCGCTCGCGTCGAGCACGTGCAGAATGAACTCGGCCCGGGCCAGCGACTCGTGGCTGCGGCGGACGCCTTCCTGCTCGATTTCATCGCGCGCCTCGCGCAAACCCGCCGTGTCAATGAATACGACCGGCAGGCCGCGGATGTTCGCTGTTTCCTCGATCGTGTCGCGCGTCGTGCCGGGAATCGGCGAGACGATGGCGCGGTCGTGGCCGAGCAATTGATTGAGCAGGCTGGATTTGCCCGCATTGGGTCGTCCGACAATCGCCGCGCGGATGCCGCGCCGCAAAATCTGTCCTTCGTTCGCCGTGCGCAACAGTTCGTCCATGAACGTCACGCCGCGTTCCAGGCGCGCGATGAGTTGCGCTTTCGTGTCGGGTGAAATGTCTTCGTCAGGAAAATCAAGGTGCGCCTCGACGTGCGCGAGCGTCTGCATCATTTCATCGCGCAAGGCGTTGATGCGCTGCGACAGCTTGCCGGCGAGCTGTTCATTGGCGGCGGCCAGCGCGAGCTCGGTGCGCGAATGAATCAAATCGGCGACGGCTTCGGCCTGCGCGAGGTCAATGCGTCCGTTGAGAAAGGCGCGGCGGGTGAATTCGCCGGGTTCGGCCAGGCGCGCGCCGTTTTCCAAAAGCGTGTCGAGCACGAGCTTGGCGGGCAAAATGCCGCCGTGACAGGTGATTTCCGCCGTGTCCTCGCGCGTGAACGTGTGCGGCGCGCGCATGACGGCGAGCAGCACTTCGTCCACGCTCCGGCCATGCCGGACGATTTTACCGTAATGAATCGTGTGCGTCGTCGCGGCGGACGGCTTCAACGAATTTTTTCCGACCGGTAGAAAACTTTTGTCCGCGACGGCGAGCGTTTGCGGCCCGGAAAGGCGGACGATGGCCAGCCCGCCTTCGCCGAGCGGAGTGGCAATGGCTGCGATGGTGTCGTCGAGCATTGGTCGAGGGTCGAATGTCAAGGGTCGAGAGTCAAAGAAGTATTTGCCCTCGACTCTCGACTCTCGCCGCTCGACTAATTTTCATGCCGGCAGTTGCCGGCCCGGTTTTCCGCGTCGCGGCCCTGCAAATGGAGCCGGGCCTTCTCGTAACTTTTCTTTTGCAGATAATGCAGCAGCGCCGGATCGGCGTCGGATGGCAGTTGTTTTGCCAGTTCGTCAATGCGCGCAAAGAACGGGAGCAGGTCCGGTTTGGGATTGGCCGAGGGCATGGCTTTGACGGCAGCGTTCAGTTCGCCGAGAGCGGCGAGCAGGTTTTTTTCGATGGGCGCAGGCACGAAATTAAAACGGCAGGTGCGCCGCCAGGTTGGAAACCAGGGTTTCGAGGTGTTTGAAATGTCCGCGCAGATACCATCCGGTGACGAATCGTTCCAGACCGGTTGACGCGGCCAGCAGCAGTGAACTCATGAAATACAGTGCCAAAGCAT
>Ga0209540_10001604_pt1 | contig 16885 bp, 21 predicted proteins | sample BarGraIncu01121A_FD_184501 | JGI IMG/M metagenome (GOLD analysis project Ga0209540, IMG submission 184501) | Arctic peat soil microbial communities from Barrow, Alaska - Barrow Graham LP Incubations 011-21A (SPAdes) (version 2) | ecosystem: Environmental > Terrestrial > Soil > Wetlands > Peat... | reverse complement strand
TAGTTCTCTTAACATAATGTATTCCTCAATTTCAAGCATAGTCTCCAATCCTGGGATTTATGCCCAAGATTGTTACGTGGGGATTTTTATCCCGCCGAAAATGGGGAATTTTTGACCGCCATTGACAGACATACTTCTGAACCGGGGGATGAACCTCGATGAGAGCAGAGCTATCTGCACTTCCCCGGAGATACCTATAAGGGAAAAACTATTCTTCAGGATCATCTATGAAACGCAGCTCCGGCCTTTCGAAGCTTTGAACCTGCAAATTGAGAACTGGGACAGAAAACAATACACTGTAACCGCTTTACGAACAAAACAGAAATGGGATAATAGGAATAAAAATTATCTTCCCTCCCCTCCACGAACGGCAATTGTTACAGAAAATACCAATGAAATGTTGAGAAAGATCATAGGGGTAAGAAAGAAAGGCTATATCTTTATCAATGAAAAAGGGGAGCAATTGAGTCTTCCATGGTTCAATGAAAGGATAAGCTATTATGCCAAGTTATTGGGAATCCAGAAACTAAAAAAATACTATGTAGATGGCAGAACCCTGAAACTTGTTACATGCATGGCATTAAGAGAAGCGGGTGAACGGCACCATGACAATGCTGGAGGCAGTCGAAAGCTTTCAGCAGTTGCCGCAGGTCATACGATGCAAGTTAAAGAGAGGCACTATGAAAAGGTAGGGGAAGATTTTGAACAGGTACACGATAGCTATGAAAAATATCACCCAGCATTTACGGAATCATGGTAATGTTCGGGCACTCTTGATGTGAAATAAACAATATTTTCCATGCCGTATCTTCTCCAGGAGGACCGTGAGCGAATTATTTTCATTATATCATCTTAGATGCAAGACAGAATTTTGATTCAAGCTGCAAAGAATTCAGCAGCTCGGATTAATTCTGAAACTATGCGATACAATTACAATTTGTGATGGTAGTTTGGTCAATGTGCAACACATCTTAATCCATAAATAAATTTTAAATGTATGATTTTTATCAAGCCTACAGTTTCGGTCGGCTTTACTATATATTAACATATCATAATTTATTTTTTAAAATATTTAATTATAAATTCATAAATTTGAAATAATATTACAACAAATCCTAATAATGCAATAATATACATATATTTTTGCAGTTGTATCTGCAAATATGTGTTGTAAGGTTCGATTTCAAATACTTTCTCTTTTGGAATTTCTGGAAGTATAGATGATATGCTCAACGCTTTCTGACCACTTGATACAAATTCTATATTATACATATAAGGAAACTTATTATAATATATGATAGACAAATTATCTTCATATTTTTTTTCCAGTAATACCCCGTTAGTGCATGGATTTATTGAGTGTAACGAATCGCCATTGAATATTATATTATCTGGGCATAAATTTACAGTTAAGTTATCTGGCCAAATATTACGCGTACCTACTAGACTTTTAAATTGTTCTTTTTGAAGAATATATTCTACACTGTATATAAAAAATTCAATGGGTTTATTTGAGCTTATTACTCCTTTTGACTTATATTCTGCTACAATTATATATCTACCACCAGTTTGGCCAAAGTTACCTATAAGGTTCTCACTTATTCTGATAAGCTTTGTATCGTAAATTGAGGTTGGTCCCTGATAGTCAACGAATATTAGTAGGCTATATATAAAAATAAGAATTGCAAATAACAAAAGAATCAAAGTAAACTTGTTTTTAGTGATTACATTTATAATATGTTTCAGAATTCTTTTTGCCGTTTAACATCACCTCATTTATTGAATTTCGACTCGATATATATCTATGGCATTTTTTTACTTCCAATTAATAAAATCCTTCTTATCTGTTCGTTGGGAAGTATATATATTTTACATTACCCTATACAAATTCATCTCCCGATATCAACGGTCAATTATTGTATTTGAGCCAAGACTACCAATAAAGAACGATTTAAAAGTCTTCAGTTGGGTTTAAAGATGCAAGACATACTAATAACCCTAACTGCAGACCATTTCAATTGGTGTTGGTAGTTTTGCCAATGTGCAACACACAATCCCAAAATCATCTTATTCTTAGCTATTGCTTTTCAATATTATATTTTCTCTTGAAATCATAAATATTAATTACATGATCAGGTACTGTTATTTTGGCAAGCTTTTCTCCAATTGATTCTTGATTAACTGCAATGATTTCAGAAACTCCTGTTATACCTAAGCCGGCTAATAATCCAACTCCCTCTAATGCCAAATATCCAACTGATGCCATTGCAAGTGGAATACCATATTTTAGACCTACAATTCTTTTTTCTAATGTTGCATCTGCCCAAACATTTTCTAAAATATCAGATAATTCAGTTTTTGTTTTGTTAATTAAATCAATATCTGAATCATTTATGCCTTTATGTAATGAAGCTGACACTTTGTATAAGTCTTCTTGCTTATATCTGTCAATGACATATTTACAAGCATCAAAGCCTTCTGGCATAAATGTCAATTTATTTACAAGAAATTTTCCTATTTCATGAATATTATTTTGTTTCCCAATTAAATCAAATGAATTTAAACAATTTAATTCTTTCAGAGCTCCAAAAGAAAAAATACGATCTGATTTAAAAGCATCAAGTCTCTGGTCGATAATTAATTTACCAATTCCGGCTAGATATTGCGCGGCCTTAATTGAATCAATAATCAATAGATCCTCAAAGTAATCAACTAAATTATTATACTTATATCCTTTAAGAAAAGCATAATATGTCCGACTTTCATTTAATAGTTCATCTAGGTTGTAATTAATTAAACCAAGAGTGGTATCATGAGCATAAACATCTTTAAATGTCCTTCCGTTTTGGGATGGTAAATTAATCAAGGTATTAAATTCATTTACATATTCTTTTAATTCATTATATTCGAAAATGGATGCCAGTGGTATAGAATACGACATAGGCAGACGTATTTCTTCAAATAGAGGTAATAAAAAATCCAATCCTCTAAATGATTCTGGATTCCCATTTAACATGAATTGAACTTTACCTGTTTCTTTACTAAAGTCTATTAATTTTTCAAAATCCTGCTTTTCCATTCCATGAAATTGGTAAAATAACTTTTCTGGAACTGGGTATATTTCAATTATAAGCGACCCAAATAAAGGAATTTGTGGCCAAATAGATTCAATTGGGATTGCTTTGCCTACTGGTTCATTTAATTTGTGGAATCTTTTTCTATCTGGATAAGTTGAATTTAATTTTCCATCATAAATATTAGATATGAATTTACCTGATTCTTCCAATTCTTTTGCATGATAATTTTCTAAAAATTCTTTATCCATTCGTATCTATTTTAACCTTAAAATCTCTTTAATTATATGCTTTTTGGTATTGATTTAATAATACACATGCTAAATATAAAAACAAACAAGTTAAGAGAAACACATAACATAAATCCCGTAATAATAGCTATAAATAAATTTCAAACAAAATAATTTTTATCAAGCCTACTGTTTCACTTTCGGCTTTATTCTATATTAGCCAAGGAGAATCTTAAGAGCAACAAAGCAAAATCGAAGCAAAATAAAGACGAAACAAGATTAGGGAGTGTAACCTTTTTTGCTGAAACTATCCATATGAATATCCCTTCATATTTATAAATATGTATCAACCCTTTCACCGAAATATATCCTCAACTGGTTCACTATAATGTTCCATTCACGCATAGGCATCGTCCATTTCTCAGATGCATCAAACACTATCAGATACAGTATTTTGAATAGGGAATCATCTGTTGGGAATGAACTCTTGGTTTTTGTGATTTTCCGTATCTGCCTATTGAAATTCTCAATCGCATTGGTCGTATATATTATTCGTCTTATCTCAGGAGGATATTTGAAGAATGTTGATAAATATTGCCAATTGTCCCTCCAGCTCTTGATCGCATATGAATATTTAGTGCCCCATTTGTTCTCAAATCTATCAAGGGCAGCTAATCCTGCTTCCTCATTGGCAGCGGTGTAGATCTCTCTCATATCTGCACAGAATGCCTTTCTGTCTTTGTAGCTGACAAATTTGGTGCTATTCCTGATCTGATGAACTACACATTTCTGAATCTCCGCCTTCGGAAAAGAGGCTTTAATAGCTTCCTCAAATCCCTTCAAACCATCAACAGAACAGATAAGTAGATCCTTTACTCCCCGATTTCTTAGATCAGCAAGAACACCCATCCAGAATTTGGATGATTCCGCTTCACCTATCCATATTCCAAGAATATCCTTCTTCCCTTCAATCGTTACTGCAAATACAACATATGCAGTCTTCTTGACTATCTGCCCATCTTTATTCACGTTGAAAACAATACCATCCAGATAGATGATAGGATACAGTTCGTTTAATGGCCTATTTTGCCATTCTTTCGCAATCGGAAGGATCTTATCAGTTATCCTGGTAACCATTTCAGCCGATACTTCAAGGCCATATATTTTCCTCATATGAGATTCTATGTCCCTGTTGCTCAATCCTTGAGAAAATAATGATACAATCATTCCTTCAAGATCGCTTGATATTGTTCTTTGGTGTTTCTTTACAATGATTGGTTCTTGTTCACCATCGGCGTCCCGTGGGATATCAAGTTCTATCTTGCCAAATTGACTTTTTACCGTCTTTTTTGTATGACCGTTTCTTGAGTTATCGTTTTTTTTATTTGTGTAGCATATTTAGAATAACCAAGAGTGTTATTCATTTCTTCTTCTAATGCTTCTTGAAGAACTCCTTTGATCTCATTAATAAAAGCATCCTGGATGCTTTTACCCGTTTTTAAATTGTTTGCCCTAAGCCATGCCCTTGCTTGTTCTTGTGTAAATAATTCTGCCATGTCACTCAACTCCTATAATATTTCTACTACATCATAGAAGTTTCAGCAAAATCAGTTACACTCCCAGATCACGACTTTTTCTTCTTCAGAGCGTCGCCTCCATTTTCCGTCATGACCTTGTATCCACTGAGGATTTATCGAGTCCATAATGAAAACACATAAGCGTGACTCATACTGCCTACATACTGAATGATGTAGGCACCATACATGGTAGCATCTCGTTTTGAAATTACCTTTAGGTGATTCACGGTCTCTTTTTTTTGGTTCTGGTTTTCTCAAAGTCTGCCCATTTTTACACCTCATGTTCTTCATTTTTGAATAAATATCTTAACCGCTTTAAAACAATCATCACATAATGCCCAGGGAGTTTCGCTCTTATCGACCATCTCTATCCACGATTCAAGCGATTTATCCATAATCTCCTTGATGAAAGCTTCATCAGTCTCACCCATTGACTCCAGCATTTCAGCGCTCTGCCTGAGCATTTTATCAGGCTTGTATCCATGCTTAACTGCCCTTGAGATCGCTTCCGGGGATTCTATATGTTCGATGTCTTTCATTGGTCCAATAGCAATCGAACACATATCACATATTGCGGTCATGTTACCATCAACCTCTTTCATTCCTACAGTAGTGTCAAGGATTGATACCCCATCCTTGTTGACCTCAAAAAGTACCCTTTCAGCAGGAATCTGAATCCGTTTTTCAGCCAATCTATTTCTCCAAATAATCCATCTTCGGATGTCTGCCTTTCGTCATCTTAAGCGTGCCTGTAAGCTTCTTCTTCAGCATATCTGCTGCTTGCTGTATGTGAACTCTTGAATCCATCATAACAAAACCCTTCGACTTTGCATCCTTTGATATTTCCCGAAGAGCTGCAAGTGTATCGGGATGCGCCGTCAGATGATATATCAAGGTCTTATCTTCAGGCTTTATTTTAATGTACAGCACCTCGTCCTTAGCATCATCCAGGACAGGTATGAAGTCCTGCAAAGCAATCTCACAACCTTTGAGAACCGGATCATCAATCTTGAGATATTCATTGAGATTAATTCTGATGGTTGTTGAGGCTTCATATTCCTTCCCCAATTCCTTAGCTTTCTCAATATTGTCAATGAATGTAGCCCTGAACGCATCAGTTTCTACATGATGGAAATCTTTGTTTGGTTTAGTTTGATCTTTTGTCATAACTCTATATCCTCCTTTTCCGCTGCTACCCTGATTGGAGGCAGCAAAGTCCCGAACAAATATGCTGCCGACTCTTTGATGGTACCTGAGCCCTTTTTGTACCACTGGCCAAATATCAGCGCATGTTCAGCCCTATCTACATGTAAAGTAAAATCGGCTTCTGATAAGTGCCAGAGGCTCAACGATATGCGTTTGATATACCGTTTGTGCTTCTGGTGGCACTTTTTAATCTCTTCTTCTGTGACATGTGACATCCAGTTAATGTGCAAAACTTTGTATTCCTTAGCCTGCTCATCCCATATGAGTTCAGTCTCCAGGACTTCTTCGAAATCTGCGATGATCTTCGCTTTCTTCTCTTCAGGCACATCTGACACGAGTTCCAAGGTGCCTACCACGAATGTTTCCCAGGTCATGCTTAATCACTCCTTGTTTGTGGCGGATGCAAAATTTCGAATGCTTCAATGACATCAACAGCAGTGTATTCGATGCGCTCTTTACATTTGCCGCATAATGCCCATTGCTCATCAAAGTCATGTATATTCGTGATGCTTGTCTTCGTTTCACCATTCTCGAAGTGAATTTCTGTCTCTGAATATCCGCCAGAGATTGCTTCTACAACACCGACTTCAAACAGATCAGCGCCACAATGTGGGCAGATGTTTATGTCTGGTTTATTCTTATCACAGCATTCCACTTTCTTTAAAACCATAATTTCTATCCTCCCCTAAAATAACGTGGTCAAGCAGTTCGATTCCTATCATTTTTCCAGCCTCTGCAAGCTTCTTTGTAATCTCTATATCTTCCCTGCTCGGCGCAGGATCACCTGAAGGATGGTTATGCGCTACGATGATACTCGAAGCGGAAAGTATGCAAGCAGTACGGAAAACTTCGCGAGGATGCACGACGTTGGCGCTCAAACTCCCGATACTGATAACCTCTTTTTTCAAGACGCCGTTCTTTGTGTTAAGGTATAAAGCGATAAAGAATTCCTTATTTTGGTCTGCGATCAGGGGCTTGACAGCTTTAATTACGTCATCCATGCCACTTATTTTAGGCCTTTTATCATAGCTGTACTCGATTTCTCGGACTTCAAGCGACTTGACTTTAATCATTTTAGGGAGCTTTCTTTGCTTTTTTAGTCTTGCCGCGCGCGATTTTTTCATCAGTTGCACCCTCTTCGGTCTTTTTAGCCTTAGCCGATGCCTTTTTTGTCTTGCTAACTTTTTCGACTTTAGTTTCAGGTACAATCTCTTCGGGATTTACGGTCTTTATTGCTATGGTTCTTGGTTTGCTTTCGATGGCTATAGCATTCAAGGCTATATCACCGAGTTTTTTTATTTTGGCTTCAGCCTTCTCCTGGGACTTATAATGTTGAACACGTCCTCCTTTGCTGCTTTTATATAATTCATTGTTTTCTAATTGTATTTTAAACAGACTCAAGTTTATCACCAACTTATTATACCCACCTATTAATATAAAAGCCAATCGGTAGCCGTAGGCATGATTTAGACTAAAAGTAACCTAAATTAGTGTGAAAAAAATATGAGTTTCCGGGGTATGCGTTCCCCAGGAGGACCGTAAGCGCATGATAATTGAGCTGTCTATCTTGATAGATGTAAGATAACAGTGCGATTCGATCTGCGAAGAATTCAATAGCTAGTATTTGATTCTGTTCGAACGAGCGCATGTTGCAAGCTGTTTCTTGTTAGAGTCATATCTCAATGTCCCTTTTTTTTTTTAAAAATATTCGAGATAGTTCTCTATTTTGCATTCTCAAGGTTACGCCCACAGAAATTATTTTTTAACCTCGTAACGTATGATAAGTATTATATTACTATATAATTATATATAGAATACACGTATTCTACCCATATGGTTTTGGTCTTAGTTTATGAATATATAGTAGTTAGATTTCGGGATATATTTTTCGTATCGTGAAAAAATATTTTTGCGCGTGAGCTTGAGCGATTTAGAGAACTATCTAGACATATTTTATATTAATTATTATTTATAATTGTAGGTAAGTCATATTGCAGTTTTGGATCAAAAATCATGTTTTTCGAGCAAAAATGACGTGTGCTCTACCATTATTTTTATAAAGCGAGATGAGATAATTCTCTACTTTTTTTAGTGGATAGAAACAAACAGCCAAGATAGCTTTGAGAAAATGGGCAAGAATTATCTATATTTTATCTTGAATCTGCATGATCTTCTCCCCAGATTCGCATATTATTGTAGAGCTACGACTGCTTACAAAGTCACAGGCTTGAACCAGGTAAAGAGATCGTGAAGGTTCAATCGTTCGTTAATTAGTTCGGACGTGATTTGTTCTTTTGCTGCTGGATGTCTGTCATTGCTCTAGGAATGATGGTTGACAGGACAATAGGTATTTATTGAACATCATTTTAAATGTAATTCTGAGATTATCGGAAAAGTCGATATTTGGAGGTATTTTAACTAGGTCTAAGATTTCAATATGGTAATGCATGGCGATTTACCGAGTTATATTTCATTAAATGTTTCGATTTTGGCACTTATCCGACAGTCTCATTCTATGTTCGCAAAACAGATACAGAACGGGCTTGATCTGACTGATGATGCAAAAAACATTACAGCGATATATGATACCTCACTTGAGCCAGGGCAGGGTATTCCGTTGCATTTTCACACCGATCTTGAGGAAATTTATTATATCCTGTCCGGATACGGAATGATGACAATAGGTGATGAAACGAAAGAAATTGAACGCTACGATGTGATCTATATTCCGAAAACATCGCCGCATACATTGACCAATACAGGGAATGTACCGCTTCGGTTCGTTACATTATCCGTAAAAGTAAAAGAAGAAACAGAGAATATCCCCTACATTTGCTGACTATCCCCATGACACACTGCTAAGATTATTAAAGCAGACCCAATCCATCAAGTTCTATAACTACCTTCTCGACTGCTGCTTCTGCATCCTCTGGTTTCTTGCCACCTGTTATTACAATTTTACCAGAACCGAACAGTAGCATGACAACTTTTGGGATGGCCATCCTGTAAACAAGACCGGGGAATTGCTCAGGTTCATATTCAACATTCTCAAGCCCAAGACCGATAGCTATTGCATTGAGGTTGAGCACTCTTCCAAGGTTTGCGGATGCAACGATATTCTGTACCTTAATTTCAGGCTTATCCATGATCTGTGTACCCATTTCCCTTAATTTATCAAAAACTTTTGAAAGACCTATATCTACATCGGCAATACTTTTTGCTCCTGTACAAACGATCTTGCCACTACCGAATATAAGCGATGCGGTCTTCGGGGATTTTGTCCTGTAAACAACACCAGGGAATTTTTCTTTGTTATACTCTGCTCCTTCAAAAACGCTGACGATTTGAATCAGATCAAGTTTTGCTCCAATAGCCGTAGATGCTACAACATTTTCTATTTTTATACTCTTCTTTGGTTCCGTAGTGTTTACCATGGTCTCAGCTTTATATAGTGTATTTAAAGGTTTATAGATTGGGATGCACCTTTCGGATTCATAAACACTTCTATCAAAGTATCTGGGAAAACCAAATGGAAGTGAGGGACTTAAGAAAATGAACATAATAATTACAGTTATACTGAGCATAAAAATATTAAGGCACCTATATATGTTTGCTAATACTTTTCTATGTTGGATAAATCAATAGGAAGTCCCTAATTTCAGCAATGGTGATGAGTCTCATAGTTCACCTGCTGCAAAATAGTTTAATGATGTGAATATGAAAAATCTTGAAATTAAACGGCTTGAAGAAAAAGACGAATTGAATGCGGATTCATTTATTTCTTTAGGAAAGAGCAGAAAAGCCTCAATTGAGCCCGGAAAAATGCGAAAATCATGTTTGACCATATCATTAAAGAGGGGGAAACAATGAGTGATTATACACTTGGAATTAAAGAATTGGATATTGCCATCGGCGGAATAAGAAAAGGCTCAAATATCATGCTGATCGGTCCACCAATGAGCCAAAAAGAAGTTATCCTGCACCAGATAATGTATCATGGCACAGCGATAAATGAAAATGCAATAATAACAGTGACTACTCGTGAACCAGCGACAGATATTCTGGAATGGTTCAAAGATAACCAATTAGTACTTCCACTTTCAAGGATCGGGATTATTGACTGCATCACAAAATCGGTTGGAAGGATTGCATTTGAGACCGAAAACATCAAATTTGCCAGCAGTCCCGCGGATTTGACGGGAATAGGAGTACGGATAAGCCAGTTTGTTGAGGATTTCCTCCTGAAAAAGAAAATCCCGAAAATCCAGCTTCATATCGATTCAATTTCTACAATATTGATGTATTCAAATATCCAGACCGTTTTCAGGTTCATGCATGTTTTTACGGGGCGCATCAAGGCAGCCGAAGCTCTGGGAATATTTGTAGTGGATAGCGGCATGCATGACGATCCTACAATAGCGACATTAAAACAACTTTTTGATGGTATCATAGAGATCAAAGAAGAAAATGAGAAGAATTACATAAGAATAGTCGGACTGTCACCAAAACCCACTCTATGGTTTGAATATGAGGTCGAAGGAGCCAAGGTAAAGATAGTGGGAAAAAAATAACAGAGCCTCTGTATCCTGAAACTCAGACATAACTTAAAGGGGTACCACCTTGTCCTCTCAATTAATTATCAGTGGAATCATGGAATTTGTTCTCCTTTTATGAAAGAGTTGATTATTGCGCTACCCATAAGCCTTATCATAACTGCCATATCGATATACAATTCATCTTTTCAGGAAAATTTTGTGAAAAAAAGCCGGAGCACTATTTTGCTTTTCTCCATTTCAAGAACATTGCACCAGCAAGTCCACCCATTGCAATCAACATCAACAGAAAACCAACGAAATACGGAATGTCAATGCCCATGATTTTTCCGCTCTCTTCGGGCGAGGGGGTTTCTGTTGCTGTTCTCGTCCCGGTTGTTGCTGGTATTGGGCTTGGCGTTGAGGTTGGTGAGGCATCGTGCCCTTCAATATCAATCTCATATGTAACGCCAGCTTCGTTAATGACAATCAGTTTTCCATTCACGATGCTTAAATTAGTAATGAAAATATCTTGAACATCCGCCTCCATATTTGGATCAAATTTTATATCGTAAACTTTTATCTCCCTAAGTTTTTCGCCTGTTGTATTATTAAAAGCTTCGACATAGCCCATTTTATCAAGAGGTGCAGTGTATTTAACTCCATTATAAATTAAAGGCTCTACTTCCTTGGGCGGTCCTCTCTTTGCTTCAACCATATTTACACTGCAAACCAGAATTATAAAAAAAGATAGGATTGCTAATAATATCACTTTTTCCTTATTTGCGATCATATACATTGTCCTTAAGTTCCATCCACTCAAACTATAGCAAGGGTTATTTCATAAAAATGGTCCCCTATTTTAGCAAATTTATATTCAATATATCCACCACTTTTATAGACTTTTAAATCATCTTTTATTTTTCGAATGGTATATTCAGGGGTATTAACATCCTTATTTAGAAACCAGCTATCATATAAGTAATTATATACTGAACTAGGTATTGAAACTGTGGAATAATTTTCCGACAATGGAAATCCTTTAGAGTGGAAAGTATTCACTAATTCTGCATCTATAATGTTATTATTCAAATTATTTTCAAATTTCATGTCAATACTAAATAAATATTCACTATGCTTTATGTTAAAAAATTCAAACATCTTATTGGCTTCATCTGATTTTAATTCACAATACCACCCGATTTCGCCGTTTTCTAATTGTGTACACCCTTCACCACCACGTATTGTTTTCATAATTTCAGGATATTCTTTTAACTCATCGGCAGTTATTTCAAAATATGTACCGTTGCCAATATCCTTGATTTCTTTAGAAAATAATGCGCTTCCATCCCCAGCACCACCAAGTATAAATTCATTTATAAATATTATGGCATATAAAACAATACATACAATTAAAAAAATCGATAAAACTTTTTTCATTTAGATTCCTCCACTTAAAAATACAAAGTCACAGTATACCATGTATGAGGCCTGTATTAGATGCATCAATCTCCTGTTTTGACATTATTCAACTGCATACTATTTTAAATAAACGAATAAAAATCAAAGATCGTAAGACATACGACTAATAGGTCAAATATGCAAATCAACAGGTGTGTAGATTCGCCAATATAATTACATATAAAAAAAAAGGGACTTTCAGGGGGTAGGACTTTCTCCTACCGTGCCCTCGACTCGATCGCCATCGCAACCATCGCCTTATACTGCTTCACATCCGTTGAATAATGCTCCCTCGCCTTTACAGCATCAGGCTCATTGCCCTGCAATTTTGCAAGTCTCTTTGCGGTCAGGTTCGCGGTCTCAACGACCCACCTATCGCGTGTGGCGGCATCCACAACATGCATGGATTCAGCCTTTATCGATGTAAGGACATTCCCTTCTTTGGTTGTAAAAGTCGTTGGCTTCCCGATAACGGCAATGAACTCAGGAGGCAATGTCTTTGCAAGCACCTGCACTGCTTCTGGATGGTACTGCCCGGCTGTCACATAGAAAGTGCCTGTGGGGTCAACGATGCGACCACGCCAGAATTCGGAGTCAGTCCCGACATCTTCTTTTTCTATGAGCGTGCCCATGATGAAGATGCGATTGCATTTTGCACCTGTCGGTGTGAGAAGATACTGCTTTGGATACTGGTCGTCCTGTCCTTCCTTTGATTGGAGAGTAGATTGTTTAAGCTCAGCTGCGAACACACGGTGGGCTACCTCGCGAACGTATCCTGATCCATTTTCAGCCATGTTCACGCCTCCGCTGCAACAGGCGTTGTTGCAAGTAACCTCGCTATGTCTTCCTCAATCGGTTTTAAATCCAGTTTAATGGAATCGACCAGTATGAATCTGTCAAGTTTCTTTCCGGCCACTACATAATAGCGCCCCACGAGCTTGCTTTTGAAAACATCAAACACAACGCCCTGATCAAGAGCTTCTGTTGCCATTTCCTTTGCTTTATCAAGAGTGATACCAGTGAACGCCTCGGTTATTTCCCTGTTCATCAAAATATCCTGAACCTTTTCACCATCATCAAGGACAGCTTTTATTCGCAGGTCATAGACCCCTTCAACATTTCCATGTTCGCCGCACGCGCCTTTTATAAGTGCTCGGTTGCATTCAGGACATCTCTTTATCAAGCCTGATCCGCTCTGGACATCCACGATAGCACCTGAGAATTCGACCAGGGTTGTCCCTACTACAATATTTTCTTGTATCGGGAGTATCTCACTTGTCCTGTTGAGCTTGATGCTGAATTGTCCCTGATATTGCGAAGTGGTTACATTCTTGAACAGGTAATTTTTTCCTTCTTCGACATTAGGCAAATTCGATTTAGTCCATTTGGTGAATTTTATTGTCCCTGATTCATCTCCGAACAATCCTACCTGTGAAATGGAGTCAGAATTACTTTCCCATAACTGCACAACTTTACCGCGCAATGTCACCCACTTTCCATCCTCTTTGATGTCGGATGCTTTTACCTGCGGTGTTTCCCGTGGTGTAAAGAATTCAGACTTCGGAACGTTATGTTTCTTTAAAAAGTAATTTATTACATTACGACGAGCTTCTTCTGGCGGGGCCTTGAAAATGTTGATCAACTGGTCAAGCTTTGTATCGATTTCGCTCGTCTCTACCTTTATGCCTAGTTCCAAAAATCGGGCTTCTATTTGTTTTGTTATTTCACTCATATTCTTTCTCAAGCCTCCAGTTTATTTTTTTTGAGAGGCACATGATACCATATCTCGAAAGAATATAAACCTTATGAGAGCGTGGTGAAAGTGATATATTTTGCAGTCAGCAAAAAATTATACATTCGCCATCTTTTCTTTCATCAAGAGTATAACCATATTTTCTAATTCCTTAATCCGTTGCTCATTCGATTTCTTATGAATTTCCGTCTTAGGGTAAAGTTTGGGAAAAATCATTTAAACTTAATAACCATGAACATTATCTGGTGGTACTGGAAAGGCAGGTTGTTGAGTGGGTGGTTCTTCATTTCAATATTGAAATAGTAAAACATAAAAAAATTATAATAAATATGAAAAAAGTTTAATGCAATCGCAATTCTTAAATATCATGAATGGTTGAATGAAAAGTAATGGGCAGGAGAACTATTTTTTAAGATACCACCCACTCCACTACCTGCCCATATTTTAGTCTGCCATCTTCTCTTTCATCAATAATCTAACCATATCTTCTAATTCCTTAATCCGTTGATCATTCGATTTCTCTTGAGTTTCCTCTTCATCTTTCTGAAAACTCATTTTACTCCCCCTGAGAGAATCCGCTGCCATGCTCGCCACGAAATCTTCATCATATCTCAGTTTAGGGTCAGCTTGCAGTTTACTTTCAAATTCAGCCCACCGCTTTTCTTGTTCTTCTTCTGTCCTTGTAATTTGTTCCTGTTTTTCCTTGATTTGCACGATTTCATTATCTTTCTCGTTCATCTTGCGTTCAAGTTCAAACACAAGATCAGCAGTGGTTGTCAGGGATACAATTTCTTCTTCTTTGATATTAGTCACAGGTACTCTTGAAGTACCCTCTTTCCCTGCGATCCGCATAATTTCTTCATTGTGATCTGTATCCGAAAGATGTAAATAGCGATTATATACCGTAGATTTTTCCGACCAGCCATATTTGTGTTTTAATGTGACCATTCTGATATTTCTTCGAACGCTTTCAGTAGCCGAAGCATGCCGAAACATATGGAAATTTACTTTTTTATGAATCATGGAAGGACAGGTCAGAGCAGCTCGCTCTTTTATTGTAAGAATATGCCTTGCCATGAAGCGATAATCTTTGTTAAAAATGAAATCGTCAGGTCTGCCACCGGAGAAAGTTTTTAAGTTCATCATATAATTCTTACAGACAGGCAATATAATTGGTCTTGACCCGCCAGTTTTGTGATTTGGTATGGTTGTCTTAATGCCGTCCACTGTGAAGATAAGGTCGCGCCAGCGCAATGACATAGCTTCTGATATTCTGCACCCAGCATCCCATAGAAATGATATAAGCGCCTTCCAGTACTCGCCATCAGCAGCTTCTAACAATGCATTTATTTCGTCTGTAGTAAGGATGTCATCAGGACTCAAATTTTCAGAAGGTTTTTTCAGTTTAATCCATTCAACAAGCTCAGTTTTGCCGACATTTTGAAAATATGTTTTTATTATATTACTATGACCGTGTATTGATGTTTCTGAAAGAGGTTTAGGGTCTGAAGGAGGAGCATTCTTCTTCGGCTTAACAAGAGATCTCATATTTCCAAGATAATCAATCAAATCATCCTTAGTAATAGTATCAATAGAACAGAAGTTGTCGAGTCTCACGAGAGTCTTCCTTAATCCCAAAAGACTTGAATCTTTTACTTGTCTTGCCTTACGTTCTTTTAAGTACTTGACAATCGAGGGATTTAGTTCATCAAGTTTGTCATCCCATCTTCCATAAGTCGTCTTATCTGTTCTTTTGGCTCTTTCGGCGTTTCTTTTTGCTCTATCAGCTTTGACCATGTAGCATCTCTACTCATCTCTACTACCTCATTGTTTATAAAGACTGTACTATTTTGATGTAATTACGGCGTATCCTGACAAAGAGGATTATAAGCAGATAGTCAAGACTGTATTGTTGTCCATGAAGAGTGATGTGGGTTCTCCCGCACCATCCTCTTCAGTTCCTCCGGTGTCTCTTCCTGCAGCAGCTTCAGCTCCCCCTCCTGAAGCAAAACCAGCGACAAAGGCGCCATCCGACGGCCCAATTTCGCTTGAGGACATGAAGAACTTCGTTGAACAGAAGATAATCGCGCTGAACAAAGGCAAAGGGGTCAAGCTTGAGACGTTAGGTAATCCATGCAAAGGTGCAGGGATGACTTTGATGCAACTCGAAGCGGCTCTTAAAGGATTGATGGATGAAGGCAGAATATACGAGCCAAAGGTTGGTATCGTGACCGCGTCAGGGGCGTGAGATCATGAAGAACGTAGAAATGTTAATTGATGGCAATATCTTGACCATCAAGGTGGACCTCTCAAAAGAGTTCGGACCCTCGACGTCAGGGAAGTCCATTGTCATTGCATCTTCTGAAGGCAATAAATCCGTGCCTGGAAAAGAGGCTGTCAAGATCGGCTTGAATGTGTATAAGGCAAAACCATAGTAAGATCCGTGGGGTTCGAAAATAGCCCCGCTGTTTTTTTAATGAGGGATGGAAAGCATGCTCAAGCGCCGCAAGGCTGGCAACATCAGTGTCGATTTTAATCAAAATATTTTACATACTGAGCATAATAATTATTATAACTAATATATTGATATTTTAAAAGCGATAGATATATCTTTGTACAGGACATGTAACATTGAGAGTTAAAAATTATGGGGTTAATTGAATTAAAACTATTTACTTGTAATAAATAAATATATATATTCAGCATGAGCGAATCAGGGGAAAAAAGTTTTGCACCCTCGGTTGCCTGCAGATTCCCTAATTGCCTGCGCTTCGGTGAATTTATCGGAGTTGGTGGCTGAATTGTTAACTTATACTGAGAAATATGAAAAATAAAATGGTTTTCCATGAATTTGATGATGATATCATGCATCAACAAGATGTTATAGAAAATAGCATTAATTCCATTATCATTTCTACAAAAAAAAAACAAAAACCGAACCCGGATAACATGAATGATCTGGCTGAAATCGTGTTTATCACCTCATATCCACCGCGGGAATGTGGCATAGCAACCTATTCCCAGGATTTGATAAAGATGCTTAATAATAAAT
>Ga0209540_10001602_pt1 | contig 16920 bp, 13 predicted proteins | sample BarGraIncu01121A_FD_184501 | JGI IMG/M metagenome (GOLD analysis project Ga0209540, IMG submission 184501) | Arctic peat soil microbial communities from Barrow, Alaska - Barrow Graham LP Incubations 011-21A (SPAdes) (version 2) | ecosystem: Environmental > Terrestrial > Soil > Wetlands > Peat... | reverse complement strand
ATTTTCTCCATGCCGGCGAGCTTCACAGCATCGGAATAATCGATTGTCCGGTAGATATGATAGCCAATTCCTTCATAGAATCGTATATTCCCGGCATTTTCTTTTGCCGTGAAAAGTTCAAAACGAGCTTCCCTATAGCAGGATTCAATAGCCTGCATCAGTCGTATTCCGAGTCCCTGCCTCTGGTAATCCGGATGTACAGCCAGCCGTCCGATATAGCAGGTACCGTCTTTTTCATACGCGCGGACTGTGCCGACTATTCGGCGGTCCTGTACAATCTTGAGAATGATTTCCGCTTTGCGCAGATCGGAGAACTCCTCCGTGAGCTCCTCAATCGTCTGTGTCATCGGTGTAATAGTTAAATCGCCGCACCGGGTCGCTTCGGGGAGAAATGCCTGCTTCTGCAGAGCGAGAATCTCTTCGAGATCGCTCTTTGCAGCCATCTCCACAGCAGGAAATCCATAGGCAAGGCCTGCCTGCTCAATCGCTTTTCGGGTCCACGGACACACAAGCACGCATAAGCTGCACATACTCATGCCGGGAGCGACTCGCCATGATCTTTCGACACACGTTTTGCGGCACGAAAGGACATCAAGTATGTCCTCCCGCACGGAAGTTACGGACCAGACGGGACCACGGGGTGCCTGTCCGGGGCAGTTGCGCACACACAGCCCGCACTCCCCGCAGGAAGACTCATTGACCGGATCTGCAACGGGGAGAGGTGCGTCGGTAAGTACCGATGTAATCCGGACCGCGCTTCCTCTCTCTCTGGTAATCAGTATGGCATTCCTTCCAATCCAGCCCATTCCGGCACGGGTCGCCACCGTCTTGTGCGGAAGCAGCGTGGCGTGTTCCTGATAGGATTCCTCCACTTCCCCGCCGACCATTGGAATGGCAGCGTACCCCGCGCTCCTTAGAAGCTCTGCCGTCAGCAGGGCAAGCCTTTTGAGAAGTGCATTGGAACGGTTATATTCTGCGTGATATTCAGATGTCATTCCGACACCTAATCTGTTGATAACGGCTAAGTCAAGTGGCACTGCGATGGATATTCCCCGCGGCAGACCTTTTCTCTGTTCCTCAGGAAGAGCCGTCAGATCGCCGAAGCCAATCTTGAAAGCGCCTTCTTTTGTAAGAGTATCCTGTAAATCTGACAGCCAATTAACTTCCGAATGAGTAATATCCATAGATTCCTCCCTGTCTAAATGCTTTTATTTTATTTAGCATTATAACAGGGTTTCAATAAGACAGACGGCTTTGTCAGTCATATCATGTTATGATTCCCACGACAAATTATCATAGAGTATTATCTGCATTCACATTTCTTATTTCCGGTTAAAATCAAGATCGGAACTATGGTTGTCGTAATACTCTCGCAGAAAATTTTCCAAGTTGGATACTGTCGCTGCATCAGCCCAATACTCGGTCAACTTTTCATTTACAGTTATTGCGATATCACCTGCTCCTCCGTGAATCAAATAGCTCACAGAATAGTCACTGTAAACTAGCGTAACCGAATACGAATATGTACCAGCAACACCATCGTATGATTGTAAGTTCTTGCCTCTAAAATCAATATCATTTACGAGTTGAAGTGCCTTATTTCGCTCTTCCTGATCTAAAATGGGTGTCAGAACAGCCCCCATCATATAATTAGTAACATACACTTCTTGTGGGGTTTCTTTTAACCATGTCTGGTTCGGCGTTTGAAAAAATCCAGACGCAATCAAGAAAACTACTACTACTATCGCGCATGTGCAAACTATTAGAACAATAATTTTCTTCTTCATATTCTCCCTCACTTTATGGTAACAGAATCAACCCATGTGAATGTATATGTTCCAAATGCATATTTGTATTGACCGCCAGAATATGTGGCTGCTTTAATACAGGCATAGGCTGGATCCATTAGATAAATAAGAAATGACGTACTAGAATACTGGTATCCGCATCAACACCCCTTAGCTTTTTGCCCTCATAATATATATCGTTTTTGAACGATCTTTTGTTACAATTCCAGTTATATTTATGTATCTCATCAAAATGTAAAGCAAATTGGAAATGCCGTGCATTGATATGTCAATTATTTTTAGTTTATCTGTTTTTTGAACAATGTCAAGGTTGAATTTTCTTCATCCCAGATACCTGATTTCCGAATTATGACTCGTATCACTCGTTCATTCGCGGAAAGGAATTCTAACAAGGTTTTTCAGTTCCCAACCCTCACCGGCAGGGCACAAAAACTTCTTAGGTCATCGCGATAGATTCCATGATCCGCACATCCTCTCGATGCAGAATCTCGGATCACTCTATGATGTAATCGATTCAATTTGGTATCCCAGCACGCACTATGAGCAGGCTGCACCCTATCATTTTGAACGTATGGATCTTGCGAAGTGCTCTTCCACTTACTGCGAAGCTGAAATATATATGCCTGTTATAAGTTCCCGGTGATGTACTGGACAAGAAGCGACACCGCGGCTACCGCCGTCCAGCAGCACAGCCCCAGAAGAAGCGGCCTGATACTCTGCGTGAGAAGTTTCCTGAGATTCGTATTCAGACCGATAGCCGCCATGGCCATAACAATCAGAAATTTGCCCGCCTGTACCAGAAATGCCGAAATGGCGGCAGGGATTGGGAGAAAAGTATACATAAGCGCAGCGGCAAGAAATCCAAGGACAAACCACGGAAATACTTTTCTAAAAGAGTAGCTTCCCTTGCCTGTATCCTTGCCGTTGTCCCTTGCGGCTTTTATACCCGAATCTTTGCCGGTGTCCATATCTGCATCTTTGCCATTATCCATATCCGAAGCCGTGACGGCTTTCCTGCCCTTTCGGGATGTATAGACAGCCAGAACCAATGTGATAGGAACTATCATCAGTGTTCGAGTCAGTTTGACGATTGTCGCGAATTCAAGCGCCGTGTTGTTCCCGGCGCGCTGGCTCCATGAAGAAGCAGCTGCTACAACCGACGATGTATCATTAACAGCGGTTCCGGCCCACATCCCAAATCCGATATCGCTGAGGCCGAACAGTGACCCGAGAGCCGGGAAAAGAAATACAGCGATGATGTTAAAGAGAAATATCGTAGATATTGCCTGTGCCACATCCTCGTCCTTTGCCTTAATAACCGGCGCCGTCGCTGCGATCGCCGATCCACCGCAGATTGATGTGCCGACGCCGATGAGAACCGCCATATCGCCGGGAACTTTCAGAGCTTTGCCAATAACAAATGCCGTGATAAAAGATGCCGACAGTGTAAAAAGCATCACAAACAGCGACTGTGTCCCAACCTTGATTACATTTCCCATATTCATTTCAAACCCTAGAAGGATGATGGAATACTGCAGTATCTTCTTGGAGGTAAATCGGATACCTGTGTCAAAAGCCTCCGGGCGCTTAATCAGCCCCGCCGCCATTCCAAGAACAATTCCAAAAACCGCGCCTCCGATGATCGTGAACTGCCGCCCGAGAATCCATGCAATAAGTGCTATTCCAAAACACAGTAAGAGTCCGGGTAAATATTTTTTGCAGATCTGCATAAATTTGGTCATATATGAAGTCCTCTTTCCCTATAGTACATATCCCTGATTCAGGACACTCATCATCCTGAAGCCGACACCGCTCCTGAAGCCTCCGTCGTTCCCAAAGCCTCCGCAGTAGTTGCTGCGAATTAAGCGGCTTCATTGATTGTAGGCTCTTGTCATGATAAAATCAAATTATATATATTTATTTTACTATTTGATTTACTTATATATAAAGGAGAGACTGTTATGCTGGATTTCCGGTTACTGACATTTTTAACACTGTGTGAAGAGAGAAGCTTCACCCGAACCGCCGGGAAGCTGTGTATTTCACAGCCTGCAGTCAGTCAGCATATTCATTTTCTGGAGAAGTACTATGGCACAAAGCTTTTTACTTATGATCACAGAACACTGATGCTCACACCACAGGGTGAACGTCTTTCCGAGTTTGCCAGGCTCTCAAAGGCAGACTGGGCAAAAGCCGAGGAAGGCATACGCTGTGCACAGGAGAAGCGGAAAATTTCGTTCGGAGCAACTCTTACAATCGGAGAATTTGTAATGCCGGAAATTCTGGAAGGAATGATTGATGATCTTTCCGATACGAATCTTACGATGCTCGTTGACAACACGCAGACACTTCTCGAGAAGCTCAAGCAAGGAGAGATTGATTTTGCAATTGTCGAGGGGCTTTTCAATAAAAACGAGTATACAACACGTGTATTATCCTCGGCCCGTTTCATTGCGGTATGCGCCGGTGGACATCCTTTCGCCTTGCGGCGTGTCTCTTTTGACGAAATTTTCACACAGAGACTGATTGTCCGCGAAGCAGGAAGCGGGACACGGAGTATTCTGGAACAGGCACTTTCTGTTCACAATCAGAACATATCAAGCTTTCCTCGAAGAATCGAAATCGCGAACTTGAATGTAATTAAGGAACTGGTCAAAAAGGGTCTCGGAATTACTTTTCTATATGAAAAAGCGGTTGAAAAGGAACTCCGCGAGGGAACCCTGATCCGCATCGATCTTGAAGAGTTCGATATTGTTCGGAATTTTCATTTTGTATGCCATAAGGGAAGCCGGTTCGAAGACGAATACCTGTCTTTTCTGGAACAATGCAGACGGTTTCTAATTGACTGACAACGCGTCATCGGGGTACTATAATAAGGTTTGATTATAAAAGCGTTATATTTTTGTTATTTTTGCCCATATCCCGGGAAAGGACAAGTGGTATTACATGGTAATTGTACTTGTAATCGATACTTTTGAAGGCGCTGCAAAAGGAGCTCCTTTAGCTGCGCAAAATCTGCGAGGAGCCCTCACGGAAGCCGGGCACGAAGTCCGCGTGGTATCATGCGACCATACGGACAATATGTTCCGCGTCAAAAAACGCTGGATTCCATATATGTCTTTTATGGCAAAATTTCAAAGAATTTCCTATGGCAAGCCGGATGAAGCCGTTCTGCGCAGTGCCTTTGACGGTGCGGATCTTGTACATCTGATGCTGCCCTTCGCCCTTGAAAAAAGAGCCGCGGCGGTGGCCCGAAGCCTTAAAATTCCTGTCATCGCATCTTTTGCCGAAACCGGCTACAGCTATGTGCAGCTTGCCGGTCTGGGTTGGTGCCCCGGATTATCCGGGATAGCCTGCCGCCTGCTGCAATTCAACTTCTATTTCAAATTCGAACACATCCTCTGTCATTCCCGGAAGGCATATAAGAAACTGCCCCCGCGTGCCTATGTCCAGAAGCTCGACTTGATTGAGGAAAGTGACTTCGAGAATGTATCAGCGGCCGCCGCCAGGCTCGAAAATATATATGCACGGGCGATTGCCGATGACAATGTCAAATATGCAGACAACAGCCACCCGGCTTTCAGGAAGAACTGGGCCGTCATGCCTTCCAGTATCGACATAACAAATCCCTTCAAGAAGCAGCGCCTGTTTTTCCGTATCTGGTATGCATGGTGTTACTACTCAGCGGTCGCTATTTCAGCTGTCTGTTCCTTTATCGGGTTCGGTCTTCGTGCCCGGGGCCGCCAAAATCTGGCCGGTTTCAAAGGCGGCGCAATAACCGTCAGCAATCATATCCACAATGTGGACGGCACCTTTATTGCTGTCAGTCTGGCTCCCGTACGAATCGTTTTCACAAGCATCGAAGGCAACTTCCGCCTGCCGCTGGTCCGGTGGATCAACAAATGGGTGGGCGGGGTACCGATTCCTACCGCGACGCATGCCCTGCGCGGATTTTTCGATCATACGGTCAATCATCTGAAAGACGGGAAAAAGGTCCACTTCTATCCGGAAGGTTCTTTAAGCCAGTACTGCACCGGTCTTCGTCCTTTCAAAAAGGGCGCCTTTCATATGGCTGTCAATGCCGGTGTGCCGGTAATTCCCATTGTACTGGTGCAGCGGCCATGCACAGGCCTGCGTAGAATCTTTCGCAGGCGTCCTCTTTTTTCAGCAGTGATTTGTCCGCCGGTATACCCGGATGCTGCACTTTCGGGTACCAGACAGGTTGATGACATGCGCGACCGTACCTACAGCGTCATGAGCAGGACACTCGAAAAGGATCAGTACAATCCTCAAGGGGAAACATCATTTGAGGTTTCGAATGCCGGAGCTTAGAGCTCCATTATTTTAACAGTCAGCTCCCCAAGTGCCTCAATCTCTTTTTGCATTGTGATGATTTCCGCATCGGAATTGTTGGCAAATTCAAGAAGTATATAGCCTTGTTCGCTGCAGGAAATATCCGAAACTTCGTGAAAGCCTAAACGTGTGTTGATAATGCAGCCGTGGCGTGTAAGGATATCCTGCAATGCCTTAGCTGTCTCGTTTCTCTGGTTGAGCTTGATGCCCATGATAATCTTCGCCATTGTGATTCCTCCCTCGTACAAGTATGTTGCCGATCTTCAGAGTTGGGGTTTCCTGTTACTTTTGCTTTCTTTGCTTTCCTTGCTTTCTCGCTTCACTTTTGCTTACTTTATTGTTCCAGCATCAGCTGCAAAAGCCTTTTCACGCATCACCAGAATCATAATCGGGAACACGACGGGAAATAATGCGCAGATAACAGTGTTGACCGTTGCATTATCCCCTTCGAAAATCATGAAGAAGCGGTACATAACATAAATACTCGCGATATATACGGCAGGTCCCAGGATGGCTGCAAGAAGCCATCCGATCAATGGAATAGCGCTGAGAATACCTGCAATAAGGGATGATCCGTAGGTAATGGCTATGTATGCCCACGGAAACTGAGGGATCTTCATTGTTCCGACGGTAAGCTCCTGACCGATGAGTTCTGCGTACAAATATGTCTGTGCAAAGGGAATCCACGCAAGCCACGCATGCTCAATTTCTTTTCGCTGAGCAAGCCGGTACAGACCGAAAGCCTTAACAACAAATAACCCTATAGCCAGTAGTATAATGATAAGCACAAAGAAAAAGAAAAATGCTCCGAATGCCGCCATCAGCATTCCGGTCGTTGTATCTGAATTCATAAAAAATACCTCCTCTTGTGCACCTCGTGCACATTATCTGAATCTGTTTCAACGTACTGCGTTTTGAAAGGTATGTCAAGAATTCCGTCGGATTCAGAACTACATTCATAATCCCATTCAGAACCCCTTAAGAGCAAAAACAAGAATCACGAGGCACTGTATCGTTATGATAAGCGGAATGCCTATTACAAAGGATACGTGTTTTGTCTTGTGCCGAAAAATCAGCATCCCCAGAAACACGCCGATACTGCCTCCGATTGCGGCAGTCAAAAATAGTCTCTTCTCCGGTATACGCCACTTATGCTCAGCAGCCTTCTTCTTGTCCCGACCCATCAGGACAAATCCATACGTGCTTACCGCAGCGGCATATATAAGTACCCATACGATCCAGTTGAATGGCATTACCTGTACCTCCGGTTACTTATACTGTCAGGATTTGGCGGCAAGTTCCTGCATGCACTGTATCGCCATCTGCATTTTGAGGATGCTCTGCCCGTTCTCCGGGATAAATCGATTGATCAGCCCGCTTGCTTCCGTGAGTTCAAATCTCTTTCCATAATCCGCACTGATACCACGTATTTTGAGTACATCAAACATCTTGGTGACAACCGGTGCATTGTCAATAGCTGAACGATCCTTAACCTTCTTTTCATCCTTTTTAGCAGCCTTCAGTTCCTTTTTGCTGTAGGAAATGCCGTCTTCCACCGCACACTGTGTCCCGTGATAGGAAATCTGTCCGTTTTGGATTCGTATCTCGCCTTCGCCCACTTCACGATACTCGAATTCGCCCTTGAGCAAAAGCAGTTTTGCTTTTTCAACTATAGTAAAGTCCGGATTCAATACACTGGCCTTCATGCGGCTGCGCTCCCACTCGTTCCATAGATGCAGATCTTCGAAAGCTTTGTCCTTGTCACTGAGAGGATGCAGGAAGCCGCAGCTGTCCATGTGCACCTGATTACCGCAGGACCTGCAGCGCAGAAGATCTTTATCAGACTGCATGACGTTATCCAACCCGCAGCGCGGGCAGGCATGCGCAATATTCTCGGCACCTGCGGCGATCGCCTTACTATGGAATACACGCGGGTTCTGACGAAGCCAGTCATATTCGTTATAAGTCATCTGTTCCTGCATCAGACGGCAAAGTTCCTCAAGGCTCATCGCAGCAACCTCTGCCGGAGTTAAAGCCAAGGAAATCCCGCCCTCAATCCGGCCGCGGCGAAATGAATTCGTGCTCCATCTCGGCCAGGTCGAATAGGCTCCGTGCGACTCTACGAATGCGATCCCGCTGCCGGTCTTCTTGATCATGCGTGCAAGGGCATCGTCGAAGCGTATCGATGTACCGTCTACAAAACGAGTTCCTTCAGGAAAAATACCAAGAGTTCCTTTATTCTTGAGCACGGTGAGCATTGCCTTGACAGCCCTGGCATCCGAGCGGAACTGGACCTTGGGAATACATCCGCCTGCCGCGAAAAGCGGTCCGATAATTCTGTCCCGGAACAAATATGCGCCGGCTACCAGGTTAATCTTACGCCCGTAAACCGCGCGCGCCATGACAAACGGGTCGAGGTAGGAGGGATGATTCCCCACCAGTACGAGCGGACCTTCCATCCTTGCGGCCTTATCATTTCTTTCGACATGAATACCGTATCGAAGACAGGCAAACGGTACCACGAGCCCTAGCCCCATAATTTTGAAAATGAATGTGCTGGGTGCTTTCCCCAACTTTAACTGCTTTTGTTCGGACATATTTCTTCCCCCTGAATAATAAAAGACAACTCGTATCGCAACCTTTCGCGTTCGTCCGCTTTTTCGACACAAATTGATAACATCTGTTTCGTATTATACAGGAGGGATATCTATTTGGCACAAAAGATAGGGGCTTTTTTCGTGCTTATTATTTTCGGTTGGAGGAAAACACAAGATGGCAAGGTACTGTTTCTATTGCGGGCGGGAATTATCCGCCGGGGAGCGCTGTCATTGTAAGGATCCGGCTAAAGAGGGAACATATCAATCTTCTGGAACAGCTGATAAAAAAGAATCAACCAAATCTTCAGGCGGCAGTTCGTCCTATTCATATCAGACAGCTGCTGCAGGAGCAGGAACAGGTTCCGGAGCAGGTTCCGGTGGCGGTGCTCGTGCAGGTGCTGGTGCTGGTGCAGGTGCCGGCGGCGATGCTCGTGCAGGTGCCGGCGGCGATGCTCGTGCAGGTGCCGGTGCCGGAACGCGGACAAATGCAGGTTTTGGCAGCGGCGCTTCCTCCGGCAGAGGACGTACTTCTTCCAAAACACGTCATGCAAGACCTTCATGGAACAAGAACAGCAGTCGTTCCGTGAAAGGGTTTATGGACAAAGCGGCCGGCATTCAGCGGCTGTTTTTTCGCATACGTACATTCAGGGATCAGGTGCGGACTCTTTTTCCCAATATCACCAAGAGTCTGGCCTCCGGCGCTCAATTCATAACCAGACCGGCCAGCAAAATCCGGCAGGAATCCATGCGTGTCAAGCTGCCGTATTCCTATGCAAATATTATCCTGTTCTCATTACTTTCCGGGCTTTTGGCACTGCTGATGAGCCGTTCAGGCTCCCCGCTCTTTACGAATTTAGTTTCCCTGGTTTTTGGCTCCAGTCAATCCGTTCTGTTTTCGCATCCTGTTCTGTCGTTTTTCGGGCTTTTCCTGCTTTCCTGCCTGTTCATTCTGACCATGGGTGCCTCTTTTTATGTCGCGGCACGTTTCAGCAGCCGGAAGCCTTCCTACCGGAAAGTTCTTGACTTGATTTCCATATCATTGATTTATATTATAATCATGGAGGTTTTCATCCTGATCACAATTCTTATGGGAAGCCGGGGATCATTGTCCCTACTCTTTATCAGCTTGCTTCTCATGGGCGTCACACACCTGCTGGCTTTTAGAAATGCACTGGGACTTACGGAGGACACTGTTTTTTTCTTTCTGATTTTCGTATACATCTTCTGCTATATCCTCTTCAACGTCCTCTTGTATCTCGCAGCGCAGCTCCTTCTCTTCCTATAAGATTATTCTTTTAGAAGTATTCTTTGTACCGTCACACACAAACACCCCCTTTCGTACTTCCATAGAGCGCAGGCTCTTATGAGAAGGTTAATCGAAAAAGGGGTGTTTGTTTTTGTTGTATCAGTGTATCTGACAAAGATCCGGTACTTAACTTTTCAGGCGGTACTTAACTTTTCAGGCGGTACTTACTTTTCAGCTGGTACTTAACTTTTCAGCTGGTACTTACTTTTCAGGCGGTGTCGTTATGTCGGGTGCATTCGACCCGGACGCAGAAGCAGGTTCATCAGTTATCGTATCGGGGGCCACTGCGGCTGCGGCAGATTTGCTCGCTGCGGCTGCGGCTGCGGCTGGCTCGCCTTCATCTGACTTGCCGGCTGCTGTCATTGCAGCGGAAGCAGGCGGAGAGCACAGGCCTTTCCTGCTGATGAATATCTCGCCGTCTTTTACGTCAACAAGTGCTATGTCGCCGACATTCACCACCTTATCCAGAAGTGCTTCGGAGAATTTATCCTCCACAAGCGACTGGATCGTTCTGCGCAGGGGCCTCGCACCGTATTGAGGGTCGTAGCCTTTCTGGGCCAGCAGCACTTTGGCATCGTCCGTCAGTTCCATCTGGATTCCCAGATCGTAAATACGCTTGGACAGTGTTGCTGTCAGCAGATCGACAATCTTCAGAAGTGACGTTCTGTTGAGCATTCTAAAGAAGATAATCTCATCAACCCTGTTAATGAACTCAGGATTGAAAGCCTTTTTCAGTTCCTCAAGAACAAGAGTTTTTGCCTCGTCGTAGGTCTTTCCGCCATAGAGATGTTCGTTGGATGCTTCATCAATGGTGACAAAGCCCTTCCCCGTCTTTTCGTCCACTTTCACCGGAGCTGTGAATCCTATTCTGCGTCCGGCCGCGGATGTCAGCATGCGGGCACCGATGTTGGACGTCATGATGATAATCGTATTTCTGAAGTCGACCGTTCGTCCCTGGCTGTCCGTAAGACGCCCGTCGTCGAGAATCTGAAGAAGCGAGTTGAATATATCAGGATGTCCTTTCTCAATTTCATCGAAAAGCACCACCGAATAGGGACGCCTTCTGACTTTTTCTGTCAGCTGCCCGCCTTCGTCGTAACCGACATAGCCCGGAGGCGATCCGATAAGTTTGGATACGTCGAATTTCTCCATATATTCCGACATATCAACCCTGATAAGCGCATTCTCATTGCCGAACATGACTTCTGCAAGAGCTCGTGCCAGCTCGGTTTTGCCGACGCCGGTGGTGCCTAAGAAGATGAAGGATCCAGCCGGGCGCTTGGGGTCTTTGAGTCCGAGACGGCTTCTCCTAATCGCTTTGGCTATCGCTGTAACAGCTTCGTCCTGCCCGATAACGCGCTTTCTGAGCTCATCTTCAAGCGTTCTGAGTCTCTCTGCATCGCTCTCATTGATTTTAGATACCGGGATTCCGGTCCAGCTTGCGACGATATCCGCTATGTCATTCGGAGTCAGTGACTCCGGAAGACTCTTTTGCTTTTTTATCAGTTCTTCGCGAAGATTTCCCAGACGCTTTTCGAGCTCGATTTCCTCATCCCTGAGTTTTTGGGCTGTCTCAAAGTCCTGCTTATCAACTGCCTCTTTCTTGAGGCGGATGATCTCGTGAATACGCTCTCCTAGATCCTTATTTTCTTTCGGTTCATCTGTTTTTTTGAGGCGTGCACGTGATGCTGCTTCATCAATCAGATCAATCGCCTTGTCAGGCAGGAAACGATCGGTAATATACCGGCTCGAAAGTATTACGGCGGCGTCAATTGCATCATCCGGAATCAGAATGTGATGGTGCTGCTCATATTTCTCACGAATACCCTTAAGAATCAGGACAGTATCCGTAGTGCTTGGCTCTTTGACAATTACCTGCTGGAAACGGCGCGCAAGTGCCGCATCCTTTTCTATGTGTTTCCTGTACTCATCAATGGTAGTTGCACCGATTACCTGCAGTTCTCCTTTAGACATAAGAGGCTTTAATATATTAGAGGCATCCATAGCGCCCTCAGCGTTGCCGGCACCGATAATTGTGTGCATTTCATCGATGAAAAGAATAATATTTCCTGCTGCATGTGCTTCTTCAAGAGCCTTTTTCAGGCGGTCTTCGAATTCACCTCTATATTTGGAACCCGCAATCATGGATGCTAAGTCCAGAGATACCAGTCGTTTTCCACGCAGGATATCCGGAATATCACCCGACGCGATTTTCTGTGCAAGTCCCTCGGCAATAGCGGTTTTACCTACACCGGGCTCTCCGATAAGAGCCGGGTTGTTCTTGGTTCGGCGGGCAAGAATCTGCATCACGCGGTTGATCTCGTCTTCTCTTCCGATAATCGGGTCGAACTTGCCTTCTTTTGCCATAACTGTAAGGTCACGCGAGAATTTGTCGAGCGTCGACGTTTTGTCCTTTGATTTGCCGCGCCCGCCGGCACGGGGTTCAGGCTCGGGACGTCCCTCATCCATGGTGATTTCCTCTTCGTTATCCTCAAATGAATTAGGCTCATCCATGTTCATATCTTCTTCGGAAACGCCTCCTGTGTTCTCTGTCTGGTGGAGGATTCCTTTGATGATTTCATTGCCCGAAATGCCCATGGCTGCGACAATCCTGTACCCGGTGCACTGCCCGTCTCTCATAATTGCCATAAGAATATGTTCCGGTTCCACAATATTCTGGTTAACGCGTTTTGCCAGGAACTCCGCAAGATAAATGATTCGCTTTGTACGGTTGGTGCACATGGCAAACAGCTCATTGGGGTTGAGTGTTGCTTCCGCAAAATCAGCCGGTTCATGTCCGGCAATCTTTCCGATTTCCCGCAAAACATCTTCTTTCTCGAGACCGTAGTCCCTCAGAATTCTGCCTGCGACTCCATCGCCTTCTAAAAGAGCGAAGAGAATCTCCTCCGTTCCTATATAGTCCAGTGCAAATGCCGCTGAACAAAGATATGCCCTATATAATGTTTTTATCGCTCTCTCTGAAATATTCATATTTTCCTCCTGTTCTCCGATATTCTGCCGGTATCGGATGAAGAGATCTGGCTCTCTTCTTTTACCTATTCATCATTCAAATATTATTGGTCCCTGATCGGAAAGACGAAATTGCCTTGCCGCGTCACATTCATTTGCGTGCCGTTCTTCCGTTGTTATCAACATCTTTTGTTAAAAGGCTTCTAATCTTCTCCGACCTGTTAATCTCCTGCTGGCGCGGTGAAATCAGCTCTCCGCATTCTTTCTGCACACTGGCAGACCCGATATAGGAAGAAATCTGCGCCATTTTTTCCAGCGTCTGCTCTGTAAAAATACCCAGTGCAATTCCGAGACGAATGTCGCTGATTTTCTTCATTGCTTCTACATCAGTCATCATTCTTGCGTAAAGAAGCTCACCGTATGACCTGTATACACGATCGGCAATCTTCATCGGATTGCTCTCATAAATCTCTGTCCTGAGTTTTCTCTCGAGCTCGAGAACTTCCTGGACCATTCTCTCAAATCCGGTCAGTATATCCGTTTCCGATATTCCCAGAGTGATCTGATTAGACAGCTGGTAAATATTACCGTCTGCCTGACTGTGCTCCCCGAGATAACCGCGTACCGCGAATCCGGCTTGTGACAGACCATCGCTTAAGGACTTCATTCGTCCCGAACTTGTAAGTGCAGGAAGATGCACCATTACCGACGCCCGCATGCCCGTTCCCGTATTGGTCGGGCATGCCGTCAGAAATCCATACTTTTCCGAAAATGCGACGGGAAGCATTTTTTCCAGGGCGACAGCAATCGCTTCCGCTCTTTTATATGTTTTTTTGAGTGAAAACCCAGCATCCATGACCTGGATTCTAATGTGATCTTCCTCATTAATCATAATGCTGATTGATTCCTCCCTGGAAATGCATACACTGCATCCGACGCCTCCCTTAGCGAGTTCTTCACTTATCAGGTGCTTCTCAACCAAAGCCTGACGGTCCGTATCCGGAAGGAGCTCCATGTTCAGAGTAACAAAGCGGTCATTGGTTTTCGTGTTAATTGTACGAATAGCATCGATCACCCGGTCGCGGACAATCACTTTTTGAGAATCTTCCATAAGGTGGGGGAAAGGATATACATCAAGATCACGAGCGATCCTCACTCTGCTTGATAACACAACGTCCCACTCCGGTCCTTTTGATAAATACCAGCTCATCCTTACCTCACCCCTCTTTCTTATTGTTCAGTGCAGCAATCTCATCCCTGATTTTTGCTGCTTTCAGATAATCTTCTGCAGTCACCGCTGCCGACAGTTCCGCCTTCTTCTTATCAATAAGCCTGTTCATATGCTGTTTTTCAAGAGCATCAAGCTCCTCCGATTCATCATCGGAACGTACCTTTGAAGAATCCCGGGCAGACATTTTTCCTTTCTTGTCCGGTTTTTTGGCGGCAGGTTTTTTACCTTTTGCAGTATCTGTGTTATCTTTTATTTCTTTCATCTCTTTTGTTTCTTTTGCTTCAATGTCAGTGGATTTGACATCAGCAGTATCAATTTCACCGGTAACATCGGAAGAAGTATCATCCGGAAGCTCCTTGGCTGATTTGGATCCGGGCTTACGGCCAACGTGCTTCTTTCCCATCTGTGTTCTTGTAAAAACGGGATCCATCTGCGAGGCAAAAGCGTCATAGCAGGACGGGCATCCGAGATAACCGGTCCTCTTGAATTCTTCAAAAGTCATCTTGCATTTACTGCATCGGCACACTGGTTTCTCACTTATTTCATCCGCACCCAGCCCGAAGCCGGATTGAAAAATATTACCCATTACAGTAAAAGGATTGGAAGATACCTTGCCGTTCATCGGGAACGTCGGCATCGATATTCCCAGCTCCCTTGCACACACATCACAGAGCATGAAAGTCTGCGGTTTCTTTCCGGCTATTTGCTGCATGATCTGAACATTGGCTTCGCGTTCCTTACATCTTTGACATTTCATTGGGGATATCCTCCGTAATTATTCTTCAAAAAGTTCTCAGGTGCTATCAGACTAATCAACATGTTTTTGAAAATGTCCATACGCACAATTGCTTTTTTATCCGCCTCAACAGCGGAAAGTGACTTATCTGAGAGGGCGGCCTTCATCAGCTGTGCCTGTCCGAGCGCAATGATCTGATAATCGAGAAAGTTCTGCAGATACACCGCTGCCTGCTGCTGCGATAAATCTTCGCCAAGGGAATTGATGGTGTGCATCAGATAATCCGTCGAGGAGACACGATGAATACGGGCAATACGGATCTGTCCTCCGCCGCCTCTCCTGCTCTCAACAAGATAGCCTTGTCCGTTTGTAAACCGCGTCGAAAGGACATAGGTGATCTGTGAGGGAACGCAGTTAACTTGCTCGGCGAGTGAGCTGCGGCTAATAACTGTAGTACCATTATTATCTTCAAGCATCTGCTTAATCAAGCACTCAATAACATCACTCAATCTGGCCACGTTGTTCACTCCTTCCGTCAAAACAGTCTGCAATAGTACAGTAATTATATGAAATCAGCTCATCGCTTCTGACTTTGACTTTCTTTGACTTACCTTAATTATATTCATCTGCCGTTTCCTGTCAAGATACTTTTTAAGAAGAAATTTGAATTTGGCGCATCTATATTTTATAAAGAAATAATGAGATACTATTTACATCACACTTTGTGAATTTCCTGAAATGGTCACATCTCGCAATATACAGCATTTATCGCTTTAGTATTTGGAGGACAAAATGATGAAAAAGACACTGCTTCTGGTAATTTCATTAGGTCTATCCCTTACTCTTCTGACCGGGTGTCTGTTCCTCCTGAGTCCGGATGATTTCAAAGCAAATACAACCTCCAGTCATACGACATCCGATAAGGAGGAGACAGAGGATACGGAAGATACGCAGAGTACGAAAGATACCAAGGCCACCAAAGATACCGGTGTTACAGACGATACGCAGGTCGTCCAACCGCAGGCAAAATGGACGGTACTGCTGTATATGTGCGGAACCGACTTGGAGAGCGAGGGAGGTGCCGCGACTGATAATCTCCTTGAGTTGGAGAACGTACAATATAACGATGAAGTAAATTTCATAATAGAGACCGGCGGAACATTATCCTGGCAGAATGACCTCATAGATGCCAACTATTTACAGCGTTACAAATCAGACCAGGACGGTCTTACTCTACTGGACGAGCAGGAACTTGCCAGCATGGGCGATCCTTCGACGCTTTCCGACTTTCTATCCTGGGGCACTGAGAACTACCCGGCGGACAAATATATGGTGTTGTTCTGGAATCATGGCGGCGGGAGCATTTCCGGCGTTGAGTTTGATGAAGTTTATGATTATGACAGTCTGACCCTTCCGGAATTAGGGGAAGCTTTTGCCGCAGTTGACCAGCAATTTGAGGTAGTTGGATTTGACACCTGTCTGATGTCAACACTCGAAAATGCCTCCACCCTCGAACCGTATGCGAACTATATGGTGGCTTCCGAAGAATATGAGCCCGGCGGCGGTTGGGATTATACCGGATGGACACAATATTTAATGGACAATCCAAATTCTGACGGGGTAAATCTCAGCAGGGAAATATGTGACACCTATTATAGTAAGTGCATGGTCTACGGCGAAGAAGCCATGGCCACGATGTCCGTTGTCGATCTTCAAAAAATTCCGGATCTGGTTGCGGCATTCGATTCCATGGCCGGTGAAATGACAGAAATAACGAGCGAAATTACTGCCCTTCAAAACTATGTCCGCGGCGCTATCCGCGCAGAGAATTTCGGCGGAAATACGGATGAAGAAGGCTATACAAATATGGTTGACCTGGGAGATCTGACAATCAATACAAAATCCGTTGTCAGTAATAC
>Ga0209540_10001601_pt1 | contig 16924 bp, 15 predicted proteins | sample BarGraIncu01121A_FD_184501 | JGI IMG/M metagenome (GOLD analysis project Ga0209540, IMG submission 184501) | Arctic peat soil microbial communities from Barrow, Alaska - Barrow Graham LP Incubations 011-21A (SPAdes) (version 2) | ecosystem: Environmental > Terrestrial > Soil > Wetlands > Peat... | reverse complement strand
TGAGCAGAAAGCCTGGTTTTAAGGATGTTGATTTCATATAAAACAGCATCAAGATCTTCGAGGATCTTCTCATATCGATTTTCAGCAACGGCTAAATCACCCAGGTCATGTTGCATTTTAATCTTGGGCTTTTCTAATTCGTAAAGCTCTTCTCTATAGTCAACCGCTGCTTCATGGGCTTCCCGGTAAATTTCAAGATCCAGGGTCAAGGTCATGCGACGGGTGATTCTGTAAACCTCTTCCTTAATTTTTTTAACCAATTCATATAGGACTTTTTCGGCTGATCTTTTCTTCTCCAGCTCTTGAATGCACATTTCATGTTCAAAGGCTGTATTTCTTACCACTTCTGCGGCTGTCACAAGATCGTCCTGTCCGGGCGTGTCGGAAAATTCCTGTCTTAATATTTCTAATTCATTTACAATCGTTTGGACATCCAGCTTTTTTTCATTCAGTCTTTTTTGAATTTCTTCCAATTCCTGACCCAATGTGAAAAGTTTATCCTCTCGATATTTTTTCCTTGCCGTCGCCCCAATGAATTTAGGGGTATAGCTTCCTCCGGTTTTCCCTCTTAGAATGCCGAGGCTGTAATTTCCCTTTTCATCCATATGAGTATGATGGTTTTCATCGAGAAGAATGCTGGTTAAGACATTTTCCACTTCCTCTGCTGAAATATCATGCATGGAGGTATCGACTTTCAGGTATTGATTAAGGCTATGGACCATGAATTTTGGAGATGAAAAAATATATTTATCCCCTCTTTTATCTTCCATTATCTTAATCTGTTCTCTATAGGCTTTTGGAATGATCAGAGCATCCAATATCCCCATATCCACCATGGCTTCTTCAATGGATGATTGGATTTCCTGACTGAGTCCTTCCACATAATCCACCGCTTTATAAAGGGGTACGAATGGAATTTTCATTGCTGTGAGCTTTTCTCTGTTTTTAACTGCTTTTTCTTCCCGATGTGGTTCCGGATCCCTGATATTTTTCCAATGACGGACTTCCTCTTCTTTTTGGGATCGTTCTGTTTCTATTATCTTTTGTTCCGTTTTTTCATGATAAAGCTTTTCCGCTTTGATTGCTTCTAAACGGTTGTATTCCTGACGAAGCAGATCGGAGATACCATTGAAATTACTGGTAGGTCCAAAATATTGTATTTCTCTTGAGAGATTAATGAGCCCATCCTGGGATATGATATATTCTTTATTGGTATCATTACTGACATACAGCTTTTCAATGGTTTCATCCTGAATGTCCGCGAGCTGCCGATTTGCCTGTTCCAGGAGCTTTTCTTTTTCTGCAGCCTCTTTCTTTAGCTTGTCCAGTTCCAGGCAGAGCGTATCATAGTCCCTGGAGCTCTTTTTTTCTTCCTCCAGGGCTTTGACCCCGCTTGAAAGGGTTTGGGTATGATCCTTCAGTGTGTTTTTTATATAGGTAAAGTTGTAGGACTCTGACAAGTCCTTTTTCATTTCATCCATCATAAAGGCATGTTCATCAAAGGCAAAACTTTCTGCCTGGGTTTCCATTTCATCAAGCTTTTTAAGGGTATCCGCTGCTCCCCCATCTTTTTGTGCCTGATAATCTCTGATTTGATTATCCAGGTCTCTTTCATGGTTGCGTTTTGACTCATGCTGCTTATCCTTGTCTGTCAGTTGGGCACTGAGGGCGCCGATGTCTTCTTCGGTTTCTATGATCTTATCCCGTATGAGCACACTGTCATGTTTCTCAAGTTCCCTCTTTTTTTCCTGCTGTGTTTGAAGCTGAATCTCTAAATTTACAATGGTCTCTTTTAAGGCATCAACTTGCTTTGTCGATGCATCAATTTCTTTTCTTCTTTTAATTTGAAGGCTATTTTGTTGTTCCAATTGAGTTTTATGGTCATGATATCGTTTCGCCTTATCCAAAATAATAAATTTATTATAGCGATCAAAGGCTTGCTTAATTCGATCGGCTGCCTCTTTGCACTCTTTTAATTCTTCCAATCGGCTTTTAATATTGTCCATGTTTTCAATGGCCTCGGACATGGGTCTGAGATCATCTTCCGACAAGGGCTGCAAGGAGTTTTCCATAATTTCATAAATAACGGTAGGTTTAAAATCCTTTGATAATTTTGGACTTCTCAGCTGAACTAAAAGTTTGACTAATTCATCGTATTCATCCAGATCTTCAAAGCCGAAAATCAGGTCGTTGACAAGCTTCATATAGTTTTTCTGACCCTCTACCACATGACCGCCGTCCCCGATTCTATTGACTAACTCCTTCATGGTCAAGGGAATTTTTTCACCCATTGTTTATATAAAAACAGATCCTTACCAATTCTTCTTCCATCGGTAACGGAGAACCCCCAGGATTTCAGGGGTTTTCCTCTGTTTGCCTTAAATCCCATGCCGATGGTTGCGATTTGGTTGGAGTGTTATCTTTTTAAACTCCATATAAAGGTAACCGATGGATTCGTCTTTACCGTTATCATCGTCTCCAAGAAGATAATTCTCGATTCTTCTTGCTCTTGATCCAAAGGGATCCAGTCTTTCCGGACTTTTGTTTCCATCAAGAAGTAAAGGCACAAAGCTTTGCATGGTAACGGATTTACCTGAGCCATTTGACCCTCTTAATAAGAGCCTGCCTTTGGAAAAATCAAAGGCTTCATCGTCGTAATACCAGAAGTTCACCAACCCGGCCCGATTCATTACCCATCGATTATCCTGCATGTTTTTTCTCCTTTTTTTCATTTTCCTGTCCATATTCCTGGGGGTATTCTCCGATTAATTTCCCAGCAAGTGGCAGAATTTCAATTTCTCTGCCATTATAGTTGCTTCTCAGCAGTTTGAAGCTTTCCATATAGTCCACGAGACTATCTGCCAGATTGGAGCCCTGCATCTCTCTGTATTCCTTACTCCAGCCATGCCCTGAATCTTCCTTGAGCTCCATTACCATTGTATCAAAAGCGGCTCGGGACATCGTGATGCCTCCTGACTTGTTGATTTGAAATTTGCCTTGACTTATGGCTAAACGAATCCGTCCATTGAATAACAACGTGATGTCGCTGATGGCTTTGGTATCGGGAAAGGTATCCTGTAAATTCTTTTCGATGGGAACTATGACCATGGCGCCATTTTTATGGACATGGAGATTATAATCAAGATATTTTTGAAAATCATTTTCGATTAAACCTCTTTGTTTTTTTATATAATCGTAGTCCACATCATCCGATCCCTGGGAGTATACAACCGGTTCCATAAGGAGCTTTCTGTGCACCCGATGTCGCCTGATAATCCCTCGGTCGGCATTTAAATCTCCCCATTCTGCATTTTCCAGCTCTTTAACATTAGAATAATCCATAATATCTGATGTGAAATGCCTGACAAAGTATCTGGACAAACCCGTGCTTTCATATAATACTTCTGTTTCTGTGTGATAGGCGAACTTTTGATCATCCCCATCATTGACCGTCATCATTCCCATACTTTGTGCAAATCGCAGGACTTTAATGAAATGCTTTCGATGTCTGTATTGGGTCCAGTCTATTTTTTCTTTTCCCATAAAATTTCCTTCGATAAATTCGGTGATTTCAGAGAGGACAAACTGTTCATCTCTGGAGCGGTCTTCTAAAAACATCAGCAGTAGACATAGTAAAACATATTCAACAGAATGGTTGAACTCTTTTATCCCCATAAAGCTTTGTGCGCTTCCTGGAATTTTTTCTAACTTAATCAGGTATTGATTCATTAAAATTCTGTACCCCAGCTTTTCACTGAGAAAAGTTTTAAATTGAGGAATGCTGTCTTTGACCCTGTAAAACAAATCTTTGTCATCATCCTTTATGACCCAGTACTTGTCTAATAATATTTCAAGCTCCTTCATTTTCAACTCCCACAAATCGCAAAATATATGCCGGCATTTCCAGATTACCATCTTCACATTTCAAAATGCAACGTTTTCCGGACTCTTTTGGCGTTTCCACTTGAAAAACACGTCCGTCTTCTGTTTTTCCTTTGTTAACTGTACTGTTAATTCCCTTACACAACCATTTTAACAGGGTTTTTCTTACATGCTCCTGTATGACCGGTAGGGAAGAAAAATCGATGCAACCCTCAACCACATAGTTTTCAATGGTTTTTTCCTCAATTTCCCGCTCTGCTCTCACCTTGTTCATCATCGCTTCTTTTTTCTGGGTATTGCTTCGAATAGGGCTTCGTTTCGCTTTTTCCTGATACCCTCTCACTCGGGGCTTCACGGTGTAAATAACCGGTAATTCTTCAAAAACATCACTGTTGATGCTTTCTGTTTCCCTGAAAATATCCGATTTAATATGCTTCATGTGAAAGATTCCAAAGGATAAACTGGAGAGCTTGTGGGCTTCCTTAATATCCTTACATTGGGAAAATAATTGGCCGAGCTTTCTGTATTCTTCCTTTCGATTAATGGCACTGCTTCTGCTTTCAGAAATCTGGGATGCATACCGGGTGATCTTGCGGATGATATCATTGGTAATGTCCATGAGCTTTGCAGCCTCACTTTCGTTACCCTTTGTCCCTAAAAACCATGTATTTAAGTTATCCCAGCGACCGACTATGTTTTCTCGAATGCCATCTTCATCAATGTCGGCATCGATTCTCGGAATGGAGATTTCATAATCGATGGCTTTTTTCAGAACCATCTCAACATCCATGGCCTTGAAGTTTTTCAGAATATATTCAATGGCATTGGCATGGTGCTGCAGCCCTTTGACAAAGTCTCTGAGATATTCGATGAATTTATCCTTAAATACCATAAACTCCTGGGTTTTCATCATTTCTTCGGCTTTAATCGTGTAAAGATCTCTGATGTAGTCCTGATAATTTTGATTCAGCCTTTTGAAGTCACTATTGAGCCCACTCCACCAGCTCCCCACTTCCTTTTCACTGAGCTTTGCCATTTGAGGGAGTTTTTTCAGTTCCTCCCGCAATCTTTCTAAAAGTGTGGGTTCCAGTGAAGCCGTTTCAACGAACAGGTTTTCCAACCGAATGGTAAGTCGTTCGATCTCCACACTGTATTCAGAAAGCTGGTACCTGAATTGTTTATTTTTAAATTCCTCTACTGTGGAAACCTTGGAGGTATCCTGTAACGCAGAAAGGTTCTTCCAGGATAACAGCACATCAAGGTCCTGTCTGCACATTTCCATGGTATATTCTTTAAACTCTTCGTTTATTTTCAGAGCTTCATAAATATCTTCCTTATACAGCCAATATTTCATTTTCTCATATTGCAAATAAAAATACCGCAAAATACTTCTGTACCGCCATGCATTTTCAACGGTAAGATACCGCATTTCGTCGATTTGTTTTGTGAGCTTACTGGTAATTTCAAATTTCATTTTTTTCTTCTCAACTTTATATTTTTGTTATTTTAAATAACTTTATCATTAATTGTTTAATTATACCAAAAATAAAATATTCGACGCAATAAGATGAACGAAACATTTCCACGTCTTTTTCCTGTCTTCGTTTACCAAAAATAATAGACATTAGATAGAGAACGAAACGCCCTCCTATTTAATGTCTAAAAATTAATGGTCATCATTTAATCTTTCAGAATTGATGCCAATCCATCAGTTTCAGCTTCTATTATCCCAAGAAACTCGTTTACAATACTGGGGTCAAATTGGGTTCCTGAACAGCGTTTTAATTCATTGCTTGCGTAAGAGAGATCGGAAGCTTCTTTGTAGATTCTGCTGTGTGTCATCACATCAAAAGAATCAACAACATTAATGATTCTTGACAAATAGGGTATTTCTTCACCTTTTTGACCGTTCGGGTAACCGGTGCCATCATATTTTTCATGATGGGAAAGAATCGCATCTGCAATATGCTCAAGCTCAGGGGTTGATTTTGCAATCCTATATCCTATTTCCGAATGTGTTTTTATAACTCCCCATTCTTCTTCTGTAAGTTTTCCAGGTTTTATCAGGATTTGTTCAGGAATGCCGATTTTACCGATATCATGCAGCAGTGATAATAGTCCAAGTTCATCGAGTTTGTCCTGAAAAAGTCCGAGTTTCTTTCCAAGGGTGTTGCTCAACACCTTAATACGCATGGTATGTTCTTCAGTTTCACTGCTTTTTTCATGAAGCGTTTTTGTCAGTGAACTGATTGGTGCATTTCTTGAGCTTGATCGATCCATTAGCTTGCTGCGAAACATACGCTTCTCTGCCAGATTCATAACATCTTCTGTGCTGGTATGTTCAATGCTTCTTTTTGCACTGCCTACCCCAATACTAATATTAAAGTGAAAACCAGTTAATTTCTTTGCTTCACTCATTATTCGTTCAATTAAATTGGAAATATATTTTTGATCTTTATCTTTAACAATCATTACAAATCCATCACCGGACCATCTTGAAACAATATCATCTGGTTGGCAACTATGAATTAATAGATTGCTCACCGCAACCAGAATGCGATCTCCTTCTTTATGTCCGAATGTATCATTTGTGATTTTTAATCCGTTAATATCACACATAATGATAAAATAATTTGGATTCTTTTCATTGTTCAGCATTTCAAACTGCCGTTTCATAAATGCACGGTTGTTAAGCATTGTCAAAGGGTCTGAGTAGCTTAAAAACACGATTTCTTCTTCGTTTGTTTTCCTCATGGTAATATCAGAAATTGTGCTGATCACCCTGATCGCTATATTGTTTTCATCTCTTTGAACCACCTTGCCCCGTTGCAAAACCCAAATAATGCGATTTGAGGTCCCAATCACACGAAATTCCTCTTCATAATAATCGATTTTTCCATTCACTACATTATCTAAAGTATTTAATAATCTCTTTTTACATTGGGGATGAATTTTCAAACAGTAATTTAAATACAATTGATACCCATCTATACCCTCGTATCCAATGAACTTCTTCCACTCTGGGCTTATGTATATTTCCTGTGATTTTACTGAAAAATCAATGTAACCGTCATTTGTCGCTTCCATAATGAGCCGGTATCTTTCATCCATCTGCTTGATGTCTTTGTTTGCAGTATCAAGGGCTTTAAGCATTTTATTGGCTGATTCGGCTAACTGGCCCAGTTCATCAGGTCCATCAACTCGAATGGACAAGGCGGTATCTTTTTTCTTTGCCACTTCATTGAGAAAATTCTTTAATTTAGTAAGACGCTTAAAAACCATTCGGTTAAATACAAAATAATCACACATCAAAATCAATAATATCAGTAGGATAAACCCAATAACAAATCCATTAAATCGATTTGCTATAAGGCTGTAATTGGTTTGTTTTTGAAGGATAACCATATAAATGGATTTTTCTCCATTTATATCCTCCTGGAGCTTATTTGATGTGAGATAGGTTTCTCCATTGTATTCTGTTGACGAAATTTGGGTTTCGAGTGATGAAGGAGTTCCTAAAGGTGGTTCACTTAACGACACCTTAAGGCCTGTCAAATCTTCAATATAGCCTACTAAGTTGTCATTGTAAGCCTGAACAAAAACAATGGATCCATTACTGGCGGCGGAATGACTGGAGTTGCTGACCAAAGCCGACCCGACAAAATAGACCTGGTCATCAACGCGTATAAGATCGGTATTAACGTCCTCTTCTTTGGTTAAAATGCCCGTATAAAAATTGGCCTGCTTAATCTTTTCGGTTACTTTTATTGCAACATCTTCTGATATTCCCTGATCCTGAGATCCGATGATTTCACCTTTATCGTTTGCGAAGATCATCATATTCAACTTAAGATACTCAAGGCTTTCTTTCTGTAAATTCGATTGTTTGTATGCTTCATTACCATCGTTAATAAAATTATAGGTATCATCCCAATAGGCCCAATCCTTTAAGGTGACATCGAGATTTCCTTTTTCATTGTCAATAATCTTTTCGGCGCTTTCAAAATTTCTCATCATCTGGTTTTTTGTCTCGATATTGATATATCCAAAAAAAGCTGTGTAAAATAATAAATAGGTAAATCCTAAGAGAATACCTAAATTAATTAAAGTCAATACTAAAACTTTGAATTTCAAATTCATATTAGCTACCTCTTCCTATTTTCTTGAAGATTATTCAATGCCTTTATATTATCGGTTAAACTTAGAATTAATTAAGCTTTTTCTGAATATTTCTCAAAATTATTATCATTACCTGATTAAGTATGATCATTAATACTGTCACAATCATTTTTCACTGATGCTGATATGGCAATGTACAAAGCAATCGGATATACGAAAAGCCCTATTTGAAATTATTATTCCACCTTTTCCAAAGTTCACATAAAAGTCACATAACAATCAAAGGACAGCCACATTGTTAAGTTAAAATGATGAAAATCAATTAATTTCATCATGGAGGTTGAAGATGTATATCCTGAAAAACAGTATTCGAAACGTCACACGTAATGCCGGACGCAATATTCTCATCGGAATGATTGTATTAGTCATTGCCATATCCAGTTGCATTTCCCTCTCCATTAAACAATCCGCCAAGCAGCTGGAAGCAACCGGCATCAGTAACGTTGCAATCACTGGCAGTATTTCAGTTGACCGGCAATCATTAATGACTCAGGCCAAGGATTCCGGCACTGATTTGCGATCCCTGATGCAAGAGTCCCCGGATCTGACATTGGCACAAATGCAAAATTATGCAACTTCTCAGTATGCAAAGGATTTTTATTACACCTTGAGTAGTTCAGTGAGTAAAGGCACCGGGCTGGAACCTGTATCAACAAGTAAAACAACCACAGCCAGTGCCACTGCGACAACCAATCGAACAACTTCAGGACAAACAGCCTCAGAACAAAACCCACCAGATAGTGTGGGCAAAGCTGATGGCCCTTCCGGAATGGGTACCCAGGGTGATTTCACCATTACCGGTTATAGCGGCGAAAATGCCATGGCAAGCTTTGTCAGCGGCACCAATCAGGTGACCAGTGGTCAGGTATTCAGCTTTGATACCGCCGACATGACTTGCCTCATTAGTGAGGAATTGGCCACCATGAATGACTTATCAATAGGGAGCACCATCCAGGTGACTAATCCCAATGCAACAACCGAAGTATATACCTTAACGGTTGCGGGAATTTATAACACCACCGCCGCCACCGATTCAGGCAATATGCGTTTTTCAACCGCTTCTGACCCAGCTAATCAGATTTACACCAGTTACAATACCTTAAAAGCCATTGGTGGGCAGTCCATTAGTGTGGCTACCGTTGGAACGGCTACCAATGGCAATCAAACCACTACCGCGTTGAGAACCCAGGAAAATGGGATGTATACCTTTGCGGATATGACGGCCTATGAAAATTTCAAAACCGATGTCACCACCATGGGATTACCCACGGCTTATACTGTCACCTCAACGGATGTGACGAACTATGAAAACAGTTTATTACCTTTGCAAAACCTGAATAATTTTGCCACCATCTTTTTGTTTCTTGTGCTACTCATTGGCGGCAGCATTTTAGTCGTGTTAAACATTTTAAGTATGCGTGAGCGCAAGTATGAAATTGGCGTTCTCACTGCCATTGGTATGAAGAAGAAAAATGTGGCGATTCAGTTTATTACCGAAGGCTTTATTGTGACCATTCTGGCCATTCTTTTGGGAACCGGCATTGGAGCGGTTGCTTCTGTACCCATAACCAATGCTTTATTATCCCAACAGATCACATCCCTTCAAACCGAACAGAGTACCCAACAAAGTAATTTTGGGCGTGGCGGCGGTGGAGGATCCGGACAACCTGGACAAGTCTCAGTGACCTATATCCAAAGCATTAGTTCTGCCACTGATATTACCGTGGTAATGGAACTTATTGGTATTGGTATTCTACTAACTGTTCTTTCCAGTTGTGGCGCCATGGTATTCATTTTAAGATATGACCCATTAAATATCTTAAGCAATCGTTCGTAAAGGAGCAGTGAAAATGAGTGTATTAAAATTAGAAAATCTATCGTACACCTATCATGGTGAAAAGAAGAAAGTATTGGATGAACTCAATTATGACTTTGAAAACGGAAAAATCTATTGCATTATGGGAAAATCCGGAGCAGGGAAAACCACATTGCTTTCCCTGTTATCAGGACTGACCACCCCAACGGAGGGAAAAATATTTTTTAACGAACAAGACATTAGTCACATTGACAAATATGACTATCGAAACCGGATGGTTGGTGTTATTTTTCAGGGTTATAATTTACTGCCCCACTTAACTGCTGAAGAAAATGTCCAATTATCCATGGATATTTCAGGCAAAATCTTCCCTGACAAGGTTCGTCATGGTTTTAAAGCTCTATCCAAAGTGGAATTAGGAGAAGAAAAGGCCACCCGCCGGATACTAAAATTATCAGGAGGTGAGCAACAACGGGTGGCCATCGCCCGTGCCTTGTCCTATGATCCGGAAATCATCCTAGCTGATGAACCCACAGGAAATTTAGATGGTGAAACCCAGGAGGGTATCATCAACATCTTTAAGAAACTGGCCCATGAAGAAAATAAGTGTGTGATTATTGTGACACACTCCCCAGAAGTAGCCAAAGCTGCAGATGTGCTTTACGAATTAACATCGGTGAGTTAACTTGAATTCTCAACCGGTTTGACATAGATAATCATTCATTTTCTTCCCTTCAAAAAAAGAATCCTTTAAATAAAGGATTCTTTTTTTGAGGGTGTTAATTATTTCTGAATACCCAAATCGGTAACCTTGTAAATATTACTGAAAACCGCCTTTTTAAACTCTAGAAACCCTTGCTCTGGGAATTCTTTGGGAAAGCTCATTATTTTAAGGGGTATTTCTTTTTTTGAATTCCCTCTTAATATTGGCTGTAAGTATCCAAATTCAGACAGAAAAAAACCATTTCTTCTGTAAAAATCAATACGTCTTTGTCCAATTTCAGTTTCATTATCTTCCACCTCAAGAACAACCATTTTATTGGCATTATTCAAATAGGTTTCCAACATTTCTGAACCGACACCACATCCCCTGAGGTCTTTTTTAACAGCAAAATGTTCAATGAAAATAACAGAACCAAGATCCCATTCGGCAAAAAATCCGGCGATGCTAGTCTTATTAATTTTAGAAATTAAAATCCGGTAATTCGAATTATTTAATTGTTTTAAACCATTTTCATAGGTTCTGATTTCTTCTTTATGAAAAGAAGAAATCATTAAATTGTATATTTCTCTGTAATCTTTTTCTTCCAACCCAATTAGGTTTAGTCCCATGCTCTCCATCACTCCTGACTATCTCTAACATTGGTTTTTTCTCAGCCAGTTCTAAAATGTTCTTAGTCGTTTTGATATCATTTAGCATTCTCTGCAGAAATGAACCTATAGTTGTTGGAGTACTTCTTCCACATCTGGAAGTGTATGACGTTCGTAATGCTTAGCCCAAATGACATTGCCAATCTCATCGATGAGAATATTTGCTCTTTCTGATGAACCAAGTTCTTCATTGAATATCCCATAGGCCTTTGCGACTTCTCCTGATGGATGAAAATCTGCCAGGATTTTTACTTTGTTTAAAGACAGTGCTCTTGCCCATACCGATTTACTTGGCTGAGAGTCAATACTTAAACCCAATACTACTGTCTTCTTTTCTTCAAACCGTGTAAAATTTCTTTCCAATGAGCGCATCTGATCAGTGCACACGGCTGTCCATGCCAATGGATGCCATGATAAAAGAACTTTTTTTCCTTTAAAACTACTGAGTGATATTTCTGCTCCGCTTTGATCATGCAATATGAAATCAGGAGCCTTTTCTCCAGCTTGAATGATGTCTTTCATTATATTTCCTCCTTGTTTTTATAAAATACTTCATACCCATAAATGTCTATGCTTAATCTTTTGCTTTCTTTTTTAACATCTTACTTTGATACATTTTGTCATCAGCGGCTTTAATAACATCATTGGCATTTAACTTACTATCCACCGTTATCTCGATTATTCCATAAATAAAGGAATGTTTAAATGGTTTTAATCCTTTTTTATCATATTCATCTAATTTATCATCGATTCGTTTAATCACTTTTTCAGCCTCTGATTCATTACAGCCTGGAAAAATGACGAGAAACTCATCTCCGCCCATACGGCTGATTTCATCGATTTCTCGAATTAATGATTGAATGCTTGAGGTAATAAAATTAATTAAGCAATCTCCTTCTTCATGGCCGTAGGTGTCATTGACTTTTTTAAGTCCATCCACATCAAGAAAGCAGATTGATAAGGGCATGTCTTTCCTTGATACCAGAGCCAGTTCCTTTTCCAGGATCAAAAATCCTGTTCTTCGATTAGCAACGCCTGTCATCGGATCGGTAAATGCATAATATTCAAGTTCCCCTTCTGCCAGTTTTCTTTGGGTAATATCTCTGAATACAACCACGGCCCCGGCACTGGGGTCTCCTTCCACAATGGGTCTGCTGATATATTCCACTGGAAAAAACGTCCCATCTTTTCGCCAGAAAACATCGTCATCACTGCGATAAACTTTTCCACTCTTTATTGCGGAAAAAAGCGGACAATCCTCTTCATGAAAAGGGGTATAATCAGCCCTGGTGTGATGCCAACTATTATGGGCATTTTGCCCAAGGAGCTCGTCGGATTCCCAACCTAACATCTGGGCAGCAGTAGGATTTATAAAAGTAAGTCTGCCATGGAAATCCACACCGTATATCCCGTCTCCCACTGCATGAAGGATTAGTTCATTCTGCTTTAATGCTTTTTCCATTTCTGCTGTCCGTTGGCTGACTAATTTTTCAAGGTGAATGCGATAATTCCTGAGCTCATTGACTGTTCCTACCAAGCTTGCAATTCCCAGATAGGCATTAATCAATTCCTTTGGCATTTGTTTGACAGGCAAGACGAATGCCATGGTTTATCTGGTTTACTAAAGGAATCATTGTTTCCTTCAGAGAATAAAGCACTTCTTCTGTCATTATCACCTGACTCCTGTCTATAAATTTATTGATGGCTTTTTATTTTCCGATACTCTAAAAAGATCAAAACAATCATAATGCTGTCAAAAACAGACAATGCAATAAGAAAGGCTGAAGGACTAATGGTATAACGGTATAGCTGGTAAGTAATAAATATGGCTAATACAACCATCGTAAGTGGGTAGGCCCAAATCTTTTTTCGCCACAAAAGAAAAATTAAAATGCACTTTATTAACCCATGGGTCATTAGGTAATAGATACCATAATGATTGGGGCTGATTGAAAGGCTATGACCCAAGCTGATCAATGTATTGGCGACCTTATCATTTGGATCTTTTGATAACTCATTCTGTGTGAGTATTATAATCAGCTTATCCATCCTGTCTGGATTTAAAAACAATAATAACAGGCCACCAACTATTTCCAATAGGCCATTAATGCCCTTTAGGATTAGTCCGATTTCAAAACCCATATGAAAAACATCTTTTGATTTAATGCTTTTTTTAGTCTGCACGCTTTACTCACCATTCATATTTCAAATTTTTATGTTGCCTGAAAACCATGCTTTTATCATATCTTTTTTAATTGAAGACAACAGTAGGCATATGTGTTGTATCATACCATAAATAACCATCACTTTGTTTAAAAAACAAACTAACAATTATTATAGTTTGAATTGAAAACGCCTATACTATAAAGATTTAGCCAAACTTAACTAAAAAGCCAGGGTAAAACTTCCCTACTCTGGGCTAAAACAAAAAACAATCTTAAAGAAAAGGCCATTTTAAAGGATTTTTGCTTTTTTTCATTCAATTGATTGTTTTAAAGTGTTAAAGTCTTGTTCAATTACTTGTCAACTGGTTGATCAACTACTTTAATATATAATCTCTAGAACTACTGTTATTAACGGTTTTATTGCTTTCAACCGGTTTAATATATTCTCTCAATTACTTGTCAAGGCATTGATAACTTACACCTGTTTCACCTGCAAAGATTTTTTCATTTATATTCATCGGTTTTTAATGAAATCCTGGATTCGCAAAATTGTATTTCTACATAATTTCAACAAATTTGTATTTACTTATACCACAAAAGGACTTATGCTCGGTAATATGATGCCATTAATTTATGATTTATTGCCTTTTTATATTTATTAAAATAAATCATACACATTCTATATTCATTTTTTTTGTAGAATTTTCTTTTTACTTAAACGTGTTAAATATTAAACTATCGGATTGAGCTGGAAATGCAAAACGAAGAATTGCAGAAAACAGAGTGGGAGCTCCACGATATACAGACCCGATATTTTGATCTTTATCAAATGGCCTCTATAGGGTATTTGATTCTCTCTTTGACCAGTCAAATCTTAGAGACCAATTTAACTGCCGCTGCACTTTTGGGCCAGCAAAGAGGCGTATTAATTAAGCAAAACTTTTCAAATTTGATTTTTAATGAAGACCAGGACAGCTTTTATCTTCACACAGTAGAGCTTTTTGAGAAGGACGACCCCCAGGAATACGAACTTAGAATGGTCAAAAAAGATGGGACCGTACTATGGATTCAAATAGCCGCAACGGCTGCAAAAGATAATGGCGAGTCGATATGTCGTATGGTACTGAGTGATATTACTGAGCGTAAAATGATGGAGTAAAAGAGAGCGAGGAAAAATACAAGCTCTTATACACGTCTATGGACCAGGGATTGGGGCTCCACGAAATAATAACCGATTATGAAGGTAAACCGATTAACTATGTGTTTTCTTGATATCAATGAAAGCTACACCAGAATCATGGGTATTACCCGTGAAATGGCAATAGGCAAACGAATATCTGAAATCATGCCTGATGTTCAACAATATTGGATTGATATTTTTGGTAACGCAGCTCTTACAGGGGAACCAAATTATTGCGAAAATTATCTTGGGCACGCTGATGATTATATGTATCAAAGCAAGCTTTATGCAGGCACGGTCATCAAGAATAATACCATCGATTTGATCATGCGTTCACTTTATGAAAAAAACAACAGATAAATGATGCATTCGAAAAGAGTCAGTGGAATTTGTGAAGAAATTGCAGTCCAGATGAATCTTCATAAAGAGGCTGTGGATCAAATCAGAATAGCCGGACTTATGCATGACATAGGAAAAATAGGGATCGATGAAAATATCTTGAACAGTACTTCAAAATTGAGCAAAGATGATTGGAAAGAAGTCAGAAGACTTTCTGAGATCGGATTTCGTATATTAAGCTCAGCTGCTAAATATTCAGATATTGCTGGCTTTGTGCTTGAAAATCATGAAAGATATGATGGAACAGGATATCCTAATGGTCTCAAAGGGAGTGAAATTTCACTAGAGGCAAGTATCATTGCACTTGCCGATGCGTATGATGCCATGACATCTGATCGTACTTATAAAAAGGCACTTAGTCAAGAAGAAGCCATTGAAGAAATAAAACGCTGTGTTGGCACCCAGTTTGATCCTGAAATTTCCAGGCTATTTGTTGAAAAAGTTTTGAAGAAAACGTGGCAATAAATACCGTTATTTTAAAGCCCTTGTCAACTCATTGCAAAATAATTGACCACCTGGCTGAAGCACTGAAAATTAAATTGTCAATATAAAAGTTTGCCTTGCTTTAGGGACTTGAATCCATTTTTTCAAATCCTTGTCAAGTTGTTGATAAACTGCTTGAATGCTTTATTTTCCTCTTAAATTGTTATGGTTCTCTAATTTAAAAACGAAAACAATCCAACTGTTTTATGATTCTTTCCTGAATCTACTCCAGAAACTTCTTTTTTCAGGTTCTTGTTTTTTTTCAGGTTCTTGTATTGAGCTGCTTTCCTCAATTTGTTTGGGCTGGTCTTGCTGCCGCCCTATTAAAATTTGGTTATTTCGATTCAATTCGTTGGATTCCTTTAGTCGTTCATTCAGCTCTGCTATTTGCCTATCTTTTTCGGTGAGCTGTCCGCTTAAAACTTTTAACGTCTCTCTTAAAATGTTTGTCAATTCATTGTCAATTGGTTGCTCAACTGGTTGAACCGAAAATAAATCCAGTGCTTTTATATCGATAGCTTTCTTGCCATCAATGATTTCAACATATTCTTTTAAGTCCTTGTCAAGTCGTTGATAAACTGCTTGAGTGCTTACCCCTGCAAGACCTGCAAACTCTTTTATACTTAAATAATTTTCTTCCATAATATTCTCCTCAACGCATTCCCTTCCCAGGGCCTATCTATCCTAATAAATATAACACCAAATATCTTCAATTGAATATCATATTTTGGGGTTTTATCTTTTCTATAAGTTCATTTTTAATATTAGGTACTTGTATTATACCCTCTTTTGGTTATATTGTCTGATTTTATTTACTGATTTATATAATCTTCTACTATATTATTGGTTAAAACTTAAGGGAAGCTTGTACAACCCCCTTTTTCCAAGGCTGTTCATTTATCTTTCTCAATTAGTTATGTGATGAAATTTTTAAAGCATCTTACCAAATGGTTGTCAATTCATTGTCAATGATTTGGTCAACTGATTGAATTATAAATAGCGCTAAACCGTTCACATGACTCACTTGCTTACTTTATTTCTTCAAGTCCTTGTCAATTAATTGATAAAGTCCTTGAATACCTAATCCTGAAAAGCCTGTGTAATGATACGATCATGCCGATACCTTAAATAGGCTCTAAAATAAGACATTAAAATAATTTACAGGTCACTTAGTACCAAATTTTAAAGAAACCTTTTATATCGTGTATTTGGGCCCTATACCCGATATCATAATTTCACCTGTATAAAACCCCACTTCGATGAGTGAATGCTCCCCATGAATCGGATCGTATGAGAAAAGATAGTGCTGACCGCATGGAAGGCTTCATAAAGGGTGTAAAAAATCTGTAAAGGGTAAATTAAAGGGTAAACTTAAAAAACCGCATAAAAAAAACAGCGTAAACGCTGCTATTATGCGGTTTTATTATGGCGGAGAGAGAGGGATTCGAA
>Ga0209540_10001600_pt1 | contig 16925 bp, 23 predicted proteins | sample BarGraIncu01121A_FD_184501 | JGI IMG/M metagenome (GOLD analysis project Ga0209540, IMG submission 184501) | Arctic peat soil microbial communities from Barrow, Alaska - Barrow Graham LP Incubations 011-21A (SPAdes) (version 2) | ecosystem: Environmental > Terrestrial > Soil > Wetlands > Peat... | reverse complement strand
TTCTGCTAGCTGCCATTTCTATTTTATCTTGTTCCAGTCGTTTAGTCATATTTTGTTCTGTTCCTATCATTTTAATAGCTTCAGACTCTTCCGACTCAAAATCGGCATACAAAGAAGCAATCTGAGTCTCTAATACCTTTCTTTTTCGTTCCAATTCACGTTTTTTTAGTTCAATATCCTGCTTACGCGTCAACACCTCGGCATTTTCAAGAGCTTCCTGGGCAACACGGGCTGAGCCGGTTAAAACTCCACTGGCACCAACATAAACATCACGTAATTCTACACCGTGGTCAGTCAGGATGAATTCGCGAATTTGGTTAGAATTAGCCATTCCGCGCGATTTAAGAACATACATTCCCCTGTTTCGTTCGCCATTCAATTCTATATCGCGAAGTAATAACCAGGTATCTATCAAAGATGATATTCCAACATCAGAATTCTCTAATACACTTTCGCCTGATGTCAGGCTGGTAAACAAAGCTGTTATTTGCTTCGCCTTAAGAAAATCGACAATACGCATTAACATCGTTTTTACTTCGTTCTCTTTATCACCAATAACGAAAGTATTTATTGGATCCAGAATAACAATATCAGGCTTGAAAGCATTTACAGTTTTGTGAGTCACAGCCAGATGCATTTCCAGACCGTATAATGTTGGCCGGGTTGCCTGGAACTGTAAAAGTCCTTTACGCATCCAGGGCTCTAATTTTATACCGATAGAACGCAAATTGCGCATTAACTGGTTTGGAGATTCTTCGAAACAGAAATAAAGAACACGTTCACCCCGTTTACATGCCGCTTCTGCAAAATGAGCTGCTACACTTGTTTTTCCTACTCCGGCAGTACCGGAAACAAGTACAGTGCTGCCGCGGAAATAACCTTTTCCTTCAAGCATTTTATCAAGTTCAGTTATACCACTTGAGATTCTTTCGTTTGATACATTATGTTCTAATCCTAAAGAAGTTACCGGTAATACTGAAAAACCGTTTTCATCAATCAGAAATGGATACTCATTGGTTCCATGCATTGAACCGCGGTACTTTACGACCCGTAAACGACGTGTAGAAGTCTGTTCTGTCACACGATGGTCCAGCATAATAACACAATCTGAAACATATTCTTCCAAACCTTGCCTGGTAAGAGTCTCTTCTCCACGCTCGCCTGTAATGATTGAAGTAACACCTTTATCTTTTAACCAGCGAAATAATCGCCGCAGTTCAGCGCGTAAGATAAGTTGGTTTGGCAATCCGGCAAATAGTGATTCGATAGTGTCTAAAACGACACGCTTTGCCCCAATTGAATCAATAGCATAATTAAGGCGTATGAATAAACCTTCCAGATCGTATTCCCCGGTTTCTTCTATTTCACTGCGCTCAATATAAACGTGGTCAAGTGCAATTTTTTTATGTTTAACAAGGTCTTCCAGATCAAAACCGAGTGAAGCAACATTTTTGGTTAACTCTTCATTGGTTTCTTCGAATGACATAAATACACCCGGTTCATTAAACTGAATTGCACCACGTACCAGAAACTCCATTCCAAAAAGTGTCTTTCCGCATCCAGCGCCACCACATATGAGGGTTGGTCTGCCTTTTGGTAATCCGCCACCCGTTATTTCATCAAACCCCTGAATTCCTGTCGGAGACTTGATAAGATTTTTATTTAAAGTTTTATACTCTGTTTTTTTCATTGATTTTAACTGCATATAGTTTCATTAGTATAAAGGTACTAAGTTTTATTTAACTAATGCAAATCTTAGCATTTGTACTTTTTATTTCCATATTTTTTTTTAATTTTACTCAGGTAATTTGTTTGGCTTTTAGGAATTCATTTCTCAAAAGATAAAAGTGTTTCTGACATTCCGAAGTGATTATATTAAAATATTTTCTTAATTTAATGCAAAAAAAAGATAAACCTTTTGTTCTAGTTTTTAAAGCTTAATTATAGGAGATAGAAATTCAAAGTACAATTTTCTTTAAGAAAATATTGTCGATTGAATAATTGAATGAAAATCTACATCCAAAATATGGTCTGCATCCGGTGCAAGATGGTTGTGAAATCTGAGCTCGAAAAGCTTGGGTTGCATCACATCACTGTTGATCTGGGTGAAGCTGAAATCAGGGAAGAAATCTCTCCGGAACAACTGACCCGCCTGAGCATCGGCCTTAAAAAAACCGGACTTGAATTGATGGACGATAAAAAAAGCATTCTGGTTGAAAAAATAAAGACCATTATCATTGAACTTGTCCATTATAATGATGAACAGATCAAAATAAACCTTTCCGATTACCTGAGTGAGAAACTCAACCACAATTACACATACCTGGCAAATCTTTTCTCCGAAGTTAAAGGTATTACCATTGAGCAGTTTTACCTGGCCCATAAAATAGAAAAGGTAAAAGAACTCCTTGTATATGATGAGCTCAATCTTACCGAAATTGCCTGGAAAATGCATTACAGCAGCGTTGCACATCTGTCAAACCAGTTTAAGAAAATGACTGGACTTACACCTACCCATTTTAAAAATCTTAAAAACAAAAGACGAAGCGCTCTGGGTAATGTGTGAATAATGTAAAAAATTCACGAAATTATGTAACAATTCTCTATAAATAGGATTGCACCTTTGCAGTGTAATTTGATATTCCTGTGAAGCCAGCTTTATCAAAGACCGGGTGAAAAATCAGCCTTTGATCTTTATACAGGCAATTAAATTGGCAATAAAATGGAAAAGATTGATTATAGCGAGGTTGAAAAGGCAAAAGCGAACATCATTGTCGAAATCATTGAATATGTTCCTAATTCAGTTGTAACAAAATCAATTATTAAAAAAACAACTGGTAATATCAGTGTAGTTTCATTTGATACCGGTGAAGCTCTGACTAAAAAAATAATCCCATTTGACACTTTTGTACAGGTTATTGATGGTAACGCTGAGATAGTGATTGATGGAATATCGAATTTACTTACCACAGGCCAGTCAATCATAATACCAGCCCACTCATCAAATATTGTCAGGGCAAATGAACGTTTCAAGATGATCTCTACCATCATAAAAAGCGGATACGAATAGAAAGTATCCGAATGGACATTCCTGTCCTGCTAAAATCAAATGTGTGAATAATGTAATTTATTACCGGAATTGTGTAACGATTCCCGAAAGTCACTGATATACCTTTGTTATAGGGTAATAATTGCCCAACAAATTAAAAGATAATTCCTTCATATTAATTAAAATTGTTAAAACATGAAAAAAATCGTTCTCAGTTTAATGGTAGCATGCTTATCATTAACATTTTTTCCGCTTCAATCAAGTGCCGCAACTATTGCAGAACCTACAACTGTAGTTGATCCGAAACCTGCTGAAGCCGTAGAAGCTAAAACCTTACTTCTAAGGTTAGATGAAATTAATGCGACAGATATGTCAAAACTGAAGTCGTCAGAAAAGAAAGATTTACGGAAAGAGGTACGTTCCATTAATCACAGACTGAAAACAATAAGTGGTGGCGTATATATTTCAGCGGGTGCAGCAATCCTTATTATATTGCTGCTGATCATTTTATTATAGAAAATATAACAAAATCATGGGGAATCTACTTTATACAATAGCAGTAATCCTGCTTATCCTCTGGGCAATCGGATTTTTGGGCTTCCATCTTGGAGGAGTCATACATGTCCTTCTTGTTATTGCAATTATTGCAGTATTACTCAGGGTTATTCAAGGGAGAAAAGTCCTTTAAAATAATCGCTTTAATAAAAATTATTGAGTCCACTCAGAAAAGTTGTTGCGAAGTAACAAAGCAAATAAAGCCTGACGGTCAGGTTCGGAATTAGATGCTTCAATTTGAGCTTTTCGGAGTGGACTCATCATTTAAAAATTTAATTATGAGTTCAGGAAAAATATTATTAGGGCTATTGGCTGGCCTCGCTGCCGGTGCATTATTAGGGGTTCTGTTCGCTCCCGAAAAAGGTTCGGCTACCCGCAAAAAAATATCTAAAAAGGGAGAGGATTATGCGGATTCATTAAAAGAAAAATTCAATGAGTTTCTTGACAATGTCTCCGAAAAATTTGAAGAGGTAAAGGAAGAAGTTACTGACGCTGCTGAACAGAATAAGGCTAAATCAGAAAAAGTCAAAAAAGACATGAAAACTGCCACAGGGTGAAATGGTCTCAAGGCAATTCAGTTATTTAAAACAGGATAAAAACATAAACATGGAAAAAGAAACGTTGAAAATCTCCTCCCTGCCTGCAAGTGATAGCAGGCCGCTTAATTCATCTTTTTTAACTTATAATTTGCCAATCTTAATTGAAAAGATGAAGCTTAGTCCTGCCTGGTCAAAAAGGGAACTAAATTCAATAATTCTTTTAGAAAGTCCGGGTAAGCAGATTTTGCTTACCACACTGCATGAAGGAACAGAAATCAATTTCCCCCAGTCAATTGATTCAGCAACCTTTCAGGTAGTTGAGGGGAAAATGGAGTTTCATACCCGTAAAGAATCTGTAAACCTTAATAAAGGTCAATTGCTGACACTTCATGAAAAAATAAAATACTCCCTGACATCCATGGAAGATACCGTGTTCCTTTTAACCATTTCAAACAACATTTTACAACCGGTAGAAAATTAATTCCTTTGGTATAAGATAGAATGTTATCAAGACTGAATCTATGGAAGACAATGCTAAGCTGATTGAATCACTGCTGGAAAAGGCTGCTGAATATGGTAAAACTAGTTTTGAGCTAGCAAAACTTAAAGTCATAGACAAAATCACTGATTTGGTTTCTTCATTGGTACCACGCTCTGTTGTCTTTGCCTTAATAATGGTATTTATTCTTTTCTTTAGTTTAGGATTAGCTTTCTGGCTTGGTGAGATCATTGGCAAAACATATTACGGATTCTTTATAGTAGCTGGTTTCTATGGCATTGCAGGAGTTATTGTGCATTTTTTTATGAATAAAAGACTTAAAAAGATTACAGGCAATTATTTTATTAAACAGGTTCTTAAATAAAATGATATGGAAAAGATAACTTCCGCAACCGGGCTTAAAAATGCAATTCTGTTATTAGAGACAGACCAGACCATACAAGGTCAATTATTAAAAGAGCAATTCAACTTTGCCTACGAGAGTTTCAAACCTGTAAACCTTATTAAAAGCACTGTAAAAGATCTTGCATCTTCACCATATCTGATAGATAATATTTTAGCGACCGCCATTGGTATAGCCACAGGCTTTCTCTCAAAAAAAATATTTGTAGGTTCATCTGGCAATTTGTTCAGGAAACTTCTGGGTTCTTTCCTGCAGGCGGGTGTAACAAACACTGTTTCTCAGCACCCTGACACCATAAAATCATTCGGGCAGTTGATCTTTCAATATTTTTCCCATAAAAGGAAAATGAATTCTGAATAATAGTGACAACTGAAGAAATAAAATTTCCGCTTTATGCAAAGGTGACCATCTTTCTGATAGGTTTATTTGCTTTAACAGCGATTTTGTTTATTGCAAAGAGTATTATCATACCCCTTGTTTTTGCCACCATTATTGCCATTATGCTTAATCCGGTTGTTGATTTTCTAGTCCGGATAAAAATTAACAGAGTGGTAGCCATTGCAATTGTAATGATGCTTACCTTTATCGTTCTTTTCGCATTTGTCTCTCTTGTGATTTCGCAGATTAGCCGGTTTAGCGATTCATGGCCGATTCTGGTTGAGAAGTTCACCGGAATAATCAACCAAAACATTTCTGACGCTGCCAGTTATTTCGACAAAGATCCTCAGAAAATTCATGAATGGATTACAAAAGTCCAGGGTGAAATCATCAACACCAGCACTACTGCAATAGGGCAAACTCTTGTAATCGTTGGCAGTGGGTTGGTCGTATTGTTTTTACTTCCCGTTTATATATTTCTGATACTGTTTTATCAGCCAATCTTACTTGAATTTATTCACAGGCTTTTTAGTACAGATTACCACAGCAAGGTCAATGAAATAGTTAATCAGGTTAAAAAGGTTATTCAACAGTATCTGTTTGGGCTTTTAATAGAAGCTGTATTAGTAGCAATTTTAGATACTGCAGCTCTTTTAATTCTTGGAATTGAATACGCTCTGCTTCTCGGCATTTTTGGCGCTTTGCTAAATATGATTCCATATATCGGAGGACTGGTAGCGGTGGCAATGCCAATGATGGTTGCCCTGGTTACAAAAACACCAGTGTACGCTATTTATGTTATGGCAGCATATTATTTCATCCAGCTGATAGACAATAACTACATCGTTCCATATATAGTTGCCTCAAAAGTTAAAATCAATGCGCTTTTCTCTATAATAGTGGTTCTTGCCGGAAATGCTTTATGGGGCGTACCAGGTATGTTTCTTTCCATACCGCTCCTTGCAATTGTAAAACTCATTTGCGATCATATCGAACCCTTAAAGCCCTTGGGATTTTTATTAGGCGATACCATGCCACCAATATTGAAAATTAAGCTGATTTTGAAAAAGGCAAAAAGTATATCTATATGACAGAGGTTAAAAAAGAAGGCATATTATTTACGAAGTTAGAACACTGCCTTGCCGCTATTCATCGTCCCTGCCAAACATAAAAAATTATGACAAAATTTCCATACCTGAAGAATGTGCTTTTTATTTTCTTTTTGTTGCTCTCTGCAACTGCATCTGTCCCCGACTTTAAAACTTCCTTTATCCTGGTTTCAGCGCCCGTGGATCCTTATGACAGACTTATTAAAGCCATTGTTCAGGTTGAAAGTTTGGGAGATACTCTTGCATTCAATGTTATTGAAGAGGCAACCGGAGCGTTTCAGATCAGACCAATCAGGCTGAAGGATTATAACCAGAGAACCGGCAGCAATTATAAAGCAGGAGATTGCTATAATTATGAAATTTCAAAAAAAATATTCCTCTATTATGCAAAATGGGAAAGTTTTCCGGATTATGAATTAATTGCCCGGAAATGGAACGGATCAGGGAAAACCACACTGGATTACTGGAAAAAAGTCGAATTCTTCCTATAATAGCATTTCGGCAGATATCTGAGCGGCACTCAATAGCAATATGCGATTAAGGTAACTTTTTTGATTTTACTGAATTTATTTATTAAACATAATATTAAACACAATGAAAAAAACGGGTATCGTCATCATTATTCTTGGTCTGTTATTGACCATTTTTACCGCAGTTACTTTCTTCACAAGGGAGAGTGTAGCAAAAATTGGTGATGTTAACATCATGGCAAACAAACGGCATCACCTCAATTGGTCGCCACTTATTGGAATTGCCGTAATGGCAGTCGGAGGAGTTATTTTATGGCAATCTCCTAAAAAATAGGATCCTTACCGGAGCCATATATCAAATTCATGGCAAACAAAAGATGCCAATAAGTTCATTTGTACAGAATCGCATATTGGATCAGCTGAAAAGGTAAGTGTAATAACAAATAAAAAAGACTGCCGCGTCAAAACCGTGGCAGTCTTTTTGTATTTAAACCTGATCCTAAAACCTGTACCCTAATGAAATGCCGAAACCTGTATTTTTAACTGATAACTTATCACTATAAATTTTCAAAGTCCGGTTGTCTTCAGGATTAATTTTAAGCATTCCCAGTTGTCCATTCAGCTGGAGAAAGATCCCGCCTGCCATTTCAAATCCGGCAAAAATATTACCTCCGGCATCAAATGCTTTGAAATAGGGTACCCAGGGATCTCCAGCCTCTACAACACTTTTAAATAGTATATCTGTCTCATAGGTTGTGGAGCTGTACTGAACGGATGCCTTACCCCCTATACCATAACCTATATAGGGTCCAAATCCAAGCATAAAAGATCCTTTACCCAGTAAAGCTTTATAAACAAAGTTTAAAGGCAATTCAATGTAAGAAAGCTTATATGTACCTGTTAATGAACCGTAATTATTTTTTGCTCCTTTTGTGGTAAATAGTAATCCCGGTTGAAAATAGAAATCAGGCGCTATAGGTATCTGAACATTGACTCCGCCATGATAACCTAAAAGCATGTCATTCGCAAGTTTGTCACCATTATTATCCTTTCCGGATAAATTCTGAAAATTTATACCCCCCAAAATGGCAAAGGATATTTTTGCTTTATCTGTACTCTGAGCAATTGCTAAAGGAGCTGAAAGCAAAAGGATCATTATTAAAGAAATTAGTCTTGTTTTCATAATTTTTATTTTTTTGATATACGATTTATTTAGCTGATTCTTTTTTAGCTTCAGCAATCATTTTTTCATTTGCAGAGATCAGAAACTCAACTCTGCGGTTCTGAGTGCGCCCGTCTGCAGTTGTATTGTCATATTTTGGAGTAGTTTCACCAAATCCTTTAGTTGTAACGCGGTTGGAAGTTATATTTTTACCGGACAAATAACCTGACACTGCTATAGCCCGATTCTCAGATAAGGACTGATTATATAATGTGCTCCCTTTACTGTCAGTATGTCCCTGCACTTCAATGTTTGTATCAGAATAACTGTTAAGGACTTTAACCAGTTTATCAAGGCTGATTTTGGCATCATCCGATAGATTATATTTGTCAAATGCAAACAGAACATTACTATTGAATTCCACTACGATTCCTTCACCTACCCGCTCAACCTTTGCATCAGGGACGGTCTTCTTTATCTCCTCGGCCTGTTTGTCCATCTGATTACCAATTATAGCACCTGCTCCACCTCCAACCGCAGCACCGATAATTGCACCCAGCGCAGTATTACCGGATACCCTTCCAATCACAGCGCCCATTGCGCCACCTGCTGCTGTTCCGACAACGGCTCCTTTCTGTGTTTTGTTCCATGAAGCACAACCTGACAAAATAAAAGCTGCACTTAATACGATAATTGAACTCATTCTCAACTTTTTCATAATAGATGTATTTAAATGTATATAGATTATTATGCTTGTTCTTGTTGATTAACATTCTGCGAAAGGTAGACTCATTTAAACCGGCAAATGTTACACAACTTTCGGTAAGAGTTATATAATTCACATATTTTGAGTGTATAATAAGTTATATTTCAAATAGCACCAGACCATTTCATATTTCATTATAAAGAATCCACAACCCATTGGGATAAATAAGAATGTGTGAATTATGTAATTTTTCCCAAGAGTTATGTAACACGTAACTCTATGCTCAACCCTACCTTTGTATAAAGAGATACTACGGCTAAACTGTTAAAAACAGTCTGTTACTTAACAAATAACAACAGGTAATTAAATTTTAATCACTATGAAATCAAACATTAAAATTCTGGTAATCTTACTTACATTGATTGTGTCTTCTGTAATATTTGCAAAACAGGTCTCAGCGCAGCAGAATAATATCAGTTTCCAGGTCTTCTATGATCAGTTAAGTCCTTACGGGCAATGGGTGGATTATCCCAATTATGGTTATGTATGGATTCCGGACGCTGGATCTGACTTTGTTCCTTATTCGTCAAATGGTCATTGGATTCTGACAAACTATGGCTGGACATGGGCATCGGATTACAATTGGGGATGGGCTCCTTTTCATTATGGACGTTGGGATTACGATAGTTATTATGGCTGGTTCTGGGTACCCGACAATGAATGGGGACCTGCATGGGTGACGTGGAGAAGAGCCAATGGTTATTATGGCTGGGAACCGATGCAGCCCGGTGTTAGTATCAGTCTTAGTTTTGGAAGAGAATATAATAGTAACAACAATCACTGGATATTCGTAAGAGACAGGTATTTCGACAGATCCGACGTCTCCCGCTATTATGCCGATCGAACTTCTCGTGACAAGATCATCAGAAATTCCAACGTGATTAATAATACTTATGTTGATAAAAGCCGTAATGCAACATATATCTCTGGACCCAAAAGAGAGGACGTACAACATTTTACCGGCAGAAAAGTCAATCCTGTCGCTGTTCAGGAAAATAGCAGACCAGGACAAAATATGAGCAATGGCCAGTTGCATATTTACAGACCGCAGGTGACGAAAAACAATGAAATGGGACATAAACCTGCTCCATCAAGAATAGTTAACCTTAAGGATGTGAAACGTCCCTCAGAAAGAAATGCACCAAATAAACCACAGACTGTAAATCAACCGCAGAAAGTAAATCAACCACAGAAAGTAAATCAACAACAGATCGTAAATCAACCGCAGAAAGTGAATCAACCGCAGAAAGTGAATCAACCGCAGACTGTAAATAAGTCTGATAATAACAGACAGGAACCACAGACGAATACTGCAAGTCCGCAGAGAAGCAATAATAATTCAAGAGTTCCAGAACAGCAGAATGCAAATTCATCCCAAAACAACAGAAGAGAAAAGCAACCGGTTACTGTTAAACCTTCGGTCAAAAACAAGAACGCGCAACAGAAGAAATCCAGTTCTGAACCTGACGGGGGAAAAACTAAATAACATCTGTACTATGAAAACTTCGCCTAAACATAAAATCAGACATCATGAATAATGGTTCGGCAGGATACTGGAATAAGACAAAAGAAAAACTCAAACAAAAATATTCAATTATTACCGAAGAAGATTTACGCTTTTGCGAAGGTAAAGAAAATGAAATGATGGAAATGCTTGGCTATAAACTAGGGAAAACAAAATTAGAGCTCCTTTATATTATTGCAGCGCTATAGCACGGTTTATTCCGATGCCGTGGAATTTTTTGGTTACATATAAGCGGAATAATTCATATCCTGCCTGCCATAGCAATCTTTGTCTTACTGATCTGGTATATCAATAAAAAATCAATTATACCAAAGTATAAACTATAAATCTAAAATCGGGGAGTGCCTGGACAAATTGTTGAAGTATGTTAACAGGCAACCAGGGATAAGTTCTATGGGATCTGCTACCCACTATCATCACCTGCAATGTGTGAATGATGTAACTTATTCCTATAGTTATGTAATGGTTCCCGGAATTAATAGAATCACCTTTGTATTGTGAAGATTTTTTCATAACTAATAGTATTAAAATGAGGGGGAATAGAAGCTTACAAAAAGTCGTTCAGGAGGCAATCAAATGCGAACCGGTAATGAACGCAGCTGAAACCAGTGTTGATTCGAAATTCGGAAAGTACCTGAAAAAGTTCATTTTATTGGCCAGTCTGGTAGGAATAGGATTATTCCTCAATTCCTGTATGAGTGGTTATGTTGCAACAGAACCTGCATATACGGTATATGCCAGACCAGCACAACCAAGCAATCTCCATATTTGGATAGATGGCGATTGGGGCTGGAATAGTCAAAGCCATATGTACGTACAAAGACCCGGCTATTGGGAACAACCAAGACAAGGGAAGACTTATGTATCAGGTTACTGGCAGACAACTCCACGCGGAAAATCATGGTCTAAGGGGCATTGGCAATCAACAGGCCGCCAGACAAAAAATCACGGTCGGTAATTGTACTGATTATTCATTATTCAGACATCAGGTGAATTATTCTTTAATGATGCACTTTTTAAACTGAGGTTGGTATCAATAGAATGAACCTGATGTATGAATGATGCAACTTTTTGCCAGAGTTGAATGACATCTCCGGGAATCAGAATCTAATCTTTGTTTTATCAAACAAACAAAATAGTACAATGAGAAAATCGATTTTAGGCCATTCTTTAACAGGATTATTGGCTGGTACGATTTTGAAAAGATACATCTTCATTTTAATCCTGGGAATCTTTAGCCTGGGGTCTATGGCAAATCCAAAACTGGCATCAAAACAGCAAATAGGGATGTTTATTAATCTGAAAGATTTTTATTCCATCAGGTAAAGAAATTTATTTAAGGCATAATAATCATAACCAATGAAAATTCTGATAATTGGATTTCTTGCATTTTTTGGCTGGTCTGCATTATCTACTCATCTCTATGTATGTAAGATAAAAGGATTATGCAATGAACCGGTAACAATTCAGACTGAAATGACCAACAATAAAGATGTCATCGCTGGTGTCACTTCAGGTAAGCCTTCAGGGCATGAACAGGAAGCGCTCCCCGGAAAACTTTCAATTTACTTTGCATTTGACAAATCTGAATTCAATTCTGATTCAGTGACAGACAAATATTTTGATAAATCGAATACTTACCTGGATCAAAACCCGCAGGCCAGGCTCAGTATTACAGGCTATACCGATGCAATTGGATCCAATGAGTACAATCAGGCTCTGGGTTATCGGCGGGCTCAGCGTTTGCAGAATTATTTTGAAAGCAAAGGCATACCGGCGAATAAAGTTATAATAGAATCAAAGGGCGAGAAAGAGCCTGTAGGGGATAATAATTCATCAGCGGGCAGAGCAAGCAACAGGAGGGCAGTAATAACAATTAAAAATTAAAATCATGAATACTATATTAATTCTTTTGGTACAAACAAAAAGCGGAGCAGCCATTGAAATACTTTCTTTTTTACTGGTCGCCGCCATCATCGGGTATATAACTGCATGGCTTTACTGCAAGTCGATTTATGTAAGTAGGATTAAAGCTATTGAATCTGAGAAAGATGAATTGAATAAACATATCGCCACCCTTGATGCAGAAAACAGTAATCTTCAAAGAAGTCTCCATGAAAAAGAGAATTTAATGAAACATCTTGTTCTTGAGGTTAAAGCTCTGAAAGCACTTCATACGGAAGCTGTTCATGAGACTGATGATATGGAGTTAAAAAACAAAAGGACAGAACAACTGCTGTACGAAAAGGATGAAGCTTTGGTTCATATTGCACAAAGCAGGCATTTGCTGAATTACGATAGTTTTGGAACAGCTACAGAGACAGAAAAAGATGACTTGAAAATGATCAGCGGAATAGGTCCTTTTATTGAGGAAAGACTGCATGCATTGGATATTTTTACTTTCAGTCAGATCAGTAAATTCACCACTCAGGATATTAATACGATTAATGATGCGATTATTTACTTCTCAGGAAGAATTGAAAGGGACGAATGGGTTGCACAAGCCAGGGAACTTGTAAACAGCGAAGATAAAAGGGATGAGCTTTTCCATCGGATCAGTGAAAGGAAGTCGAACATTTTCTATAATAGAATAGGAATTGCCAGAAAAGATGAAGCAGATGATTTAACCATCATAAGCGGTATCGGAGGATGGATTAAGGAAAAACTCAATGTGCTGGATATCTATACATTTCGACAGATCAGCAATTTTACCAGAGAAGATGTTGTAGCTGTTACTGAGGCAATTGAATACTTCCCTGGCAGAATTGAAAGAGATGAGTGGATTCTTCAGGCCAGGGAACTTGTGCGGATCGCAGGCAAAAAGTCGGAACTCCTTAAACGCATAAGGGACATGAAGGGAAGAATTTACTTCGACAGATTAGGCATCGCCCATAAACATGAGGCTAATAATCTAACCCTGATTGATGGCCTCGGACTATGGGTTGAGGAACGTCTGAACCTGCTAGGAATATATACTTTTGATCAGATAAGTAAGCTTACTCACACGGATATTGAGACAATTACTGAAGTCCTGGAAATTATACCTGGTCGTATCGAGCAGGATAATTGGGTAGGTCAGGCCCGTGAACTTGCAAAAAAACAGGTGCCAATATTATAACCAGAGAACCAATAACAACTATAAATCCTTTGTAATCAATTGTTTCTATGGTTCGGACTTTTTGTAAGTCCGGATGTAATTCCTGATATGATAAATTTGAAGCAATAACTAAAAAAAATCTTTTAGGATCTCTTTCATTATCTATAATTCCCTCTTATGTCTTCATCCGGAATCGGGGCTGAATCAAAGCGCACTGCTTCAATAAATGTGTGAATAATGTAACAAATTTCTGAAATTGTGTAACACATTCCTGAATCGATGGGCTTAATTTTATAAAGTATAAATATGACAATTTAAAACCAAAAAAATGAGACCGACAAAACTTCTAACAACCCTTGCAATCGCGATGGTTGTTTTGATTACGGGGTGCAAAAAAGATGGATTTTTTTCTAATGCATCTGACATGGCAAGTATCAAACTGGCTTCCAATCAAGCTTTAGCGCTTACAACAACAGTACCACTTGGCACTGCATCAACCTTCGCCGTTCTGGCTGGGACTACGGTTACTAATGATGAGGCATCGGTCCTCACCGGAGATCTGGGTGTCAGCCCGGGTACCGCAATTACAGGTTTCCAGCCGGTACCAATAAACACTATCATGGGCCCAGGAACAGTAACTGCAGGGCTTGGGGTAGTTAATGGTACAATATATGCAGGAGGTCCTGTCGCAGCTCAGGCTCATATGGATGCCGTTGTAGCTTACAATTATCTGGTAGCTCAGGTGCCCAATACTCTCTACACGGGTGTCACTCAGCTTGACGGTCTAACGTTAACGCCTGGTGTTTATAACTTTGCATCGTCTGCTAATTTACTGGTAGGCGGAACACTTACTCTTGATTTCCAGGGGAACAGTGATGCTCAGTTTATTTTTCAATTGGGCAGCACGCTTGTAACAATGACTAATTCAAATATCATCGCCATCAACACTGGCAATGTTACTACTTGTATTGGTTCTAACGTATATTGGGCTGTTGGTTCTTCTGCAACTATTGATGGCAATTCGTTCATCGGAACTGTTATCGCTTATACCACTATTACAATGACAAATACCGGAAATGTATCTGGTACTACAAACGTATCTGGCAGGATGTTAGCTTTAGGTGGTGAAGTGACAATGGTGAATAGCATTATCTCAACTTGCGGAACATCCGGCGGCGGCACGAAGCCTCCCAAGCCTTGCAGAGATTTCGTTACCGGTGGTGGATGGATCGATGGAATTGCCAATGTCTCGGGTCATAAATATGACAAAAATGACAAAGCAACCTTCGGTGTCTCCGGCGGCATCCTGAACGGCAAGTTCTGGGGCCAGCTCTCATACACTGACCACGGCAAGGATGGCGTGAAGGTCAAGAGCACAAGTGTTACAGGTTATAGAGTAATCAATGCCACAACACGTGAGATCACAGGTATTGCTAAAGTCAATGGTCGTGGTTCCTTCACCTATACCGTTGTAGTTGTTGACAATGGCGAGCCCGCCCACAAGTCCGGCCACATCATGGACAGCTTCAGTTTGGTACTTTCTAATGGTTATAGCAATTCGGGCACTCTTGAGGGTGGAAACATTCAGCTCCATATGATATGTGGAGATTCGCACGATAACCACGATAAATGTGATAAAGAAAACTATTATGATCAAGATGAACATGATGGTAACCAGAACTGCGGTAAAGATAATGACTGGAGAAGATAATCAGTAGAAATATGATTATATAAGATATGGGAGACAATACTATTTTGAAACAATAAACATTTGCAAAATAAAAAAGAGCGTTTCTTCCTAAAAAACGCTCTTTTTATAATCTCTCCATAAATATCTTGATTAAGAAAGGGAAATGAATTGTGTGAATTATGTAATTTTTTTCAAAAATTTTATAACACTTTCAGGAATTAAAGGCCTCATCTTTGTTCTGTATTTTTTCACAATTTAAAATCAAAAAAAATGAAATCTAACAAACTATTGACAACCCTTGCGCTAGTATCGATAGTCTCGGTTGTTCTAATTACAGGGTGCAAAAAAGATGAGACCCCTCCCACGGTGATTTCTACCGACGCGGCAGACAAAGCCACGAATGTAGTCCTTGATAAAAAAGTCACTGCAACTTTTAGTGTACCAATGGATCCATTGACACTTTCTGCAACGACCTTTACCTTAAAAATAGAGACAACGGCAGTCGAAGGAACAGTTTCGTACACTGGTACAACAGCATCCTTTACCCCATCCGAAAATTTATTATCAGGTGTCACCTATACGGCTTCGATTACAACCGAAGCAAAGAATGTAAAGGGCACAGCACTGGCAAAAGACTATGAATGGACATTTACCACTTTAACCATTCCAAACGTAATTACGATCCAACCCACTGTACCGGGGGTAGTGCCACTTGCCACTGCATCCGACTTTGCAGTTCTGGCGGGTTCAGCAATTACCAGCACAGGAGCAACATCAATTACAGGTAACCTTGGACTAAGTCCGGGCTCTTCGATAGGCGGGTTTCCTCCAGGTGTATTGATTGGGACGAAATACATCAATGTTCCTGCAGTCAACCAGGCGAAAGTTGATTTAACCACAGCATATAATGATGCTTTAGGACGAATCAGCACAGATATTGTGACATTGTCGGGAAATATAGGGGGGCTTACTCTTACCCCGGGGCTTTATAAGTCAACTTCCTCACTGGCTGTATCATCAGGCGACCTTACCTTTGATGCAAAGGGAATTTCAAATGCGGTCTTTATTATAAAGATAGCATCCTCACTCACAACTACATCAGGACGCAAAGTTATCCTCACCGGAGGAGCATTGGCCTCTAACATTTTCTGGCAGGTGGGCAGTTCTGCAACTTTTGGGACTACTTCTGTTTTTAAAGGAACGGTTTTGGTAATGCAATCCATCACATTCAATACAGGAGCAACACTTGACGGCAGAGCATTAGCAAGAAATGGTGCGGTTACAATGGCAGGCAATACCATTGTGAAACAGTAACCATTTTCTGGATGAAAAAGAAGCGTTGCTTAATATGCATCGCTTCTGTTGGTTTTATTTATAGAACTATTTAAAAAAATTACTTAAATCATGAAAACAAAAAAATTGCAATTTAAAAAATTTACTTCATCCGCAGTTATAGGACTAATCCTGTTAACTGCCGGAATAATCTCATGCAAAACAGAAAAAACTTTACCTGTTATTACAACAGCAGCTGTAACTGAAGTTTCTTATACAACTGCTGTTTCAGGAGGAGAAATAACAAATGATGGTGGAGCTACTGTCATTGCCCGTGGAGTATGCTGGAGCATGAAAGAAAACCCGACAATCTCAAATAGTAAATCATTTGATGGTGACGGCACCGGAACA
>Ga0209540_10001599_pt1 | contig 16928 bp, 14 predicted proteins | sample BarGraIncu01121A_FD_184501 | JGI IMG/M metagenome (GOLD analysis project Ga0209540, IMG submission 184501) | Arctic peat soil microbial communities from Barrow, Alaska - Barrow Graham LP Incubations 011-21A (SPAdes) (version 2) | ecosystem: Environmental > Terrestrial > Soil > Wetlands > Peat... | reverse complement strand
AACCTCATCGAGCGGTGGTTCAAAGAGCTCACCGACAAACGACTACGCCGCGGAGCCTTCACCAACGTGCCCGAACTCGTCGAGGCCATCACGACTTGGGGCTCTCACTGGAACGACAACCCCAAGCCATTCATCTGGCACACCTCCGCCGACGAGATCATCGAGAAAGTCCAGCGAGGCCGTGCCACCCTCAACCGCCAGATCAATTCAACGACGGAGCACTAGATGCGTGCTCCCCGCCCGGGCGGGGATGTTTCACGAGATGTTGCACGGAACTTCGATCTGAAAGCTTTGGCGATGAGAGGCGGCGCCGGCTCGAACAGCGGCCCAAGGTCCGCGACCGGTTACGGATGGTTGCCGCGGCGTCGTTCATGGCCGGTCGGCTCCGCGGGCTGGCCACCGAACGGCAGGGCGCCGTCGTGCTCCTCGTCCCCCTGGACAACCCGGGCGAGGCGGCCCGCAAGGTATGCGCGGAGCTCACGCGGGCGCTGTCAGCCCCGGTGACAGCGGGCGCGTCCGCGATCATTGAGCGACCGGAACAGGTGCCAGCAGCCCAGCTGGAAGCGAGGCGCTGCCTCGAAGCGCTGGAGGCGCTCGGGCGAGACGGCGGGAGTGCAAGTGCTGCCGAGCTCGGCTTTCTCGAACGTGCTGCTCGGCGACCGGCTTGATGTCATGCCGTTCGTGCGACGCACCATCGGACCAGTCCTGGACTATGACGAAGAGCATGGCACTGACCTGGTCCACACCCTCGAGGCCTACTTCAGCAACGACCGCAACCTGGCGCGCACCGGCGAGACACTGCGAATCCACGTCAACACCGTCACCCAGCGCCTAGAACGCATCACCAAGCTGCTCGATGATGGCTGGCAGCAGCACGACCGTTCGCTGGAGGTGCAAGTCGCCCAGCGTCTGCACCGCATTTCGCGAAGGCCCTCCTGATCGAAGGTCGCGCTGTCCAGAGCACGCTGGTGGCCACGCGCCACGACCAGACCATGAGAAGAGCGACCGACGCATCACCGCTCACCGCTTCGAGGTCACACCCTGACACGACCTCGATGACGAATGTCGTGGTCGAGTAGGACTCGCATAGGCGTGTCGGCCCTGCACCATCAGGCGTCGATGAAGGCCTTGCGCATCAGGCCCTGCAGATCGGGCTCGTCATGCCCGAAGTGCTCGGGCATGACTGGGCTACGTCAATAGTCCGCTGGATCCGACGCGGCCGCCTGCGGCCGCTGCGCCTCACGGGTTGCCGGCGCCAAAGAAGTGCGCGTTGTTCTTCCAAGAATCAGACCACGTTCCATAGAAACCGGGGAGCGTCGAGATAAGGTGGACCGGCAACCCATACTTCGTCTGGACGTAGTTGGGCAGGTTCTCCAGTTCGAGCCACCGCGACTCCCCCTTCATCAGCGTAGAGATGACGACAGCTTCGTAACCCGGGTTTGCCTTGAGCTCGTTGTCGATCGCGTCCAAGGGGGACTCGGGCCCAACGCGAGCGTCGACAAGATTCACAAAGTTCTTCTTAAACTCGCTTCGTGCCTTATCGGCCAGCTCGCGGGCGACCGCCTCCGCATCGTGCCCAGTGCGTTGCCAGAACAGGAGGTTCCGAACCCGGGTGGCGGGGACGAGGAGGGTGAACTCGGCCGAAGGGTTCTGCAGTGCGATCTCCTTCAGCTTTTCGAGTAGCAGGGGGTTCGTCACAGTCTGGTGAGCAACGACTAAATACCGGTGCATGTCGACCTCCGTTTGCATTGACACAAGTTAAGCGCTTGTCGCCGGCACACCAACGCCCAGCAGCCACAAACTGTGGTCCCCGACACCTACCGAGTCAAGCGCCGGAAGGGTCTGCTGTCGACTGCGCCGTCGCTTGATCGTAGTGGGTTCCGACGACCTTCTGCCAGAGATAGCTACGAACTCACCTGCGCTCGCAAACTGCGGCGCGTGCCTCACGGGAGAAGCTCGCGAAACCTAGCTAGGCCCTCCCTCTTGCTGCTAACGTGCCGCTCAGAGCCCTGGAGACGCAAGTCAACGACCCCACCTAGCGCACTTTCATGAGTCAACTCGACCCCTCGCGAAATAGGGGACCCGGTCCTAAAATTCTGGGATGAACGATGCGATCACCGCACAGGGACTAGTGAAGCGCTACGGGTCCGTGACGGCACTTGACGACGTCGATGTCTCGGTGCCTGCCGGCACCGTGCTCGGGTTGCTCGGACCCAACGGGGCCGGCAAGACGACCGTCGTGCGGATCCTCGCGACGCTCCTGCGGCCCGATGCCGGCCAGGCCGAGGTCGCGGGCGTTGACGTGCTCGCGGACCCAGCCGGCGTGCGCCAGCGAATCGGGCTGTCGGGGCAGTACGCCGCGGTCGACGAGTACCTGACGGGTTTCGAGAACCTGGACATGATCGGGCGGCTCTACCACCTCGGCCGCAGGGTCAGCCGGGCACGGGCGCGCGAGCTGCTCGCCCAGTTCCACCTCGACGACGCCGCGGACCGACCATCCCGCACCTACTCGGGAGGCATGCGCCGGCGGCTGGACCTTGCCGGGGCGCTCGTCGCCGACCCGCCGGTGCTCTTCCTGGACGAACCCACCACCGGGCTGGACCCCCGCGGTCGGACGGAGATGTGGGAGGTCATCCAGACGCTTGTTTCACGCGGGACGACCCTGCTGCTCACCACCCAGTACCTCGAGGAGGCGGACCTGCTCGCGGACGAGATCGTCGTCATCGACCACGGCCGCATCATCGCGCAGGGCACCTCCGACGAGCTCAAGCGGCAGGTCGGCGGGGAACGCCTCGACATCACCGTCACGGACGGGACCCGGCTCGACCAGGCGCGCGATCTCCTCGAGCCACTGGGAATCGGGCGTGCCACCCTCGATGCTCAGCGCCGCGCGTTCGGGATCCCGGTCTCAGGTGGGGCCTCGGTTCTCACCGAAGCGCTCCGGCGCCTGGACGCCGTCGGATTGGAGGTGGACGACGTCGGCCTGGGTCGGCCAACCCTCGACGACATGTTCCTCAGTCTGACGGGCTACGACACCGCGGAGCCCGCGGTCACCCGGCGCAAGGAGGCGGCCCGATGAGAATCCCCTACGTGATCGCGGACGCCCACGTCGTCGCGAAGCGCAACATCATCAAGATCAAGCGGGTCCCCGACCTGCTCGTCTTCACGACCCTCTCGCCGATCATGTTCGTACTGCTGTTCGCATATGTGTTCGGAGGCGCCATCGCGATCCGGGGACAGAGCCAGGGCGCCGGCTATCGGGAGTTCCTCATCGCCGGGATCTTCGCACAGACGGTGGTCTTCGGCGCAACCATCACAGGGGCAGGCCTCGCGGAGGACGTCAAGAAGGGCATCATCGACCGGTTCCGGTCGCTGCCGATGGCGCCGTCGGCGGTGCTGACTGGTCGAACGCTCTCGGACGTCGTCAACAACGTCATCGTGCTCGTGGTCATGTCGCTGACCGGACTCCTGGTCGGCTGGCGCATCCGGGGCACGCTGCTGGAGGCACTCGGCGGGTTCGCGCTGCTTCTGATGTTCGCCTACGCCATCTCGTGGGTGATGGCCTGGATCGGCATGCTCGTACCCAGCCCTGAGGTCGTGAACAACGCCTCGTTCATCGTCATCTTCCCGCTCACGTTCGTGGCCAACACCTTCGTCCCGCTCGAGACTCTCCCGACCGCGCTGCAGCGGTTCGCCGAATGGAATCCCGTCTCGGCGGTCACCCAGGCGGCGCGCGAGCTCTTCGGGAACATCCCGGCGGGTACCCCGCAACCGACCGCGTGGCCGCTCGACCACCCCATCGCGTACACGATGCTCTGGTCGGGCGTGATCCTCGCGATCTTCATCCCTGTCGCGAACGCGCAGTATCGCGTGTCGACCAGCCGCTGACACTCGAACCGTTCCGCGCGGGGCACGATCGCGAGGCCGCGGGCGAGGCATCCCCGAAGCACCTCGTCGTAGCCGCCGGGCTGACAAGGGCGGGTCGCGGACGGTCATGACCCCAACGTCCGCTGCGTGGTCGCACCGTTTCTGACATCGAGCGTGAACGGGTCGTAGGAGTACGTTGGCCATGACCTCACTCCAAGGAATGCGCTTATGCCGTCGCATCGGCTCGACTCCCGCAGGTGTGCGCTCTCAACCTCGACTGCATGACCGAGTCTCGCGGCGAGCGCGACGAGCAGGAGTCCATCACCACCATCCGGCCGGGTTCGAGAACGCCGCACCAATCGCAGGGATCAATCAGCGTCCTCGATGCCAAATGACGCCACACCGGCCCACACTCACGCGCGAGGTGCCAAATGAACCGATCTCAGTTCGAGGCCGCGATTTCTCCGCTGCTTGAGCTGGTGTACCCAGATGCGCATGAGAGTGCCCACGCTCAGCTGCTCGAGCTCACCGACCGCTACACGACCCGGTTGGCTCGGGCCTCTGCCGCCTCCACGCCCAGCCAGGGCACGGCCGTCCTCATCACCTACGCCGATGCGATCCGCAGCGAGGGAGAGGAACCGTTGGCCACCCTGCGCCGCGTCATGACGAAGGAAGTCGGCGACGCCATCACCGACGTCCACCTCCTGCCGATGTTCCCCTCCACCTCCGATGACGGCTTCGCCGTAGTCGACTACCGCAAGATCGATCCCAGCCTCGGGGACTGGTCCGACGTCGCCGCCCTGAGCGTCGACTACCGCTTGATGTTCGACTTCGTGGCCAACCATGTGTCGAGCAGGTGCCCGTGGTTCACCGACTGGCTGGCCGGTGACAGCAGGTACGACGGGTACTTCATCAGCTTCGATCCCACGTTTGACGTTTCAAACGTCACGCGCCCGCGAGCCTCGGCGCTGTTCCACAGCTACACCCGGGCCGACGGTACCGAGGCCAAGGTCTGGACGACGTTCAGCGCCGACCAGGTCGATATCAACATGGCCGCAGTCGCCACCCTGGTGGAGATGACTGATGTGTTGCTCGGGTACATCTCTCGTGGTGCCTCGATGATCCGTCTCGACGCGATCGGGTTTCTGTGGAAGGAGTCCGGCACGAGCTGCATGCACCTGCCCCAGACTCACGCGGTCGTCAAGCTGTGGCGCGCGGTCATCGAGTACGCGAAGCCAGGCACCCAGATCATCACCGAGACCAACGTGCCGCACGCGGAGAACATCTCCTACTTCGGCAACGGGTCTGACGAAGCCCATCAGGTCTACCAGTTCGCCTTGCCGCCCCTTGTTCTCCACGCGTTCACGGCTGGCACCACGGACACCCTCAGCCGGTGGGCTGCAACCATCACACCGGTCAGCGATACGGCAACATATTTCAACTTCCTGGCCAGCCACGACGGCATCGGAATGCGGCCCTCTGAGGGCATTCTGACCGAGGTCCAGCGGGCGGCGTTGGTGCAGAAGGTCCTCGACAACGGCGGCCGCGCCTCGATGAAGCCCAACGCGGACGGTACCGAGACGGTCTACGAACTCAACATCAACTACCTCGACGCCTTGGCCAACGGTGATGAACTCAACCATCCTGCGGTCGTGGCCGCGAAGGGCCTGGCCGCCCACAGCATCCTGTGCTCGGTCGTCGGCGTCCCGGCCATCTACTACCACTCCCTCTTCGGGTCCTCCAGCGACCGGGTGGGCATGGAGGCCAGCGGGATCAATCGGCGGATCAACCGCGAGGTCCTCAATGCGGACCACCTAGTTCAGGAGCTGGCCACCGATGAGCGGCGCAGCGCCGTCTTCAACGGGATCAAGCGCATGCTCACCGTCCGTAGCCAGCATCGGGCCTTCTCCCCGTACGGACCCCAGCAGGTGGAGCGATTGGATCCACGGGCGTTCACCGTCCGCCGAGGGATGGGCACCGAGGATGACATCCTCTGCATCACCAACGTCACCGACGAGCCGGTCGATCTCCCGACCGTGTCAGGGGTAGACGTCCTGACCGACAAAGACCATCAGGGACTGACTCTGCCGGCCTACGGCTACGCATGGATTCGGGAAGGAAGGTCGCCAGTGAAGTAGGACCACCCGAGGCCATGATGAGAGCCGACCTGGTGCTCACTGGCGAGTGGGGCCCGAATGTGCAGTCCGCGCACGGCAAGGTCAACGCGGCTATGTCTGAGCAGGGATGGGGGACCTTGACAGCCATCGCACCACGCCCCTACGTTCACTCCCATCGTGCTTGTTCTAGACTTCGCAACAGAGGACGACAAGATGCCTGAGTCCTTCTACACCAAGAGAATCTCCCGCCGACAGGCCCTGCAGATCGGGGCCGGAGTGACAGCGGCGCCCTTCCTGATGGGTTCGCTGTCCGGGTGTTCCGGTGCCAGCACTTCCGGGGGTGGGGCCGGGGCCTTTTCCTTCTTGTCGACGCAGTTCACGCCGGTCGAGGAGAAGCAGCGCTTCGAGAAGATCCTCGGCAGCCAAGTCAAGGACGTCAAGGTCTCGTACAACTCAATGGCAGTTGGGGACTTCACGACGCAAGTGACCTCCCAGGTCAAGGCCGGGAAGGTCAGTATCGGCATGGTGGGCGGGCTCCACGGTGACCTTGCCCCACTGGCAGAGAGTCTCGAGGACCTCGACAGCCTCGCCGGGCAGATGACCGGCTCAGGGATCGGCGACAGTCTGTGGAAACTGGCCAAGCTGGGCGGCAGCACCACCAAATACATCCCCTGGATGCAGGCAACCTACGTCGTCGCCGTCCACAAGTCCGCGCTGGAGTGGCTGCCGTCGGGTGCCGACGTGAAGAAGTTGACCTACGAGCAGTACCTCGACTGGGCTATCGCAGCCAAGAAGGCCGCAGGCAAGCCGGTGTTCGGTTTCCCTGCTGGGCCCAAGGGCCTCTACCACCGCTTTTTCCAGGGCTTCCTGCTCCCGAGCTTCACGGGCGGACAGATCTCGACCTTCAGCTCCCCCGATGCGGTCCAGGCGTGGACGTATATGCAGCACCTCTGGGCGAACATGAACCCGGCATCGACCAACTACGACAACCTGCAGGAGCCCCTCGCCCGTGGCGAGATCCTCGTGGGCTGGGACCACGTCGCCCGGCTGGTCGACGCACCCAAGGCGAAGCCCGATGACTGGTTGATGGTCCCCGCGCCCAGCGGCCCCAAGGGCTTGGGATATCTGCTCGTCGTCGCCGGCTATGGCGTACCGAAGGGAGCCGACGTCGCCAAGGCGAGCACTGTCATCAAGGCGCTGAGCAAACCCGCGACGCAGATCGAGGTGTTGCGCCAGAACGCGTTCTTCCCCGTGGTGAAGGCCACTATGCCCACCGATCTGCCGGCAGCGGTACGCCTCGAGGCCAACGCGGTGGCCGGCCAGCAATCCGCGCCGAACGCGTTGCTTGCCCTTCCACCGGTGGGTCTCGGAGCCAAGGACGGAGAGGTCTCACAAGTCTTCAAGGACTGCTTCAAGCAGATCTGCAAGGAAGGCAAGGCTCCAACCGTCGTTCTGGGCCAGCAAGCGAAGATCCTGCAGGCCATCCTGGATGAAGTGAAGGTGCCCTGCTGGGCTCCCGACCCCGTGACGACTGGCAAGACCTGCAAGGTGGGTTGACATGACGGGGCCGCCCATCGTGCGGCGCCCAAAGCGCCGTTTGTCGGCGGCCTTCCTCCTGATCCTGCCCTCGATCATCTTCATGCTGCTGCTGTTCGCCTGGCCGATGGTCTCTGGCGTTCTTCAGGCGGTCCGGTCGCCGGACGGCTTCTCGATGACCTATATCAACAGAATGCTCGCCGATCCGGGGTTCTGGGCGGCTGTGCGTAACACGCTCCTGCTGATCGTGGTTCTCCTGCCACTTCAGTTCATGTTGGCCCTTGCCATGGCGCTGTTGCTTCAGGCCAGACCAAAGGGTCAGGGAGTCTACTTCTATCTCTGGGCAGTTCCGCTTGGAGTGTCCGACCTGGCCGCCGGCTTGGTGTGGCTGTCGATCTTCGCGGACCGTGGGTATCTGAACTCCGTCATGGACGCGCTCGGGATCGGACCGGTTTCCTGGCTGTCTTACGAGAACTACGGATCCATGTTCCTCGCCGTCGTGATCGCAGAGCTCTGGCGCGCCACATCGCTGGTCATGGTGATCGTCGTCTCCGGTATGCAGGGCATTCCGAAGGACTACGACGAGGCGGCGAACGTGTTCGGCGCAACCTACCTGCAGCGTCTACGGCACGTCTGGCTGCCATTGCTCAAGCCCAGCCTGCAGGTCGCCTTGATCCTGCGGACCATCCTCGCCTTCCAGACCTTCGCCGTTGCGCAGGCCTTGACCGGCCAGGACTTCCAGGTTCTCGTCGGCGAGACCTACCGCTGGTACACCGCGCTACAGAACCCGAACGTGGCATCCGCGCTGGCCCTTGTCGTCATGGCCGTGTCGATGCTTGCCGCTGTGGTGTATCTGAGACTGCTGAGAGAAGACACAGGAAGTGGCAAGCGATGAGTACGCCGCCCCGGGTCAACACAGCGCCGCTGAGGAAGCTGCGCCGCCAACGGATCGCGATTCAGGTTGCCTGTGTTGCCATCACCGCTTTCATGGTCCTACCCATCTATCTCATCGCACTCGCCGCCTTCTCGTCACGCTCGGCCCTCAACGAGTTCCCGCAGCGGTTCGTCCCATCGGCGTTTTCAACCGAGACCATGTCCACCTTCCTCAATTCGACCGGCGTCATTCCCGGTCTTGTCAACTCGGTTCTTGTGGGGATCGCAACCCTGGTCGTTTCACTCCTCGTCGGTGCACCCGCTGGCTACGCGATCGCCCGGTTCGCTTTCCCTGGCAGGAACAACTACCAGTTGTTCCTGCTGTTCACGCGGGCCCTGCCGATCGTGGTGCTGTCCGTCCCACTTGCCCAGCTCTTCCTGACGGCAGGCGTGTATGACACCCCACTAGCGGTCACTCTCCTGCACACGGCATTGGCACTCCCGACGACGATCCTGCTCACCGCGAGCGTCTTCCTGGCGGTGCCTGTGGACGCGGAGGAAGCCGCGCGCATCTTCGGCTGCACCCCAGTCGGAGCGTTCCTGCGAGTGGTGCTTCCGCTTGCCCTGCCGGGCGTCGCCGCAGCCTCGATCTTCACGTTCGTGATGAGCTGGAACGAGGTCCTGGGCGCCACCATCCTCACCCTCAACCAGCGCACCCTCCCCGCCCAGGTCCTCTCATCGCTGTCCGACTCGCCTCTCGCGTTCCGTTTCGCGGGCGGATTCTTCTTGATCGTGCCAGCGATTATCTTCATCGCCGTGATGCGCAAGTACCTTCTCAACATGTGGGGAACCACGATCCGATGAGCACCATGACCCACTCAGAAGCGACCACGGAACTGGACGTCTGCCATGGCTGAGATCAACATCCAGAACCTGGTCAAGACCTACCCGGGGGGGACCGAGCGAGCGACGAACGACGTATCGCTTCGGGTGAAAGAGGGCGAGTTCATGGTGCTGCTGGGCCCTTCGGGCTGCGGCAAGACCACCTTGCTCCGGATGATTGCCGGGCTTGACCTTCCCGATTCCGGCTCCATCTCGGTCGGGGACCGCGAGGTCACCTACCTCCCGCCGAACCAGCGCAACATGTCGATGGTCTTCCAGTCGTATGCCGTGTTCCCTCACCGCAAGGTCCGGGCCAACATCGGTTTTGGGCTGGCCATGCGCAAGATGCCCAAGGCCGAGATCCAGAAGAAGGTAGCGTGGGCCGCGGACCTGCTGGAGATGACCCCGTACCTCGACCGCTTCCCGGCCCAGCTGTCCGGTGGGCAACGTCAGCGGGTCGCGGTCGCCCGGGCGATCGTGGTCGATGCGGACGTGCTGCTCATGGACGAGCCCTTGTCCAACCTGGATGCGTTGCTGCGACTCGGCTTTCGGTCCAAGCTGAAGAAGATCGTCGAGGGCATCGGCACGACGACGGTGTACGTCACGCACGACCAGGTCGAGGCGCTGTCCCTCGGAGATCGCGTCGCCGTCATGCGGGCTGGTCAGATAGTTCAGCTGGGAGGACCGCTCGAGGTGTATGGCAACCCCGCCGACACCTTTGTCGGTGGCTTCATCGGTTCGCCGCCCATGAACTTCCTGGATGGCGCAGTCATGTCCGCGCCAGATGGAACTCAGTTGCGAATCGAGGATTCGACGATCGAGGGACCAGCTCGCGCGCCAGAGGGCAAGACGCGGGTGGGCGTCCGGGCGGAGGCGATCCAGCTGACCGACAGAAACGCCAAGGGGACCATCCCTGCCCGCATAGACGTCGTCGAACCGCTCGGCTCGGCAATCCTCCTCACTGTCAAGGTGGGCCAGCAAGAAATCAAGGTGCAGGTGCCGGCCGATCATCCTGTCAAGTCCGGAGACGAAGTGCATCTACGGCTGCCGCCGGAGTCGATCCGACTCTACGACCCGGAAACCGGTCTCGGCTGGGATCTCCGGTGACCGGGCGTCGGCCAGCTGATTCGACAACCGAGCAGATAGTCCAGCGAGCGACCGAGGTTCTTCAGGAGAACGACCTCGGAACCATGGTGACGGCCGCGCCGCGGCTCTACCCACACCAGTGGTCCTGGGATGCAGCCTTCATCGCGATCGGCCTGGCCCGCATCTCGGTGCCACGGGCGATCACCGAGATGCGCATGCTTCTGCACGCGCAGTGGGCCACGGGGATGATCCCGCACATCGTCTTCGCGGACGTCCCCGGGTACTTCCCCGGTCCAGACGTCTGGGGCACCGACAGCGCACAAGCCAAGCCCGCCGGTGTCCAGACCAGCGGGATCTGTCAGCCGCCCGTCCACGCCATCGCCGTCGCACGAATTCTCGAGGCCGGACGAGCGCTGGGTGGAAGGGACCAGGAGGAGGCTGAGGCCTTCGCGGCCGAGGCGGTGCCCAAGCTCGCGGCATGGCACAGATGGCTCAGCACCGCACGTGACCCGGCCGGTCGCGGCCTTGTCGAGATACATCACGGCTGGGAGTCCGGCATGGACAACTCGCCTCGATGGGACGACGCATACGCCGCGATCACCGCGGACCGGCCTGTTGAGCTTCGACGCACTGACTCGAGGCTGGTCACGGACACATCGCAACGCCCCACAGACCGTGAGTACCAGCGGTACCTGCACCTCGTCGCACAGATGAGGTCGGTCCAGTACCGCGACGCGGACATTCCCCCGATCATCGACTTCAGGCTCGGAGACGTGTTCATGACCGCGATCCTCGCTGTGGCCGCCGCCGAGCTCGCCCAGCTGGGTGCGGACGTCGGGCTCTCGAGCGAGGTCGCGGACCAGCCAGCCATTGCGCAGAAGGCACGGGAAGGTGTGCTCTCGTCGATCAACCCGACGACGGGGTTGTGCCGGGACTTCGACGCCCGGTCGGACTCCTGGACATCGGCGCAGTCACTGGCTTCGTTCTCTGCCCTGATCTGTGGGGGCGACTCGGACGTCTGCGCTCGGCAACAGGCGATCATCACCGGCCCCCTATGGGCGGGCTATCCGGGCCTGGCCTATGCCCTTCCGCCAACGGTGTCGCCTGAGGCAGACGGGTTCCAGCCTCGGGCATACTGGCGCGGGCCGAACTGGCCCGTGATGAACTGGCTCTTCGCGTGGGCACTGCGACGCCGCGGCGAGATCGCGTTGGCGGATCAATGGCGCTCCGAAGGCCTGGCCCAACTCGGTGATCTCACGTTCGGGGAGTATTACGAACCCTTCACCGGCGAACCCTTGGGAAGCCACGATCAGTCATGGACGGCGGCGGTGGCCCTCGACTGGGTCGCCGAGCAGGCCTGACCTTGGACCCGTCACCGATCAATGTGCGCGACCACTCCGGCAGGCCACTGGAGCGGGCGCTGCGCGTGGCCATCGTGGGAGTCGGGGACCGGGGTTCGGTTTATGCGCGACATCTTGACGATTCAGACGGGGAAGCAGTGGTCGGCGCGATCGCCGAGCCTCGAGAGGCCATCCGCAAGGCAATGGGAATCAGGTATGCGATCCCGCAAGGCGCCCAGTTCGCGGACTGGCGGGACATGGCTGTCGCGCCGCGATCTTGCGACGCGGTCGTCATCAGCCTTCGCGACTCCGAACACCTCGAGGCGGCGACGGCCTTCGCCTCAGCCGGATACGACATCCTGCTCGAGAAGCCTATGGCTCCGACACTGGCTGAGTGTCGCCGCATCGTTGCCGCCGCAGAGAAAGCCAATGTGTGGCTTGGTGTCTGCCACGTGCTCCGCTACACGCCATACACATCCCTCGTCCGCTCGCTTGTCGAGGGCGGTGCGATCGGGGACATCGTCAACGTGCAGCATTTGGAGCCGATTGGTTTCTGGCACTTTGCGCACTCGTACGTGCGGGGCAACTGGCGCCGCGAGGCGACGTCGGCGCCGGTGCTGCTGACCAAGTCGTCGCACGACATCGACTGGCTCAGCTACATCATCGGACGGCCGGCCACGCGTGTCTCCTCGTTTGGTTCACTGCTGCACTTCCGGCCAGAACACGCCCCAGGAGGCGCTGCGGAGCGTTGCCTGGACTGTGCCGTCGAGGACACGTGTGCCTACTCGGCCGTACGAATCTACCGCAAGGGGCTTACCCCGGGCCTCCGAGAAAGCAGCTTCACCGCGGTCGTCGCCCCTGAGTACAGCGAGGACGCGCTATCGGATGCCCTCCGAAACGGGCCATACGGACGGTGCGTGTATGGGGGGCAAAACGACGTCGCAGACCATCAGGTCGTCTCGATCGAGTACGCAGGGGGCATCACGGCCGGATTCACGTTGACCGCCTTCAGCCCGTTGGAGAACCGTAGAACCAGGATCTTCGGGACCAAAGGACAAATCACGACAGATGGCAGCACTGTTGAGCTGTTCGACTTCCGCTCAAGCTCGACGACGGTGCATGAAGTCGCGAGTGGGGCCGCTTCCGCGGGCGAAGGCCACGCTGGAGGTGACGTCGCCATGATCAAAGCCTTCGTCCGTGCCCTCTGCGATGGTGAGCCGAGCCTCTTCAGCTCCGACGGACGGACGAGTCTGACAACGCACGAGATCGTGTTCGCAGCCGAGGAAGCAAGGCTCCGCGGCGAGGTGATCGGCCTGTCCTGAGACATCACCCACGGGACCTGCTGCTCCTGGTCCCGGCACTAGGTGGCTGGATGACGTCCAGGTCGGCAGGTATGCAAGTCATGACCCGCGCTCCCCATGGCACGAACCGTCGAACCGCACGCCTCCGGCACCTACGCCTCGGTCTGGGCACGGAGGCCACGACGTCCATCAGTACGACGTGCCGGAGCTTCACGTCCAGCAAGCACAGTGGACGCCGATGCCCAACCCGAGCATCCCTTCACCGCGCAGGTGGTTGATGCCGGCTTGATTCGCGAGCCGGACACCTCCGCCGACGCGGTCACCCTGCTCGGCCGGCTCTGCGGCACCCGAGGGTCACTATTCACTCGGCAGCGACATCTGGAAGCCCCAGCCCGCACGGGTGTTCGCCAGATTGTTCTTTGCGGCGATCTGAGCCCCCATCAACGCAAGCCCGAACGCGCGTGGCTTACTTCTGCTCTCTGTCCTGCCTTGATTTCTTGAGCGCCCTTACATTCTTGATTCCGCCGTGGCTGGAGTACATCTCGTGGACTTTCTGGCTCTCAATCTGCCTTGAGTCCAGGCCCTCGTACGTGGCCTCTCGTTTCAGCTTCCGGTAGCTCGCGAGACGACTGGCTGAGATCCCCGCATCGTCAATGGCCTGTGTCACGGCGCACCCAGGCTCGGCTTCGTGTGTGCAGTCCCTGAACTTGCACCCGGAGGCCAGGCCTTCGATGTCGCTAAAGGCCCGTGCGAGGTCGGCGCTTTCCAAGCCCAGCTCGCGCATGCCTGGTGTGTCGATGACTGCACCACCGGATGGGATGGTGATGAGCTCGCGTCTGGTTGTGGCGTGGCGTCCCCTGTCGTCGCCGCGGAGCTCCCGAGTCGGGATCACGTCGGCACCCAGAAGGTGATTGATCAAGGTGGACTTGCCGACACCGGATGAGCCCACGAACGCGACCGTCTGACCGGTTCTGATGTAGTCCAGGATCGCCACGTGCCCATCCTTGGTCATGCTGGTCGTAACGATGACGTCGACACCGAGCGCGACCTGCTTGATCTCGAGCAGCCTGTCTGGGAGCACATCGCAAAGGTCAGACTTCGTGAGCACCACCACAGGGGTGGCACCGCTGTCCCAGGTGATGGACAGGTAGCGCTCGAGGCGTCGCAGGTTGAAATCGTTGTTCAAGGACATGCAGATGAAAACCGTGTCGATGTTCGCTGCAATCACCTGGACGTTGTGCGCAGTCCCTGCAGCTCGCCTGGCAAAGACACTCCGGCGTGCCAGGACGTGGTGAATGACTGCGTTTCCAGCCCGTCCCTCATCGCGGTCGATCATCACGAAGTCGCCTACCGCTGGATAGTCCGCGAGTGCTGCTGACGTGAACCGGAACTTCCCTGACACCTCCGCCAAGACATCGCGATGCTCGGTCGCCACCCGGTACAGCTCCCGGTACTGGGCCACCACCCTGCCAAGGACGAGGCCACTGCAGCGAGCCGACTCCTTGACGACTCTCTCGGTGAAACCTAGGTCTCGTGCCCTGATGTCCACGTGCACCTCCTTCGCCGTTCTATCTCGCTCATTCAAGCGTGACACAACGTTCTTGACGGTCCTGCCGGATGGATCGACCTCAGGTCGTGACAACGCAACAAACCGTGAATCGCGGGTGATAGTGGGGCCGAGTTCACGACAAGTCCTTCCCCACCATGCGCCTTCAGATACCGAGTTCGCCTCATAAGAATACGAAACGGTTCCGAAATACCGCTGCGGGCGGTTCAGCCCAGCCCGGAGACAGTCCCGTGAGAGCCTTCGGCTTCGTCTTCCTCATCGGCGCATCCATGCGGATCTAGTCAAGACCCGATGGCGTCCCGGTCGGTAGGTGTGCATGTCATGAGTCGCGCCCCCTCCCCCAGTGCCTCATGAGCCGTCGGACCGTTTGGCTTCGAACATCTGCCCTGCTCAGAGGCCTGGAAACGCAGTGGCTAGGACCGCAGCCAGATCTTGAAAGCGTGTGTCCCAGGTGGGTAAGTCCCCTCCGGACGCTCTCTTTGGCCCTCTGAACGGCGAGAGCACAGATCAGGGGTCTGACCATCCGTGGCGGTCACGAGGAACCCGTGGCCGCCATCACCGTTCGATCGTCCCGGTGTCCTTATGTATGGCGCTTTGGGACTCGATCCGACGAGCCACGGTTGGGTCCTGGTCGAGACCGGCTGAACGCAACGCTGCCCGCACCACCGACGGCGTGCTGCGGCCTCGAGCCGTTTGCGGGATTGACCCTCCCGCTATAAGTTCTTTCTAACAACAAATCGAGCCCTCGTTTGAACGAGGGCTGTGATGGGGATAGGGGTGAGTCCGATCTGGGGCTCGGACCCGATACCGTCGCGAGGGCGCGAGCGGTGCCCTCAGCACTGACCGGGTGGTCCGGCCGGTAGAGCGCGTGAAGGGTCGGACGAAGATGTCTCTCAGAAGAACCAAGATCGTCGCGGCGGTCGTCGGTGCCGCACTGATGGCAAGCAGTCTCGCCGCCTGCAGCGCCGAGCGCACGAAGACGGCCGGTACCGAGAGCAAGGGCGGCGAGCTGATCGGGATCGCCATGCCGACCAAGAGCCTCGAGCGGTGGAACAAGGACGGCTCCCACCTGGATGAGCTGCTCAAGAAGGCCGGCTACAAGACGACGCTGCAGTACGCGGACAACAAGGTCGACCAGCAGATCACCCAGATCCAGAACCTGATCAACCAGAACCCCGCCGTCCTGGTCGTCGCCCCGATCGAGGGCAAGGCGCTCGCGCCCGTGCTGGCCAGTGCCGCGAAGAACGGCATCAAGGTGGTCGCGTACGACCGGCTCATCAACAATACGAACGCCGTCGACTACTACGCGACCTTCGACAACTACAAGGTCGGCCAGCTCCAGGGCCAGTACATCGAGAAGAAGCTCGGCCTCAAGGACGGCAAGGGCCCGTTCAACCTCGAACCCTTCGCCGGCTCGCCCGACGACAACAACGCGAAGTTCTTCTTCTCCGGCGCGTGGGACGTGTTGCAGCCCTACGTGAAGTCGGGCAAGCTCGTCGTGAAGTCGGGCAAGGCACCAACGAGCGACGCCAAATGGGCGAGCATCGGCATCCAGGGCTGGTCGTCCGACACCGCTCAGTCCGAGATGGAAAACCGGCTCAACTCGTTCTATGCGACAGGCAAGGTCGACGTCGTGCTCTCCCCGAACGACTCGCTGGCCCTGGGCATCGAGCAGGCGCTGGAAGGCGCGGGCTACAAGGTGGGCAAGGACTGGCCACTCGTGACCGGTCAGGACGCGGACAAGGCCAATGTCGTGAACCTCCTCGCCGGCAAGCAGTCCATGACGGTGTGGAAAGACACGCGCGCGCTCGGTGACCAGACGGCGAAGATGGTCGATCAGATCGTCAAGGGCAAGAAGGTCGCGGTCAACGACACCAAGTCCTACAACAACGGCAAGAAGATCGTCCCGACCTTCCTGCTGCCGCCGATCTCCGTGACGAAGGAGACCGTGAAGTCAACGCTCGTGAATTCCGGGTTCTACAGCGCCAAGGACATCGGTCTGTAGACCTCACGTCCGGACCGCGTAGGGTCCTTCGGTAGCACGACCATCGACGGACCCTATTCAGGGTTCCGGCCGCCCCACCCGACCACACGACGGCGAGCTGACATGTCAAACAACAGCACCATCCTGGAGATGCGCGGTATCACCAAGACCTTCCCGGGGGTCAAGGCACTGCAGGACGTGACCCTCGAGGTCGCGCGCGGCGAGGTTCACGGGATCTGCGGGGAGAACGGGGCCGGGAAGTCGACCCTCATGCAGGTCCTCTCCGGTGTCTATCCGCACGGCTCGTACGAGGGGGACATCCTCTTCGAGGGCGAGCCGTGCGAGTTCCGCAAGATCCGCGACAGCGAAGACCGC
>Ga0209540_10001596_pt1 | contig 16951 bp, 14 predicted proteins | sample BarGraIncu01121A_FD_184501 | JGI IMG/M metagenome (GOLD analysis project Ga0209540, IMG submission 184501) | Arctic peat soil microbial communities from Barrow, Alaska - Barrow Graham LP Incubations 011-21A (SPAdes) (version 2) | ecosystem: Environmental > Terrestrial > Soil > Wetlands > Peat... | reverse complement strand
CTGCGGTCCCACCTTATAGACACGGGTCAGCCCACTGGTCTCTATCGCCAACGCGCTGCTCTCCCCCTTTTCATCTTCCAGCATCCTCTCCCTCCCTGTTTGGGAATCCGGCCTACAGTTTAGCACCGGCCCCACGTTTGTGCAATCAGAATAGTGGCGCCTTCGCTGCGGATCTCCCTGGTGCAGAGCTTATGCCATGAGTCACCGGGTCAGCGCGCCACCTTCGTTCCCTTCTGGTCCAGCGACCGCACCGCCAGCGCCAGGCTGGCCACGATGCCGGACTCTATAATCACTGAGAGTACGCCGAGCAGGGTCAGTGGCTCGACACCACCTGCGCCGGGGCCAAAGAAGGGAATGCCGACGGTGCGCGTGATGAGGAACAGCAGGATGATGGCCGAGTTGCCGGCTATGCCGGCCAGGAACCAGGGCCGGCCATAGGGCGCGGCCTCCTCGTCGCTGCGGCTGCCGCCGGTCTCATCGTAGCGCCAGGGCTGGATGAAGTAGATCAGCCCACAGCAGATCTGTGCCAGGGCGGCGAAAATGAAGAAGACCCCGTAGCCCCACCACTCGGCCAGGTGCTCGCCGGTCGCCAACGCGTGCACGAGGCCGCCGCCGATCGACAGGGTGGCGGCCCAGAAAACCAGCCGCCTGGCATCCAACTCTTCGATACGCGCCTGCAGCATGACTATCCTCCCGGTCAGTGGCCGCCCGCAGCGTATGCCCGGCGGCGCCTTGACGATTGCGGCTCCTCTACTCCCTTACACGCCCTATTCTACCCCGCCCACCCGTCCGCGACAAGCGCCCATTTGGCGATGAGTGCGCTTCAAGGTTCTCCGTGGTTGCCATGATCTCCTGCCAGGCCAGGGCCGCGCTCTCCGCGCTGGCCGGCGACACCGGGACGCCGCCGTAGCGGGCCTCGATATAAACCCGCGTGATCGCGGCGATGGCGTCGGCGTCCGCAGGCCGGGCACGACTTAACAGGGCCGCGTACTCGGCCGGCGTCACCCCCGGTTGGCGCGGCAGACCCTGCGCGGCCGCCCAGCCGAGCAGGGCCTGATAAGTGCGCCTCACCTGGGCAGCAGGGTCATTCCCCGCCACAATCACGAACGGCCGGCTGCGCGCACCCTCCCTGCCGCCGGCGAAGAGGTGGGCAAGCTGCGCCTTCAACAGGTCGGCCGACAGGATGAGTTCGCGCGTCTCATCCACCTCTTCCTCGCCATCGCTTACGGTGAGCAGCCGCCGGTAGGCGAGCACGAACACGATCAGGACCGCCACGGCGACCAGTAACCCGGCGATAATGCGCAGCGCCAGGTATAACCCGGGGGAGACCGCCGGCGGCACCTGCTGCAGATCCTTGAACTGATCGGCCAGCGACACCGGCGCTACGATCTGCGGTAGCTGCGCCTTCACGTCCAGTGGCCCGATCAGGCGCCTGATCAAGTCGTAAAGCATGAACAACGGGTAGCTGACCGCGAACACCACCAACATCAGGACACGCGCCAGCAGGTCGACCACCAACCCCAGCCCGGCCAGGATGTGTTCGACGACGCCCGGCGTGAAAAGCTGGGCCAGCAGCAGCCCGGCCAAAAGCAGCGCGCCGATGATCGCCGCGACCATCCCAAGCCAGTGGCGGCTTAGCTTGAACGATTGTTCGCTGCGCCGGCGCTCAATCTGGCGCGTGCTTTGCACGCTGGCGATGGCGAGGATGCCCAGGCCCAGTGCGAAAAACAGCAGCGCGCACACCACGGCCTGGACGGCCGGGATAATGTGTGTCCCATAGGCCAGCGCGACCGCTAACGCCAGCCCGCCGACACCCAGCGCAAAGTTGTGCGCGTAGACGTCGTAGTAGAGCCGCGCGCGCCCTGCCAGCACGCCCCAGGTCCAGAGCCAGGTGGCGATGGCCACGGTGAAAAGCGTCGCCAGCGGGATGCTGAAAAGCGCGGGCAGCCAGCGCGCATCCCAGGGGGCATAGTTGGGGCCGAATGCCAGGTAGAGCGCCAGCACCACCCCAAGCAGCCCCCCGCCGGCGACCAGGAGCAGGCCCGACCCGGCGCGCCTGGCGCGGTAACCGGGTAGCTGCGCAGCCAGCTGCGCAGCCACAGTCCCACCCAGCAACAGGCCGGCGATCAGCGGCGGCGAGAGCATGTCGCCGCGCTCCGGCTGCAGCAAAGCCGACCAGACGTGAATCAGCAGCCAGATCCAGGTCGCGCGCGTCAGCGCCAGGGCGTAGGGCAGCAGGCCATCGTCGATCCAACGCCAGGTGCGGGGCGCCACGGCCTCCCGCGCGGTAGCAGGTCTAGCGGTCACTTTGCAGCTCGATTCCCGCCAGATGATTCCACGCCTCACGGCCGCCGATCCAGTAAGCGCGCAGGCCGTCGGGCAGGGCCGGCGGCGGGTCGTCGTCGATGGCCAGCAGTGCGACGGGGTGGCCGGCGCGCTGCAGATCCAGCAGCGCGGCCAGCAAGCCTTCGCTGAGCAAAGCCGATACGGCGACCACCTCGGCTCCGTAGGGCAAGGAGAGCGCCTCGGCGCGCAGGCAGGTTTCCAGCGACACCATCGCCATGCCGCTCAGCCAGGCCAGTGACTCCAACATATCCGTCCATTGAGCGGGCCGGCGCGAGGGAGGCAGCCGCACCAGGCCGGCCTCGTTGCGTCGCGCCCCGTTGACATATAACCCAACTGCCTCCCGGGCATCCAGCAGGCAGCGCGCCACCGAGGCGCCGGCTGTGATCGCCAGTTCCAGGTACTCTGGGACAACGCCGGGGAAACCGTGCACGGTACGCAGGTCGACGAACACCGCTGCGCTGCGCACCGCGCCCGGATCGAATACCTTGGTCTGCAACTCTCCCCGCCGGGCGGTCGCCTTCCAGTGCAAGCTGCGCGGCGAATCCCCCGCCACGTAGGGGCGCACGCCCGTCACCCGCAACGGGTCGTCGCTGATGCGCCGCGCCGTTTTGAGGTCGCCAAAAGGATGGGCCGCGGGCAAGCCCAGCGCCCCGACCGGCACCACCCGCGGATAGACGGTCAACCAGTCCCGCCCGTCGTAGAGCCGTTCCTGCACGCGAAAGCCAAACATGTCGCCTGAGCTGACCAGCGCCGGGCCAAACTGAAACGCCCCGCGTTGGGTGGCCCGCAGCCGGTAGTGCTTGCGCACGCGCTCGTAGAAACGTAGCGACAGCAACACGTGCAACAGGCGCCGGGTCGGCTTGTAGGAGCGCAGCAGCCTGCCCTTGATCATCTCAATCTCGCCGGGCCACTCGTCCTCGACCTTGAGCCAGGCCAGGGGCAGCGGCTTGGCGTTGACGACTTCCACCGTCACATCCGTCTCGTCGCCGGCAAACAGGCGCGTGACGGCGAGCCGGCGCGTGTAACTCACCTCGGCCAGCGCATAGCGGTCCCACAGCGCGCTGAGCCCCGCCACCAGCCCCAGCAGCACCGCGAGCAAGAACAGCAGCGGGCTGCGCATGAGGATGCCGGCGATGAGGAGGACCACCGCGAGCGTGTTGAGACCCTTAGTCACATCAGACCAATGCCATTGCCGCTTCTGGCGGCTTCTGACGGCCTCCACCCTTCATCCTGCCTCCACCGCCCACGTTTCTTCGACCGGCACCGGCACTAGCGCCAGCACCTCCGCCAGCACGTCGCCGGCCGCGCGCCCGCGCACGCGTGCCTGGCTGGTCGTGAGGATGCGGTGGATCAGCACCGGGCCCGCCACCGCCTTGACGTCGTCGGGCAGCACGAACGCGCGCCCCTCGATCGCCGCCCGGGCCTGGGCAGTGCGGTAGAGCGCCAGCGAGCCGCGCGGCGAGGCGCCAAGCTGCACCCCCGCGTGGCTGCGCGTCGCGCGCGCTACGCGCACGATATACTCCTCGATGGCCGGATGCACGAAGACCTCGCGCACGGCGGCTTGCGCGGCCAGGATTGCGGCCGCGCCGGCAACGGGCTGAAGATCGGCCAACGGGTTGGCGGCGCGGAAGCGGCGCAGGATGGCCCGCTCCTCCCCTTCCTCCGGATAGCCGATCGCCAGCCGCATCAGGAAACGATCGACCTGAGCCTCGGGCAGCGGGAATGTGCCTTCCAGCTCGACCGGGTTCTGTGTCGCCAGGACGAGGAAGGGGCGCGGCAGCGGGCGCGTCACGCCGTCCACCGTCACCTGGCGCTCTTCCATCGCCTCCAGAAGGGCGGCCTGCGTGCGCGGACCGGCCCGGTTGATCTCGTCGGCCAGCACGATCTGCGCGATCAGCGGGCCGGGCCGGTACTCGAACTCGCCGCTCTTCTGGTTGAATACGCTTACGCCCGTGATATCCGAAGGCAGTAGATCCGGCGTGAACTGGATGCGCTGGAACGAGCACCCCAGCGAGCGCGCCAGCGCCTTGGCCAGCGTGGTCTTGCCTATGCCGGGCACGTCCTCCAGCAGCACGTGACCCTCACACAGCAGCGCGGCCAGCAGTAGCTCCACCGCCTCTGCCTTGCCCACGATGACCCGCTCCACATTCTCGCGCACGGCGCGTGCGACCTGCTGCACCGCTGAAAGTTGGTCCAAAGACAGCTCCTGCGGAAAACTCAAAACGAAGCTGTGCCTAGGCCAGCGCTTCCCGGAAGGCCCGGATGACCAGCGGCATATCTTGCGCCGTGGCGTGGTAATTGGTCACCGCGCGCACGCGCTTCGGGCCGGAGGACGTGATGAGCACGCCACGCTCGCCCAGGTTCGCCGCCAGCTGCCCGCCGCTCAGGCCCGGCCGCTCAATCGTTATGTAAAGAATATCCGTGCGCACTTGCACCGGCTCGGGCCGGATGCCGGGCAGCGCCGACAGGCCGGCTTCCAGGGCGGCCGCGTTGCAGTGGTCCTCGGCCAGGCGCCCGACGTTGTTCTCCAGCGCGTAGATGCCGGCCGCGGCCAGTATCCCCGCCTGGCGCATGCCCCCGCCCAGCACCTTGCGCGCCCGCCGGGCCTCGGCGATGAACGCCCTGTCACCACACACCACCGAGCCTACCGGCGCGCCCAGGCCCTTGCTCAGGCAGAAGGTGAGCGTGTCGGCGTCGGCGACCAGCTCTTTGACGTCGACGCCCAGCGCGACCGCGGCGTTGAAGATGCGCGCCCCGTCGACGTGCAGGCGCAGGCCGCGCCGGCGCGCCAGCGCCCCCAGTTGGTGCATGTATGCCGGGGTCAGCGGGTTGCCGCCGCACAGGTTCTGCGTGTTTTCGACGGTAACCAGGCGCGTGCGCGGGTAGTGAATGTTGTCGCCCCGGATCGCACCCTCAACTTCGGCCAGGTCCAGCGTACCGTCAGGACAGTTGCGAATCGTGTGCGGCTGGATGCCCCCCAGCGCGGCCATCCCGCCCTGCTCGTTGACGAACGTGTGCGCCTGGTCGCCCAGGATCACCTCGTCGCCGCGCCCGCATTGGGCCAGCAGGCTGACCAGGTTACCCATCGTGCCGGAGGCCACGAACAGCCCGGCCTCTTTGCCCATGAGAGCGGCCGACAACGCCTCCAGGCGATTGACGGTCGGATCGTCGCCAAAGACGTCGTCCCCCACCTCGGCCTCAGCCATCGCCACACGCATGGCGGCGCTCGGCTTCGTGATCGTATCGCTGCGTAAGTCGATGATGTGCATGCTGATCCTTCCCTGGTTGTCGCTCATATCGCGGTTTGCGGTCAAACCGCCGATTGCACTCAAACCGCCAGATTATACCACGCGCGACGAATAACCCGCTCTTTTCGCCCAGTTAGCGTGACGGGTTTGGGACATCGGCTGCGTCGTCTAGCCCTTCACGGCGCCCAACGCCAGCCCTGCCACCTGGAACCGTTGCAGCACCAGGTAGATCAGGATCAACGGGAACACTGCCACGCAGGTCCCGGCCATGATGATCGGCCACGGCGTCGAGAGACCTTCGCTGACCGGCAGCACCGAAATGGCCACCATCAGGGTGTACATGTCCTTGGAGCGCATGAGCAGCAGCGGCAGCATAAAGTCGTTCCAACGGGCGATGAAGGCCAGGGAGCCCCAGGCGGCCAGGGCCGGCGCCACGACCGGCATGACCAGTTGCCAGTAGATGCGGAATTCACTGCAGCCGTCAATGCGCCCTTGTTCAATCAGTTCGCTGGGGTAGCTGACGATATACTGGCGCAGGTAGAAGATGCCGATAGCCGTGGCCGCGCGGGGCACGATGAGCGCCTGGTAGGTGTTGATCCAGCCCAGCCGGCGCATGATGATGAACGTGGGCACAATGCCCGCTTCGACCGGGATCATCATCGTGGCAAGCAAGAGATAGAAGAGCGCGTTCTTGCCGGGAAAGTTGTACTTCGCAAAGGCAAAGCCGGCCAGCGAACACAGAAAGACCGTGATCACGGTACCCAGGCTGGCCACGATGAGGCTGTTCAACGTGTTGCGGGCCAGGGGCAACACCTCCGAAACCCGGGCGTAATTGGCCAGGGTCGGCGCCTTAGGCAGCATCGCCCCCAGGCCGCCGATCGGCTCGGTCACCGGCTTGAGCGAGGTGCTGGCCATCCACAGCAGGGGAAAGAGGGCGATCATGCACCACACGGCTACGAACACGTAGAGCAGCCGGCGGGCAACGCCTGGCTGCCCGGGCCCGCGCGGTCGTACGTGTATCCTGGCCGTTTTCTGCACGTGGATCGTGGTCATTCGGCACCTGCCTCTGAAACACCGCCCTGCCCGCGCAGGGCAATCACCTGGGCGGCTGAGATCGCGAACAGGATGAAAGTCAAGGCGTAGCCGATGGTGGCGGCGTAGCCCAGCTTGAAGATCGTGAACCCGGTTCGGTAGAGGTACTGTACGATCGAGAGCGAAGACGAACCCGGCCCGCCGCCGGTGAGGATATACGGCTCGGCAAAAAGCCGAAACGAATCAATCGTTTGGGTGATAAAGCAAAAGAAGAGGATCGGCGCGATGCTGGGGATCGTGACCGAAAAGAAACGTTGCAGCGCGGACGCCCCATCTACCGTCGCCGCCTCATACAGCTCCGGATTGATCCCTTGCAGACCCGAGTAGACGATCAGCATATACCAGGGCGTGGCTCGCCACACATCCAGCACCATCACCGGGATCTTTGATAGCTGCGTGCTATTGAGCCAGGGCAAGGGCCGCACGCCAAAGGTTTTCAGCAGGCTGTTGAGCACGCCGCTGTTCTGGTCGAAGACCATGCCGAAGACCAGGCCCACTGCCACCGTCGCTGTGACATAGGGCAGGAACCCGATGACCCGGTAGGCGCCGCGACCGCGCAGCCAGCGGGTCTGCAGCACCGTCGCCAGCATCAGCGCCAGGCTGATGATCAGCGTGGCGTCCACCAGCCAGTATAGGGCGGTATTGCGCAACGCATCATAAAACGTGCTGTCGCGCAACAGCGCCCCGTAGTTGGCCAGGCCAATAAAGGACATGGGCGACAGGCCGTTCCAATCCTGGAAGGTCAGGTAAAACGACCAGAGCAGGGGAAAGACACCAAAAACCAGGAACAGCAGGTAGAAGGGTGAGATGAAGATGTAGGCGAAGCGCATCTTCCATATGCGTCTTAGTAGGCTTCGTGATGTCACGCGCGCCCCCTTCTTATCCTTCCTATACTGTCAGGCTTCCACAGCCGGGACAGCTGCGGAAGCCTGACGTGTACCCAGGCCTTGCGCGGCAGCACAGTGCTGCTGCCGCCACAGGTGGTTATTTGGCCGGGGCCTTGCCGATCTTGTCCCGCAGGTTCTTGCCCATGTTGGCAATCGCCTGATCCATGGTCTGGTTGCCCGCGACCACTTTTTCGACCTCAGCCGTGATGATGGTATCAGCTTCCGCGTCCTTCTGGGTGACCCGCATGTTTACGGACGGGTTTTGCAGGCCGATGCCTTCCCATTCGCGGAACGACTGGCCGCCATAGTACGGTTCAGGCTGCTTCCAGAAAGGCTGAACCAGCAACTCCTGGGCGATCGGGTTGCCGTAGGCGCCCTTCTGGTTCACCATATCAGTCGTCCAGGCTTCGCGGGCTGGGGCATTGAAGTTGTAGTCTTCCCACATCGCTTTATAGAGGTCGGCATACGGCGCGTTTGGTTTGTTGGTGATGCATTGGATCTCGATCACCGGCGCCCCGCCGACGCCGATGTCCTTGAAGACCGGGGCCTTCATCACACGCCACTTGCCGGCCATGTCGCTCAGGTTTGCCCGGGTAAACTCGTCGTAGAAGGCGCCGATGTAGTAGGTGGCCACCTTGCCCTGGCGAGTCGCCTCGTACAGCGCAGGCTGCAGAATGGCCGAATTGTAGAGCAGCTTTTCTTTGAGCAGCGTCTCGAGATATCCCAACGCCACCTTGGTGCCCGGATCCTGGTCGATGACCACGTTACCCTGGTCGTCCCAGATGCGGGCGTTGGCTTGCGGCATCAGGCCGCGGCGGCCCCAGTAGCGCCAGGTCCGGTCACTAGGATCCACGTACGACAGGAATACCTCGCCCTTGCTGGCATCGCGCAGTTTTTTGCCAACGGCCAGGTAGCCTTCGAAGGTTGCCATCTCCGCCGGGTCGATGTTGTACTTGTCGAAGATATCCTTGTTGTAGAACAGGATTTGTGGCCGCAACGAGCGTGGCAAGCACCAGAGCTTACCCTTGTAGTACATCTGGTCGAGCGTGCCGGGCACCAGCCTGTCCTTGAAAGACTCCAGGTACTGGGTGACGTCCAGCAGAATGCCGGCGTCGGCCATAGCCTGCATGCTGACAGGGGCTGTTGAGAGATAGTCGGGCAGGTCGTTGGGTGTGCCCGAGGTCATGGCCAGCATGGCCTTCGTGCGCACTTCTTCCTCGCCCTTGGTCGGCAGCGTCTCGACGGTCACGCCGGCCGCGATATCAGGGTTGCGCTGGATGAAGCCGTTCAGGAATTGATCGTAGAAAGCGGGCTGTCCGTAACCCCAGCCGGTCATCTTGCCCGGGGGGAACTTGGCCTTGGTCGCCGGCGCGGCAGCCTTGGGGGCCTCGGTGGGTTGGGCGGCCGCGGTGGCAGCCGGCGATGCGGCCGCGGCCGGCGCCACGGTGGGGGCCGGCGCCTGGGCGGCAGGAGCAACAGCCGGCGCCGTCGGCGCGGCTGGGGCGGGGGTCGCAGGTACCGCGCAGCCGACCAGTAGCGCACCCACCAGGACCATGAGGAACACGTACGATAGGAACCTGTGAGACATTGTGCCTTTTCCTCCTTGGGTGATCTAAGAATATCCTTTTAGAGAGCAGTTGCCTCTACGGCGGTGCGGATATTGTCGACCGGGACGTCGGTCGGGAAGGTGCAGTCCGCGCCCAGGATCAGGCCCTGAGTGCCGAAGTCGGCAATGACGGCCCGGACCGCTGCCCGGATGGCCTCGGGCGTACCGTTGACCACCACACCGCGGTCATCCATGCCGCCTACGATGGTCCGGCCAAACAGGTCGCGTCCCTCTTTCAGGCTGAGGTTGTGCTTCGTGGCAGCCCAGTTGAAGGCGTGGCCGGGGTAATCGGCATATAACGGCAGGCGGATGTAGTCCTTGCAGATGTGCACCAGGTTGAACTCACCCAGGTGCTGGATGGCGTTCAGCACGGTGAGATCGTGCGGCTTGATGTATTGTAAAAACTCCTCCTCGGTGAACCGCTGCTGCTCGCCACCCTGGGCCGAGTAATAGATCCCCGCAGCCCCGGCCTCGAGGCAGGCGACGGCGAAGGCGGCCAGCGTCTCGGCCACGGCGCCCAACCCCTGGTTGACGGACTGAGGGTCGGCCTTGAGGTGCTCGGTCACCAGGTCCTCGCTGGTATGGCCGGCCGACGAGAACGGGTTGAAGATGGTGGTGATCACCAGGCATTCGCCGCCGATGGCATCGACGATGCGCTTGACCTCGTCCAACTGCTGCTGCAGGAACGGGGCCGTGGGAGGCGCAGGCCGGACGTGCCGCCAGTCCGCAGGGGTCTTGAGCGTGACCCCGGCCTGGTAGGGGTGTTCGTTCATGACCTTCAAGTAGTCCAGGCCGGCGGCGCGATAGTAGTCGAGGTGCGACTGGACTGAGGCGGAGCCCTGGTTCTGGCCCGCCGGAAAGTGATACCAGAAGCTGGCAGGCACGCGGTCGGTGGGGCGGCCTGCCAGGGCCGCGCGCACGCGTTCGATCTTATTCACCTCTGCTGATCCTCCTTCTTTTGGCGATCCTTAGCTGAGCGAGAAGTAGCCGGCGAAGTCCGGCGCGAAGCCTCGTGGGGTGTAGGTGCCGCTGGGCAGGTCCAGATCGTATACACCCTGGTAACGATCCTCGGCGATCATCGTCAACGCGTCCGCGAGCGCGTCGACGTCGTCACACGTGCTGTAGATGCCAAAGCTGGCTCGCACCGCGCCCGGCACATGAGAGCGGTCGTTGTTCAGGATCTGCTGGAGTACCAGGTCCTGTTCCGCCGCGGACACCCCCAGCAGGCGCAGCAGGTAAGGATGAGCGCAGAAGCAACCGGCGCGCACCCCGATGCCCGCCTCGGCGCTCAAGATGGCCGCCACCATGAAGCTGGGTTTGCCGGCCAGCAGAAAGCTGATAACGCCGGTGCGGCCGGCCGCGCGGGCCGGATCGCAGTCTCCGAGCAGCCGGATGCCGGGCACGGCCGCCAGGCGTTTCAGCGCATATTGGGTCAAGAAGATCTCGTGCGCCGCCACGTTTTCCATGCCCAGCCGTGCCAGCTCCTTCAGCGCGAGGGCGAAGGCGACTGCGCCTACCACGTTGGGCGATCCGGCTTCATCGCGGTCGGGTGGGGCGCTCCAAAGAACATCGTCGAGCGTGACCATCTCGACCTGGCCGCCGCCCACATACTCCGGCACACCCCGGCTCAGCAGCGCGCGCGGGGCGATCAAGGCCCCCGTGCCAAAGGGGGCGTACAGCTTGTGGCCGGAGATCGCCAGGTAGTCGATCCGTTCCGGATCATCCAGCGCCCGCATGTCGATCGCACGATGAGGGGCGAGTTGCGCGCCATCGACCAGGAGTTCGGCCCCGGCCTCGTGGGCCAGCCGGGCCAGGGAGGCAATCGGTGAGATGCAGCCGGTGACGTTCGAGGCGCCCGTCACCGCTACCAGCCGCACCCGTGGCCCTCGCTGCCGCAGCCTGGCCGCCAGCGCGTCGAGATCCAGGGCGCCGTCCGCCCGGCAATCGACGAGCTCAACCCGGCCGTGCAGGCGCCAGGGCAGCATATTCGAATGGTGCTCGAGCACGCTGGAAAGAATGACCTCATCCGCGCGCAGGGGGAGCCGGTAGGAAAGCTTGTTGAGCGCCTCAGTGGTGTTCTTGCCGAAGATGACCGTGCGATCTTGCAGGTTGGCCCCGAAAAAACCGGCCACGATGGCGCGTGCATCATCATACGCCTTCGTGGCCAGCTGGGATTTGAACCCGGCGCCGCGATGGACACTGGAATACCACTCCAGAAAGGCGACGACGCCATCACGCACAGCGCACAGCGCCGGCGTGCTCGCCGCGCTGTCCAGGTTCACATAGCGCCCATGCCGTCCGTCCAGCAGAGGCACCAGCCGGTCGCCGCCCGCGACCGTGCCGAGGGGTGAGCAGGCTGTGGCCGGATGATCAGCGTTCATTCACCTTACTCCAGCTCCAGGCATTCCTGAGGTATGATCGATCCGCTACTGTGGTCTTGCTGGCGGCGGGGGCGGTGGCGGTCAGCCTGTAATCAGCCCACTTGATTGATGTAGCACATCCAAACGATCTAGCTGGGCATAGTAGCACAACATGGAGGGTGCGTCAAGCCCGAAAACGAGCTACTTAGATCAGATATCTTGATCATCCTGTTGACTTCGCGCCTTTGTTGCGCTAAGATAAACATACTTGCGCCTTGGGCTGCTGGCCGAGGTAGAAGTCCCGGGGAGTAACCGCACAGCGCAGGTCGTGAGGGAGAAATGGCGGTAAATGAGCGCACGTTCCAGATCCTGGCGATTGTCGCGAGGAAGGGTTTCGCCTCGGTCAGAGAGCTGAGTGAGGCGTGTGGTGTCTCGGTGATGACCATTCGCCGCGATCTGAAGCAGCTCGACCAGGCGGGCCGGCTGCGCCGCACTTATGGTGGGGCCTCTTTGCCTGAGCCGCTGGTGGCGCCCGCGGCCGCCGAGCCCCGTGAGGCCGCCGGTGGCCTGTCTGCGGCGAACTCCGTCGCCGCGACTTCCGTCGCCATTTTGGCCGGCCGGGTCGACGTTATCATCACCCCTTCGGTGGATCCCCCGGTCGATCGCCTGCTTATCGACCAGGCCCGGCGGGCCGGCATTCCGATCATCGCCGAATCGACCCCGTTTGACGGCAGCCATGCGCCTGTGGTTGCGGTAGACAACTTCGCCGGCGCGGCGGAGTTGGGGCGCTGGGCCGCGCGTTTTGCCCTCGAACATTTCGCCGGACAGGCTGCCGTGCTGGATCTTACCTCGCCCCTGGTCCATGCTCAGGAGCGCAGCCGTGGGTTTCTGAGCGGGCTGCGCGAAACCTTGCCCGAGGCGCAGCTGGTCCTCTCGCTGCACGTCGAAGCAACCGAGCAGACCACCTACCAGCTGGCGCTGGCTGCTCTGGGTGTGCATCCGGAGATCAATATCGTCTTCGGGGTCAACGATATCCGCGCGCTCGGTGCCCTGCGCGCGTGTGAGGAGCGCGGGGTGCCGCGCGATGCGTTGCTGGTGGTGGCATTTGGCCTGGAAGGCGAAACCTCGCGCCAGGCCCTGCGGCGGGAAAGCCACCTGCGGGCGGGGCTGGCCATGTTCCCGGAGATCGTCGGGCCGACTTGCATCGAAGCTGCGGTGGCTGCCTACCGGCGGGAACCGCTGCCGGTGCAGCTGATCACCCCGCACGCCGTCCTGACCTCAGCCAACCTTAGCGATTTTTACACGGCGGGAGCCAATGCTGGCTTCAACTGGCAGACCGCCCAGGCGAAACTGGCGCTGCCGCTGCCCTGCGACTTTAACGGACAAACCGCCAGGATCCGGTCCCGCCTCCCGCAGCGCCTGGGTTTTATCATACCCTTTGGCGAGCACGAGTGGTACCGCAACCTCGCCGCCTGCATGGAAGCCTACGCCGGTCGCCTGGGCATCGAATTCGAGGCGGTCGACGCGGCCCTGCTTCGGCAAGAGAGCATCGCGGCCCTGCAGGGGCAGATCGCCCGCACAGCCGCCAACCTGGTCCAGCCTGGCGAAGTCGTCATCCTGGATTCCAGCCCGATCAATACCTTGCTGGCCGAAGAACTGGCGGCCCAACAGGGTATCACGGTCATCACCAATTCGCGCGCCGCCTATGAGGTCCTGCGTAAGAGCGCCGGCCTGACGCTGGTGCTGACCGGGGGAGTCGTGCAACAGACGGGAGATGCCCTGATTGGCCGGACTGCTGAAGTGGCGCTGCGCGAGCTGAGAGCCGACAAACTTTTCCTGGGTGCGACGGGCATCTCGCTCGGGTTCGGGCTGTCGTGCAGCAACCTCAACGAGGTGCCGATCAAGCAGGCGATGCTGCAGGCGGCCCGTGAGATCATCCTGCTGGTCGATCACACCCGCTTCGATCAGGAAGACATTGGCCAGATTGCGCCGATCGCAACACTGCAGCGCCTGGTTACCGACAACACACTGCCTTCCGGCCTGTGGCTCGGCCTAAGCGAGCTGGGCATCCGCATTGACTTTGCCACCGTAGAATCGTAGAATCGCCCCACTGACCCCTATCTCACCCATCGCCACACACCCCCACTCGATTGGCGTGCAGATCGTCTAATCTTGACTAAACGAATGAGATGATCTAACCTGTTCGTTACCTGAGCCAGGAGGTGGCGCGGATGGAAGTAGAACAAGAACGGTGGATCGAGGAATTGAGTATGTATCTCGAGCGCAACGGCCTGTCCAAGAGCGTCGGCCGCATCGTGGGTCTGCTGATGATCAGCCCCCAGCCGCTGACACTGGACGAGCTGGTGACGGAGCTGAGCATCAGCAAGGCTTCGGCCAGCCAGGGCACGCGTTTTGGCGAGCAGGCCGGCTTTATCCAGCGGGTCGGGCAGCCGGGCGAACGCAAGGCGTTCTACCGCCTGACCGACGATTTCTGGTACCGCTCGCCGTCCGTCCGCCTGGAATCGCACCGCCAGATGCGTGACCTGGTGGCCGGCGGGCTGCGCGTTCTGCCCGCCGCACCGCCCGAGGTGCGCCGGCGCATGGAAGACATGTGTGACTTTCTGACCTATTACCTGGAGGAGTACCCCAGGATGTATGCGCGCTGGCTGGAACAGCGCCACAAGGAGACGGAGTGAGCGCAAGCGAAGGGCCGCGGGTTGACTATGTTCTGCCGTTGGCTGACGAGCGCGCCGCACTGGCGATGGCCGGGGGCAAGGGCGCGTCCCTGGCCCGCCTGGTACGGGCGGGCTTGCCTGTGCCGCCCGGTTTCCACGTGACCACAGCCGCCTACCGGCAATTCGTGGCCGAGAACGGCCTGCAGGCACGCATCCTGTAGGCGCTGGAAGCGGTCGTGCCGGCAGATACCGCCAGCCTGGACAGAGCCTCACAGGCCATCGGGGACCTGTTCCTGGCCGGCCGTGTGCCGGATGCCGTGGCGCAAGCCGTGTCCCGCGCCTATGCCGCGTTGCCGGGCGAGGGTCCGGCGGTCGCGGTGCGCTCTTCCGCCACCGCTGAGGACCTGCCCGATCTTTCCTTTGCCGGCCAGCAGGAGACATATCTCAACATCTGCGGCGGGGAAGCGGTGTTGCAGGCGATGCAGCGCTGCTGGGCCTCGCTGTGGACGGCGCGCGCCATCGGCTACCGGGCGCAGCACAAGATCGACTCCGCGACGGTGGCCCTGGCGGTGGTAGTGCAGGCGCTCGTGCCCGCCGATTGCGCCGGGATCCTCTTCACCGCCAACCCATTGAACGGCCGGCGCGACCAGGCGGTCATCAACGCTGGCTGGGGGCTGGGGGAGGCCATCGTGGGCGGGCTGGTGACGCCCGACACGCTGGTGGTGGACAGGGGCGCCGGCAAGGTGCTCTCGCGTGAGACGCCGGCTAAGGCGCTGATGACGCTGCGCACTGAAACGGGCACGGTCGAAGGACCGGTCCCCGCGGCGCTGCAGCGCGCCGCCGTGCTGGACGACGCGGCCGCCCTGGAGCTCACCCGCCTGGGCGAGCGCATCGAGGCCCTGTACGGCACGCCGATGGACATCGAGTGGGCCAGGGCCGGCGGACAGTTCGCCATCCTCCAGGCCCGGCCAGTGACCGCCCTGCCTGCCCCCGCTGCGGACGAGCCCGCGCCCCCGCTGACCTGGCCGTTGCCCGATCCGAAGGCCCGCTACGCGCGCTCCAGCATCCTCGAGCTGCTGCCCGACCCCATGACGCCGCTCTTTGCCGGCCTGGGGCTGCAGGCTATCAACCAGGGCTATGTGCGCCTGGGCGAAGAGATCTTCCATGTCAAAAACGTCTTCGGCGAAAACATGGTCATTCAGATCAACGATTACGGCTACTATAGCCTGCGCTTCAGCGCGCGCCAGATATTAATCATCTTAGCCAGGGTCCTGCCGGCCTTCAGTTGGGTGCTGAGGACGGCCGAAACGCGCTGGAAGAACCATGCCCTGCCCGCCTACGCGGCGGTCGTCGAACGCTGGCAGACCGCCGACCTGGGCCAGATGCCGGCCCAGGCGCTATTGCAGGGCGTACGCGAGATCCTGTATGCCGCGATCGACCATTACCAATCGATCCAGGCCGGGATACTGCCCGCCGCCTATCTGAGCGAGACCCTGCTCACCCAGTACTATGACCGGCTGGTACGCAAGCCCGGCGACCCCACGGCCCTGACTTTCGTGCTCGGCTTTGACAGCCAGCCCATCCGCGCGGAAAAGTCACTCTACGACCTGGCCCAGTGGTCCGGGCAGCAGCCGGCCCTGGCCGCTTTCCTGTCCGCCACGCCCGCCAAACAGATCGCGGCCGCCCTGGCTCAGGAGACGCCGACTGCGCCAGTCCCGTCCGGCGACTGGAACGGCTTCCGCGCCCGCTTCAGCGCCCACCTGGCGCAGTTCGGCCACGGCATCTACGACCTGGACTTCGCCAAACCGGTCGCCGCCGATGATCCGGCCCCGCTTCTGGAGACCATGAAGCACCTCATGGGGGGCCGGACCGCCAACCCTTACGTGCGCCAGCAAGAGGCAGCCGCCCGGCGCACGGCCGCGGTCGAGCGCATCGAAACACGGCTCAAGGGCCTTAAGCTCCGCTGGTTCCGGCGGCTGTTCGATTGGGCGCAACGCTACGCCCCTCTGCGCGAGGACGCCCTGGCGGATGTCGGTTTGGGCTGGCCCCCCCTGCGCAAGATGCTGCTCGAGCTGGGGGACCGGCTGGCCGCGCACGAGGCCGTCGCGCGCCGCGATGACATCTTTTGGCTCGACGAAGCCGAGCTTGTCGCGCTGGCCGCGGCCCTCGACGCCGGCGCGCCAACTCTGGCAGACCAGGGTCCGGCGGTGGCCGAGCGCAGGGCGCGTTTGCAGGCCGAAAAACGCGTGACGCCGCCGCCCGTGCTGCCGCAGCGAGGCCGCTGGGTGGGGATGGACCTGGAGAAATTCGCCCCGGCCAAGACCGGGCAAGGGGCAGGCAACAAGATCGTCGGCATCGGCAGCAGCCCCGGCCAGGTGACCGCCACCGCGCGCGTGCTGCGCGGTCCCGAGGATTTCAGCCAGATGCAGCAGGGCGACGTGCTGGTCGCGGCGATCACCACCCCGGCCTGGACGCCGCTGTTCGCGCTGGCATCCGCCGTGGTGACCGACATCGGCGGGCCGCTCAGCCACAGCTCGATCGTGGCGCGCGAATATGCCATCCCCGCCGTGCTGGGGACGGGAGTGGCTACCCACCGCATCCAAAGCGGCCAGCGCGTGATGGTAGACGGCAGCCGGGACGAGGTCACCCTGCTGCCCTGACACTACAACCTCAGTTCATCCTGCCCAGGTGCCTGGCGGTTGGAAACCGCGGCAACCGTCGCCAAGTCACTCTTCAG
>Ga0209540_10001593_pt1 | contig 16985 bp, 17 predicted proteins | sample BarGraIncu01121A_FD_184501 | JGI IMG/M metagenome (GOLD analysis project Ga0209540, IMG submission 184501) | Arctic peat soil microbial communities from Barrow, Alaska - Barrow Graham LP Incubations 011-21A (SPAdes) (version 2) | ecosystem: Environmental > Terrestrial > Soil > Wetlands > Peat... | reverse complement strand
TTTATTTAAAAAGATGTTTGCCAAGGGTTATGGTCTGGCAGCATATAATAATAATATTTTTCTAGGGATAATGTGCGCGGTTCCTTTTGGCCGAAATTGGGTAGAACTGGGAACTTTTTATGTGTTAAAATCTTATCGTGGTTGCGGAGTTGGATCAGCCTTGGCCAAAGAAATGCTTATAAAATTCAAAGGGAATAAAAGAATATATGCCGCGACTAAAAATTCTATTATTATTGATTTTTGTGAGCGAGTTGGTTTAAAACAATGCAGAAATTATTGGGACTTGCCCTTTGCCGTTAAATGGCATTTGCTTAAAAAATTACCAATGGTGAACTATGAGTTTATGCTGGCTTTGAAGCGGAATTTTCATAAGGGTATTCGTTTTTATGTATCTCCAGAAAATTAAATTTCCATTCTGATTATAAAATATCAAAATATAAAAATAGAAGCCAACAGAAACCCGGGGTATCCAGTCTCGCTATTGGATGTTCACAATTGAAAAAACGCGGTCGAGGAGGCGAGGTTCAGAGAGTTTTAGAGGAAGAACGGCAAGGGAAAGAGGGGGAGGAATGGAGGAACCGTCTTTCCCTTGCCGGTGGATAAACAAAAAATTTCAATCCGGCTGTGTTCCTTCTTCCATATCTTCCGTGGCGTCGGGCGGAGGCGGCATCATGCCCCTTTTGCCCATTTTTTCCCGCATTTCGCCGCGGAATTTTTCCTTCATTTTCTCGAGTTTCTGGATCTGCTCAGGGGTCAGGATGTCGCGCACGTCCAGCAGGTAATTGAGGTGGCCCACCTGCAGGTCGGTCTTCATCTTGCCGATCTCGCGGGCCATCTTTTCCATTTCGCGGCGGTCGATGCGGTTGCCTTTGAGCAGGGTGGCGAACTTCAACTCCAGCACCTTGACGTCGGAGCCGCGGCGGATGGCGCTTTCTTCATAAGCCAGCATCATGTCCCCGATCTTCTTTTCCTGCTCGGGCGTCAGACCGATCTCGGCCTTCAGGTGCAGGATGAAGCGGGCTTCGAACAGGTTGTTTTCCGCCATGTACAGACCGAATCTCATGCTGTTCAGCGGGTTCGGGCGCATCCTTTTTTCTTCCTGGGCCTGGGACAGCGTGCCCAGCAGCAAAACCATGATAAGCAGAAAAATGATTTTTTTATTCATGAGGGCCTCCTTTTTCGGAACGGTGATCGAAGAAAAACCAGTTGCGGCTCAAGCTGTAGACCATGTTCAGCCGCTGTGCGGGCTCGAGGATGTCGTTGATCTTCAACAGGGCGGCGATGAAATCGCGGTTCAACTGGTTTTCCAGCTGGTTCAGTTCTTCGGTCTTCTTGTTGATCTTTTCGGCGTCGCAGAGCGGGCTGCCGAGCTCCTCGACGATCTCCACCCGCTTGTCCAGGATATCCTCCTTGAACAGGATGGAGTTGATCTTGAATCTGCGCACGATCTCGCGCACCTTTGTCTCCTGGTCAGCTTTCAGGCCGAAATCGCTTTTGAAATCAATGGACGGGGCCGGACGCTGCCGCCCGACCTTTTTGTAAACGAATGCCGCCAGGAAAGCCAGGTTCAAAGCCAGGGAAACAGTGAGCAGCAATGTGAATATTTTGCTCATTTTCATGGTCGGGGCCGCTCAAAAAGGTCCAGGGTGGCATCATGGACGGTCAGCAGCCCGAGGTCCTGGTTTTCCAGCAGCACGGAGCTGAAGGTCGCGGCTTGAGGATTGATCAGGGCGGCATTGCCGTCGCAAGTCAGCTGCAGGAAAAAACCGCCGAGAAATATCGCGAGAAAAACCAGTGCATAGCCCGCGGTCGACAGCAGGCGAAATTTCCCGGACCGGTCGGCCGGCAACCCAGCCATGACCCTAGCAGGGAAATAAGGGTCGGCTGCCGGCGGCGAGATCTTTAAACTGCCGGCCAGTTCCTGCAGGCCATGCCATTCGGCCTGGCAGGCACGACAGTCGCGCAAGTGCAACTCTAGCTCATGCTCCAGCCCGGAATTTAGCTCCCCATCCTGGCAGGCGCTGAGCAACCGACAAGTTTTTTTGCAATTCATTCTTCTCTCGCAGGTGAAACAATTTCCAGGTTTCTTTCTTGCAGCAAAATGTTTTTTTTCAACCGGCCCTTGGCCCGTGATATGAGCGTTTCGATCTTGGGGATCGACCAGCCGGTGATCTCCCTGATCTGCTTGTAGGAGAATTCCAGGTAGACTTTCAGGATCAGGGCCAAGCGCTGTTCCTCCGGCAGCAGCAGCAAATTGCGGCTGATCTCGGCGTCCCTTTCGCTCTGGTCATGGCGAGAAAAAAGCGGCGCTTCCTGGCGGAAAGGGGCCTTGTTGAATTCCCGGCCCAGCAGGCGAGAAAAAAAAACCGTGCGCTTTCCCCGCTTGAGCCAGTTCAAGGTCATGTTTTTGGCAATTTTAAATATGAAGGCCGAAAAATTGTTTTCTTGCCGGTAATACGGAAGGTTCTGGAAAATTTTCAGGAAAACTTCCTGGGCGATGCTTTGGGCTTCATCGCGGTCCTGGGTCATGCGCGTGATGAAATGGATGATCCTGTCGGAATAGCGGCGGATCAATATTTCGAAATCCTGGCGGCGACCGTCCAGTACGGAGGCGACGACCTGGTCGTCTGTCTGTGTCTGCGGATCCATATTCATCTGAAACAGACGCCGCCGGCTTTTCTTGCGGGGCGCTTCAATGCTGTTCAACTCCGGCAGGAGACAGGGCCATGATGATGCGGCTGGCGCCCATGAGGTCGTCCGCCGTGTGATCGGGGCCCGAACCCGTCCCGGCCAGGGAAACTTCGCTGGCCAACCCCAAGCCGGTGCGCACCAGAACGGTCAGGCAGCCGGCCTTTTTCCCGGCCTCGATGTCGTCGACTTTGTCGCCGACCATGATGCAGCGGGGCAGCTCCAGGTTGAAATCGCGGGCGGCCTGCAGCAGCATGCCCGGGGCGGGCTTGCGCAGGGGGCTGTCGCGGCGGTAGGCGGCCACTGTGCCGTCGGCAAGGAACGGGCAGTAATAGAAGGCGGCGATGGCGGCTTGCCGCTTTTTGAAATGGCTTTGCAGTTGCCGGTGCAGATCAATTATCTGGGCTTCGCTGCAGATGCCGCGGGCCACGGCCGACTGATTGCTGACCACGATGACCAGGTACCCGGCCCGGTTCATGGCGCGCACGGCAGCCGCGGCGAAGGGGAAAAAGCCGATTTCCGAAAAATCGCAGATATAGCCGCGGTCCTGGATCAGCGTCCCGTCGCGGTCCAGGAAAACCGCTTTGTTCATTTTGACCCCGGCGGATCCTGCTGCCAGAGTTCCGCGGCCGCGGCCAGGACCTGGTCCGCGCGGACGGCGCTCATGCAGCGATGGTCGGTCGGGCACTCGCGCTGGCGGCAGGGGGCGCAGTCGGCGCCGTGATGGAGCAGTCGGTACTCCTTGCCGAGGGGAGCGGTCTTGTCTGGCTCGGTGGGGCCGAAGACAGCTACCAGTGGCACGGCCAGGGCGGCGGCGATGTGCATCAGCCCGGAATCGTTGCCCATGAACAGGCGGCAGCGCGCCAGGATCACGATGGTCTGGCGCAGGGTTAGGCGGCCGGCCAGGTTGATGATGCGTCCGGGCAGGCCGGCAACTATGGCCGCGATCTTTTTTTTTTCGGCCGGACCGCCCAGGAGCAGGATAGTGCAGGCCGGGTGGGTTTTAAGCCAGCTCTCGATCACCAGGCGGAAACGTTCCGGCAGCCAGGCCTTGGCGCTGCCATAGGCCGCGGCCGGGGCCATGGCCAGCAGGGGCTGTCCGGGGACGATGCCCTGCTCTTCCAGCCAGTTCGTAGACCATTGGCGTTCGGCGCCGGAAATGACCAGGTCGGCCGGGAAGGTGAGGTCGATTTTTTCCCCGGCCAGGTGTTCCACCAGGTTCATATAATAAAACTGGTGGTGATCAGGACTTTTGCAAAAAGGGACCCTGTCGCGGAGCAGCCAGCCGCGGCCGTCGCGGTCGTAGCCGCTGCAGTTGCGGATCCCGGCCAGTCGGAAAAACAGGGCCGAAGCAAAAGAATTGGTGAACAGGATGCCGCGCTCGAAGCGCCTGGCCCGCAGCTCCCTCAAAGCGGAGCAGTAGGCGGTTGCGGTCCAGCGGTCGGGGAGGCAAACGATCTCATCGATCTGGGGAATGTTAGAGTAAATATCGGCAAGATAATGCTTGGCGGCCACGGCCAGGCGGTCATGCGGAAAATATTTTTTATACGCCCGGATGGCGGGCAGGGACATGATCCCGTCGCCGATCCAGTTGGGCGATCGGATGACGGTGTTCATTCACTGAAAAACTTCGGCTCAGGTTTCGGGTTCCGGCTGCGGTTCTTCGGGCTCGATCTCGACTTCAGCATCGGCTTCAGCATCGGCTTCAGCATCAATGGCTTCATCAGAAATCTCGCCGTCGACCATCTCGCCAGTCAGCACGGTTTCGCCCGTCCCGGCTTCCGCATCCATACCGGGTTCCCCGAAAATGGAGGGTTCTTCGTACAGCACATCAAGATCTATTTTCCCTTGTCTGAATTCTTCCATGGCCACGGTCAGCGGATTGTCGGTCTTGATCTCGATTTTCCTTTTCGCCCCTCCGATGATCTGCTTGGCGCGGCGTGCGACCAATATGGCCAGTCTGAACTTGCTGTCGATTCCATTTAAATTGTGCACGTATCCTCCCGAAAAAGCAATTATAACAGATAAATGGTCAGGGTGCAATATGGCTTGTGCGCCTGGGGCGTTTCGAGTTGATAGAAGTCGCAATGGTTCGAAATATTTAAAAGATTCTAATCTTTCATACAATCCGGAGCCTTGCCAACTCGTTCTCGCTTCACGATAGTTACGGGTATCTGCATGAGCTTGACTTTTTCGGGCGGTTGTTATACTTGAAAACAGGAGCGGAATTTGGCCAACTTATTGAGCGGCATCGATATCTTACCCGGGGTTTACAAAAAGATCGTCGGCGGCCGCCCGTTCGCTCTGGTTACGGGCAGTGCCAACGTCAACGCCGCTGGGCGACCCGTATATGAGGTCGTAAGGCTCCTGGCCGGAGAAAGCCTGCGGGCCATTTGGTCTCTGCAGCATGGCTTTTTCATCGACAAGCAGGATAACATGGTCCTGTCGCCCTCGTTTTTTTGGAGTGCCGGGGGAGTGGAAGTGCGCAGCCTGTACGGTGAGAAACTGCTGCCCGAGGAGGATTGGCTGGCGGGGATAGAACTCCTGGTCGTCGATGCCTTCGACGTGGGCACTCGGGTCTACACATTCCTCAATCACCTGGTCATGCTCCTGCGCTGGCTTTCCGGGCGCAATATCGAGGTGGTCGTGCTGGACCGTCCCAACCCGCTCAACGGCCGCGACCTCGAGGGCGCGCTGTCCCGCCCCGACCATTTCAGCATGGTCGCCCAACTCCCGGTTCCCATGCGCCACGGCCTGAGCACGGGCGAACTTCTCTCTTATGCCTTGAGTTATTACGGACTTGACGTGCCCTTGACCGTGGTCCAGGCACGTGGCTGGACGCGCGAGGAATATTTCGCCGGTACCTGGACGCTGCCGTCGCCGAACATGCCTTCCCCGGCCACGGCAATGGTCTATCCTGGGGCCGTGCTGCTCGAAGGCACAAACCTTTCCGAAGGCCGGGGCACAACCCGGCCTTTCGAACTGGCCGGCGCTCCTTTCGTCGATCCATCCCGCCTGACGGAGGAATTGCGGCGGCGGAAACTCCCGGGAGCACAGTTTGTCCCCATGTTCTTCAAGCCTGAATTTTCCAAGCATGCTGGCCGGGTGTGCAGCGGAGTGCTCGTCCATGTGACGGACCGGGAAAAATTCCGCAGTTTCCAGACCTATTATGAATTGATCCGGTCGGTGGCCCGGCTGCATCCCGGAGAATTCCGCTGGCAGGAGCCGCCCTATGAATTCGAATTCCGGCGGCCGCCCATCGACATGATCTGCGGGTCGGACCTGGTCCGCAAAGCCGTCGGGCGCGATGCCCCGTTTGCGGAGATCCAAAAAACCATTGGCGCCGAAATCGCCGCTTATGCGGCAAGTGTCCGGCCTCACATTCTTTATTCATGATCATCATTCCTTATTCCGACATCCTGGCACCGGGCAATTTTAAAAGTATCGACGACTGCCTCCGTGAGGATGGGGTGATCGCTTATCCGACCGATACCCTGTACGGGTTGGGCGGGAATTTTTATTCCCTGGCCCTGATCCAAAAAATTGACCGTTGGAAAGGTCGGGGCGATATGCCTTATTCCACGGCCGTGGGCACCCTGTCCAAGCTCGAATCCCTGGCCGCGGACATTCCGGAAGTTTTTTATATCCGTCTGCGGCAACTACTGCCCGGAAAATTCACCTTCCTGTTCAAGCCCAGTCCGGCCCTCGATCCCCGGCTGCTGAAAAACAGCGGCAAGATCGGCATCCGCATCCCCGGCCTGCCGCTATTGCTCCAAATGCTCGATGCCATCAACCTGCCCCTGGTCAGCACCTCGGCCAACCGCAGCGGCCGCCCGCCGCTCAACGACCCCCAGCAGATCGCCCGGGAGTTTCCCGAACTCGATCTGCTGATCGACGGGGGGGTGCTGCCGCCGTCCCCGGGATCGACCCTGGTCGATGTCACGGTGACGCCGCCGGAGATCATTCGCCGCGGCGCCGATTGGGAAAAGCTCTCCGCCATGGCCGCCGGCGTCTTCAAGTAGCAAGGCATGGTTTTTCGCCTTGACTTTGGCTGCCAAAAAGCTAAAATGATTTCTGGAGGTGGAATCATGAAACAGCTCAAAGGCAGCCGTTCAGCTGAAAATCTGCTCAAGGCATTCGCCGGGGAATCCCAGGCCCGGATGCGCTATACTTTTTACGCGAAAACCGCGGGCAAGGAAGGATTCAGACAGATCGAGGAAATATTTCTGGAAACAGCGGAAAATGAACGCATGCACGCCAAATTGTTTTACAAGCACCTGGTCGCCGAAATGAACGGCGAGCCGGTCGAGATCCATGCCGCTTATCCCGTGGCCCTGGATCAAACGGTCAAGAACCTGGAATATGCGGCCAATGGCGAACATGAGGAGTGGTCTGCCCTGTATCCGGAATTCGCCCGTATCGCCGAGGAAGAAGGCTTCCCCCAGGTCGCCCGCACGTTCAAGCAGATCTCCCTGGTCGAGAAACGGCACGAAGCCCGCTATCGCAAGCTGCTGGACAACGTGAAGAGGAACCAGGTTTTTTGCAAGGAAAAGAAAGTTTTCTGGAAATGCCGCGTCTGCGGCCAGATCAGCGAGGCCGGCCAGGCCCCGGAGAAATGCCCGGTCTGCGACCACCCCCAGGAATATTTCGAAGTATGGGTGGAAAATTATTGAGCCGCGTCCGCCAGCCGGTCGCTAAAAAGGAGGAAAAGATGAAAGATATGGAATTGAAAAAATACGCTTTGGCTGATCTGCTGCTGGCCGCCGTGAAAAGCGAAATAGAGAGCCAGGCCATTTATTCGCGCGTGGCGCTACGTGTAAAAAACGCCTTCCTCAAGGAACGCCTGGAATTTCTCTCCCTGGAAGAAAAAAAGCACCAGCGGGCCTTGGAAGACATTTTCCGCCAGCGCTTTCCCAACCAGGTCCTGGCGGTTCCCGAAAAACCGGTGATGCCTCTGCCTGAGATCCGTTTCCGGGGTGAACAAGTTCCGCTCAGCGAGATCTTCTCCCAGGCCATGAATGCCGAGCAGGCCGCCCATGATTTTTACCTGCAATTGGCTGATCTCTTTGGCGATGATTCCGAGAAAAAAAACCTCCTGCTGTATTTTTCCATGATGGAAATGGGGCATTACAAACTGCTGGAACTGGAGAAAAGCAACCTGGAACGGCTGGAAGAATACGGCGAGGAACAGGAGATGATCCACGTCGGCCCCTGAATCGCGGCGCGGCCGGAAAAGCAAATTCTGAGGCGGTGGAACAGCGGCTGCGGTTTGACAAGCTGCCTGCATTAGGGTATATAATACAAAATTATGTTATTCAATTCCTTTGAATTCTGGGGATTCTTCGCCATAATTTTTGCGGCATACTTTTTCGTGCCGCAAAAGTTCAAGTGGCTCTTTCTCCTGCTGGCCAGTTACTTTTTTTATGGCTACTGGAAAGCGGAATACGTGCTGCTCCTGGCTTTCCCAACCCTGGTCACCTACGGCGCCGCCCGCGGCATGGCCGCGGCCAAAACCCAGGGCCGGCGCAAACTCATTTTTTTTTCCGGCCTGCTGTCCACCCTGGGGCTGCTTTTTGTTTTCAAATATCTGGAATTGTTCCGGCAGACCCTGCATGACCTGTCGGGATATTTCCTGCACTTGCAGTCATTGTCGTCACTGAAGATCATCCTGCCGATCGGTATTTCCTTCTTCACTTTCAAGATCATCAGTTACCTGATCGATGTATATTACGGCAGGATCCCGGCCGAAAAGCACCTGGGGATCTACGCCCTTTACGTCTCCTTCTTCCCGCAGCTCCTGGCCGGGCCGATCGATCGCGCCGCCCAGTTCATCCCCCAGTTGAAAGAGCCGGTTTTTTTCGACTGGGAGCGGATCAGCTCCGGGTTCCGGCTGGTCATCTGGGGGCTTTTCAAAAAGATGGTCATCGCCGACCGCCTGGCGCTGTTCGTCAACCAGGTCTTCCGCAACCCGGAAGGGCAGGGGCTGCAACTGGTTTTCGCCGTTTATTTCTATGCTTTCCAGATCTATTGCGATTTTTCCGGATACAGCGACATGGCCGTGGGCATCACCAGGATTCTCGGTTTTGAATCGATGAAGAATTTTGATTTTCCCTATTTTTCCAGGAGCATCACCCAGTTCTGGAGCCGCTGGCACATATCGCTTTCCAGCTGGTTGAGGGACTATCTATTCCTGCCCCTGGCCTACGCGGTGATGAGGAGGATCAAGAGCGATAAATTCCTGGCGATCAAGGCCGAAACCTGGGGCTATTTCGTCGGCATCTTTCTGACTATGCTGCTGGGCGGGCTGTGGCACGGGGCCAGCTGGACCTTCGTCGTCTGGGGCGGCCTCTACGGCGTATATCAGATGTTCTCCTATGCCAGCAAGCGTTTGCGCAAAAAAATCGTCAAATTGACCCGTCTGCAGCGCCTGCCCTGGCTGCACACCGCCTTGAACGTTTTTTTCACCTTCAACCTGGTCTCGTTCGCCTGGATTTTCTTCCGCTCACCTACATTCGCCGGGGCCTTGGCCTTCATCCGCCAGCTGGGTCTGCGCCTGCCGCCCAATCCCAGCGCCCATCTTTTTTTTGATCTTCTGCTGCTGGCCCTATTCATGGCCATCGAGTTTTTCTATAAAAACAGGGACCGCATCGTATTCTGGCAGCTTTGCCCCAGGCCGGCCAAGGTCGCCGCCTTTGCTTTTTTTTGCTGCCTGCTCATCGTGTTGGCCGTGGACAGCTCCAATGAATTCATCTATTTCCAGTTTTAAACAACAGGGGAAGAGGGTCTTGTCCGATTTGCTGGCCTTTTTCCTTTTTTTCTTTTTGTTTGACCGCCTGCTGTTCGTGGGCATCCACAAGGCCGAATCACGCTTCTATAAAAATATTTCCTCCAACTCGCTGAAGGAAAAATTCGCGCAGGCAAAAGGCCGGGGCGAATACGAGGTCTTGATCCTGGGGACCTCGCGCACATATGACGGCATTCACCCCTGGTACATCCAGGACGAACTCGGCGTCAAGGCCTTCAAGGAGGCGTTTGTCGGCAAAGGGCCGATGTACAATTATTTTTTTTACCAGGAATACAAAAAAGACCTGGGCATTCCCCGGGTAGTCATTTACGGCCTGGACTATTTTCTTTTCAATATCACCTCGGAGCGACACTGGCTGAAACGCTTCCCCGACAGCCTTGTCGACGGCAATTACTTTAAAAACGGGATTTCCATGCTGTGGGCCAACAAATCCCGGATCGATGAGTTCAGCAACACATACATAAACAACCTGCGCAACAGCCCTTGGACGGATGCGAATTATCTCAGCGAAAGGGACCTGACACGCATGGAAGCCTATCGCGGAGTGGTCAGCCCCGGGAAAATCGACAGTGTGGAACCTCCGCGTTTTCGCAAGGTCATATTCTTCGGCTATCCGGGCAAGGAAGGGGAATATTTTCTCAAGTTGCTGGACGAATTGCACCGCGATAAGGTTTCGGTCCTGCTGGTTTCCCTGCCCGAATTCATCGGGACATATTGGACCAACAGCAACCATCGGAAGTTCCTGCGCAATTTCAGGAAGATCGGTCACAAGTATGACAATGTCCATTTTTACGACTACAATGATCCCGAGATTTTTGACCTGGCCAACCCCGACTACTTCATCGACGGCGGCTTTGGCAAAACCAATTCCCACCTTTCCCGTTCCGGTTCGGAAATCTTAAACAACCTGTTGGTCAAGGACCTGCGCCAATACCTTCCGAAAAAATGATCTCGCCGAAACCGAAAATGAGAAAAATTCCCTCCTGGGCAGCTCCGGTCGCCCTGGTCGCCGTCACGCTAATTCTGGGGGTCCTGTTCCTGCGTCCGAAAAAAGGGGACGCGCCAAAAGCCGTGGATACCGAGATCGCAGGCGTCAATCTGACGTATTATGATTTCGATAAGAACAACCAGAAGAAACTGGAGATCAAATGCCGGGAGTCGCAGAAGCAAGGTGAGGACCAGCTGCTGATGAAGGGGATCACGGCAACGATATTCAAGGCCGACAAGCTGGACAAGGACATTCACATCGCGGCCGACGCCGGGACCGCCAGCAGCAATTTTTATACTTTTTTCGTCCATGACCACGCCCGCATATTTTCCAATGATTTTTCCCTGGCCAGCCAGAGTTTTTTATTGAAGGACCGGGATATACTTTCCAGCAAGGATACCGTGGATTTCGAGTTAAAGGACATCCGCGGCCGGGCCGTGGACGGGCTGCAGTATTACCTCAACCAAAAAACGCTGAAACTGTTCGGCTGCAAAGGGATTTGGACCCGTGCCGGCAAGCCCTACGATTTCCGCGCCCAAACCCTATGGTCGTTTCAAAAGAAGAATTTGCTGATCCTGCAAAAAAACGCGGAAGTGACCGGCAGCGGCGCCACGGTCCGCAGCGATTGGCTCTCCTTGCAGTTTGACGGGGATTTTGCCAATTTGCAGACAGCCTCCGCCACGGGCAAGAGCTATTTTCACAGCGCCGCTGACCCGGGAAACGGCCGGGAGCAGAGCCGTGAGATCTCCGCCAACCTGATCAACATGATGTATGACTCCCAGGGCCGGTTGCAGCAGGTCCAAGTGCAGGGCAGCGGCCAGATCGTTCTGGTCGATGCCGGGAACAAAGGCCGCGTGGAGTCGGAAGCTATCGAAATTTCCCTCCGCGCCGAAACCCAGACCCTGGAAACCGTGCGCACGTTGTCCAGGGGGTCGCTGGCCAGCCAGGGCCGGGACAACATCCAGGTCCAAGCCGATTCCCTGTTGGCCACATACGGCAAGGACGGTACCTTGGCCCGGGTCCAGGCCGAAGGAAGCTGCGAATTCGCCACCGACGATTTCTCGGGCACTGCCGGCCGACTTGACTATGACGCCGCCAATTTCCGTGTTGAAATTTTCGGCAAGGATGCGTCCGTCACCAGCAAAAAAAACAATTTCAACTCCAGCCATTTTTTGATCCAGACCAAGCTCAGGCGTTTGAGTTCGGACAAAGGCGTCAAGGCCAAGCTGATCCCGGGAAAAAAGAATGTCCTGCTGCGGGTCAAGCCGGTGTTCGTCACCGCTTCCGGCATGGAAATAAGCGAGAAAGGCGATGTGACCGGTTTCAAGGGCGATGTCAAAATGTTCCAGGACGATATCGAATTGCAGGCCGGAGAGTTGCTCTTCGAGACACGGAACAACCGCATATCCTGCCGCAACAACGCCGACCTGAAATTTTTATCCGATAACGAATCGGTCGTCCTGCACGGCAAAACCCTGGTTTTCCAGGCCGACGAACTGAAAATTGTCCTTGAGGGCGATGCCCAGCTCAAGCAGGCGGAAAACATGCTGTCCGCCCGTAAAATCGAATTGGCCTTCAATCGCGATGACCGGCTGCAGAACATCACCGCTGCCGACCAGGTGGCCTTCAGCAAGAAAGACCTGGCCGGGAAGGCGCAGCTACTTTACTGGTATTTCACAAAGAAAACCATTTTGTTCAAGAATGCCGCCGAGATCACCAAAAAGGATGCCGGGACGACCCGGGGGCAGGAATTGCTGTTCGATTTGAACAGCAATGAAGTCACTGTTTCCAGCGTCGACGACCGTTCCGAAACGATCATTCGCCAGGATGTGCCGTAAGCCGAGCCCGTAGCAGTGGCATCCGCCTTGATTTTTTATCGGTTATTGATTATGATATCCTTTATTCGCCTTGAACCGTAATAAGGAAATGAAGAAAATAAAAATAGTGGTCGTGGTCGATGAGATTTGCATCCCGGGGTTGCCGGCCGATAGGATGACCAAACCTTTCGAGTTCGATTGGACAAAGGATGCGGCCAGCCGCTTCTTGGAGAACCAATGAAAAAAAGCATCTTGCTGATTGCCTGGCTCGGGTTGTCGTGCGGGTTGGCGGCAACCGACATCATGAAATTGTCGGAAATCAGGCCCGGAATGGAAGGGGAGGGCAAAACCATTTTCAAGGGCAGCAATATCGAGACTTTTAAGTTCAAGGTATTGGGCATTCTTGATAAGTTCGTTTCCGATAAAAGTCTGATCATCGCTGAACTTTTTGCTCCGGAATTGAACGAGGGCGGGATCATCGCCGGCATGAGCGGCAGCCCTGTCTACATAGACGGCAAGCTCATCGGTTCCGTGTCCTACGGCTTGAGCAATTTTTCAAAAAAGCCGATCGCCGGCATCACGCCCATTGAAGATATCCTGAAGATCTCCGCTTATGGCGGTCCGGCCGCCAATGTGGAGATCTCCGATATCAAGATCGATTTCAGCAAGGAGAACGTCAAGCGCGTGGCCGCGGCCATTCAAAACGAACTGGTCAGCCGCATGAATTTCTCTCCGGCCCGCGAACTGACGCCGATCAAGCTTTTTGCCAGCAGCAGCGGTTTCTGCCCGCAAGCGCTTCAATCCCTGCAGGGGATATTCGTGCCGCTCCAGAGCCTGGGCATCGGCGTCGACGCGGACAAGAACAAACTGAGCGCCGACCTATTCACCTTGCGCCCGGGCGACGCGGTCGCCATCCCGCTCATTCGCGGCGATGCCTCCTACGCCGCCACCGGTACGGTGACGCATGTCGACGGCAAGAAAGTGTATATTTTTGGTCACCCCTTCTTCAACCTGGGCACCGTGGATTTTCCGCTGCACCGGGCGGAAATCATCTCGGTCGTGCCTTCCTATGAGAGCTCTTTCAAGCTGGCGGCTACGCGAAACATGGTGGGCGCCGTTCAGCAGGACCGTTTTTCCGGGGTCCAGGCCGAACTGGGGAAAGTTCCGTACATGATCCCTCTGAAGATTTTCCTGAAGAACCGCAACCGCAATTTCAACCTGGAAGTGGTCAACCACCCGCTGCTTACTCCGACCTTGACCTATATTTCGCTGATCAACGCCCTGCTGGCCGAATACCAGGAATTCGGTTTCCAATCCATCGCCGTCAACGGAAAAATCTTCATCGAAAACGAAGAAAATGTGGTTCTGAACGATCTGTTCAGCGGCGCCACGGCCTTCGATGAGTTCTCAACCCTGGTCATGGCCATCAATTATTATTTGTTGAACAACAAGGAAAAAAACATCAAGATCCAAAAAATGGATTTTGAGATCAGCGGTCAGGAGATCGTCAAGAAAGCCGAATTGGAAAATGTCCTGATCGACAAAAATTCCTATCTGCCTGAAGAATTGATGGATATTCGCATGGAATTGAGAAATGAAAAGGGCGCCAGTTTTGAAGAAAAAATCACCATCAAGGCACCCAACCTGAAGCCGGGTTCGGTTTTTTACCTGCTGGTCGCCGATGCGGGCGAGGTGACCGATTTCGATGCCAAGGCCATCAAGACCGCTTTTTTCCCGACCAAACTGAGCGCCCTGATCCGGGCCATCAACAATATCCGCCGCAACAACCGCATTTACCTGAAAATATTCGTTCCCGCCCAGGGGATCTTCATCAAAGGCTTTGAATATTCCTACCTGCCTTCCAGCCTGAGCAATGTGCTGTTATACAATTCCCTGGGCAATGACCAGGCCAATATGGCGCTGTCCACCATTGCCGAATACCAGTACGAGGTGCCCGCGGTGGTCAGCGGGAAAAAAATCTACAAGTTATTTATTAAAGAGAGGGAAAATGAATAGCAGAGCGCTTGTTTTCATGGTTATCCTTGCCCTGGTCGGCGGACTGGAAGCGGTCACAGTCAAACAGATAGAAAAAAAAGACCTGATTGATTTCCAGAAGGGAAGCTTCTCCAATGTCAGTATCGACAATACGGGCAGGTTATTCCTGGGGCCCAAGCTGAAGGTCGTCCCTGGTCCGGCCGAGGAATTTTATCTCTCCGCGGCCGCGGCCAAGAACGGGGATCTCTACCTGGGTACCGGCCACAACGCTTCCGTATACAGGATCAGCCCGAACGGTAAAACCGACATGATTTTCAAGGGAGAGCAACTGGATGTCTATGCACTGCTCGTGGCCGGCAATGGCGATGTCATCGTCGCGACGTCGCCCAATGGCCGCGTGTATCGGATCTCCAAAGAAAACAAGGTCAGTGAATTGTTCAATCCCGATGAAAAATTCATTTGGGACCTGGCCGAAGATAAAGAGGGCAATATTATCTGCGCCCTGGGCAATACCGGGGCCGTCGCCAGCATCAGCAAGGCCGGGACGGTAGAGAACCTTTTTATGGCCGAAGATTCGCACATCATCAGCCTGCATGTCACCCAGGACAACGCCATACTGGCGGGCAGCGGCGACCGCGGGATTCTTTATGAGATAAAAAACCGCAAGGTCAAGGTCCTGTTCGATTCCCCCCTGGACGAGATCAAGGGCATTACCAGTGATGAGGAAGGCAATGTTTATTTCGCCGCCGTCAAGAGCGTACCGGTTCCGCAGACCACGAAAGAGGTAGAAATCGGCACTGTTTTTCCCAAAAGCGAAAAACCCGAAAAAGAACCGATCAAGGAAAAGAGCATCCTGTACTGCCTGCAAGCCGACGGTACGGTGGAAACCATCTGGTCTTCCCAGGACGAATTCATCTATTGCCTTTATTTCGATCCTACCGTAAAAGCGGCCATCATCGGCACCGGCAACTCCGGCCGGGTTTACCGCGTTGACAAGCATGGCGACTTTTCCCAGGTCTGCGAAAGCAATTCTGCCCAGATCTTCAAGATCACGGCCAACGGCCAAGGCTATTTTCTGATCGCCGACAATACGGCCGGCATCATCCAGGTGGAAAACAGCCTGAATGCCAGCGGCACCTATTTCTCCGAAATTTTCGATGCCCGCATCCCGTCCCGGTTCGGTCGCCTTACCTGGGATGCCGATCCGGGCAGGCAAGCTTCCGTATCTTTCGCGGTACGGATGGGGAATTCCGACAATCCGGACAAGTCCTGGACCAGTTGGTCGGCCCCGTTCAACGATCCGGAAAATTCGAATATCAATGCCGGCGGCTACCGGTTCCTGCAGGTAAAAATCGTGCTCAATTCCGCCAATCCCAGCGAGACCCCATACCTGCATGGCTATCGGATCCACTACCTGACCGACAACCTGAAGCCGGAGATCGGCCAGATCATGGTGCAGAAACCCAGTGAAAAGAATCCGGTCGCCAACACCACGCCGCCCAAAAAGTATCTGCATCTCTCCTGGGAGGCGACGGACCCCAACCAGGACCGCTTGAATTTCAATCTTTTCCTGCAGAAGCTTCCGGGCAGCGATTGGGTGCTGCTGCGCGGCAATATCCAGGAAAAATGGCTGTATCTCGACAGCGAGCTTTTCGCCGACGGGAAATATCTTTTGAAGGTGCAGGCCGACGACTCCCTGGACAACACGCCGGCCTGGATCAAGAGCGCCAGCAAAATTTCGTCCCCGTTCGTCATCGACTCCACGGCACCGCTCCTGTCTGAATTCAGCTTCGCCGGCGGCACGGTCAGTTTTACGGCCAACGATGAGTCTTCGGCGTTGCAGCAGGTCAGTTATTCGCTGGACGGCAAGGATTGGTATCCGGTTTTCCCCGAAGATATGGTCACCGATTCCAAAGTGGAAAAATTCAAATTTGTTCTGAGCAACCCGAAAAACTCTCGGGTGTTGTTCATCAAGATCGTCGACGAGTTCGACAATTACAAGGTTTTTCAAAATTCCATCTAGGAGGGCCCCTTGACAGAAGTAAAAAAAATTTCGACTCCTTTAACGGATGAAGCGATCGCCAAGTTAAGGGCCGGAGACAATGTCCTCATCAACGGCACCATTTATACCGGCCGGGACGCCGCCCATAAAAAACTGGCCGATCTGATCGCCAGTGGCGCGCCGCTGCCATTCGACCTGCGCGGGCAGATCATTTTTTACGTGGGGCCCACACCGGCCAGGCCCGGGAATCCCATCGGCTCTGCCGGCCCGACCACCAGCTACCGCATGGACGCCTACGCGCCCAAGCTGCATGAACTCGGCTTGAAAGCCTCGATCGGCAAGGGGTCGCGCAATGCCGACGTGAAAGAGTCATTGAAAAAATTCAAAGCGGTTTACCTGGCCGTGACCGGCGGCGCCGCGGCTCTTGTCTCCAAAAGCATCAAGAAGGCCGAAGTGGTCGCTTATCCGGAACTGGGTCCCGAAGCCATTCAAAAGCTGGAGGTGGAAAATTTTCCGGCCCAGGTGATCAACGACATGTACGGCGGCGACATCTACGAGGAGGGCCGCAGGCAATACGAGAGGAAATAGGAGCGGCGGTATGAAGATCCATGAATACCAGGCCAAGGAACTTTTTAAGAAATACGGCGTCCCCGTACCCCGGGGTGAGGCGGCCGACACGGCCGAAAAAGC
>Ga0209540_10001592_pt1 | contig 17000 bp, 8 predicted proteins | sample BarGraIncu01121A_FD_184501 | JGI IMG/M metagenome (GOLD analysis project Ga0209540, IMG submission 184501) | Arctic peat soil microbial communities from Barrow, Alaska - Barrow Graham LP Incubations 011-21A (SPAdes) (version 2) | ecosystem: Environmental > Terrestrial > Soil > Wetlands > Peat... | reverse complement strand
CACTTCCCTTTTTATTTGCAACATTAAAGGAGGCAATAACAATATTATTGTCATGAATAATTGATTCACCAAGAACCTTTAAAGTAATAACTGGTTTACTAGTTTGAATCACATTTTGGAATTCTTTTTCAATTATTTTTGTCAGAAATGACAACTGTTGACGAAGGATGTTAAATGAAAACTCTGTTGGGGTTGCTTCTATTTCAGTCTTAAGAGAATTAATCTGACTACCAACAATATTGAAGTATCTTTCTTTATCTTCAAATGCCCCCTGAGTATTAAATTCAATAAGTGTTTTAACTAGATCTTCAATTGAGTTTATTCTATGCTTATCTAAGTTTCCTAGCCAATTGGGGGTTGTATATTTTGCCGAGCTGAAAGCCTCAGCATAAGATTCTGTTGTTTTGTTTGTTGCCAATGACAGGAACTTAGAGTTGAAAGCCTCCCTTTCTCTGCGTCTTTTGTCTACTGCTTCATTCCATAACTTGGAAAAGTTTTCCTTACTTAAACTATTGATTTCATGAATGCATAGGTAATTCTTTAAAAATGAAACACAAGACTTTTGATATGATTGATTTTGATAAAGTCTAGTGAGGAGTTGAGAGAATATCTCAGTGTTAGTGAGAAATAAATCAATAATACCATTCCAGAAATTTAAATTTACTTCATTTTTGAAAATGTCTTTCAGTGTATCATCTGTTCCTTTTGACATCATCTTGTATGATTCAAACGAAGAAAGTTGAAATGAATGCAGATATATTGGTAGATATCTAGAAATCGTGTCAAACGAAAGAGCAAGTTTGAATGCTTCTAATAAATAAAAACGAACAACATCAACAGGACTGTTTTCACTTGAAATATTCTGACTTATCGATAAACAATATCTTGCCAAAACGGAGCTTAATTCGTCTTCTTTCTCAGGTTCTAATGTCTCCATTAATTTGGCTTCTGTCAAGAGATAAGGTGCCCTTTCTTTTGGTCTTGCTTTACCTGCTTCATCAATTAGTCTTCTTATTTCACTAAGGGTTTTTTTCGTGAAATTCTCTTCACTAACAATTGCGGCAGGTACACCTGCATAATCACAATTTGTTAAAGCGAATTGTATATGAGGACTTCTTCCTCCAGTAAGTGATGACAATTCGGCTTCATTAAAGATCGACTCAATTTCTTCCGAAACTCCTTCTAATTTTATTTTTTCTAATGCACCTAATAGTTTAATACTTACATGGTCATCGGGCTGATTCTTAATAACTTTCTTAAGATATGACTCAGACAAATCGTAATTTTCCGTTTGAAAGTAGTAAACTGCAAATCTTTTATAGACCCTAATTTCCTCAATATGGTTTTTGGGGTTGACTTTTGTGAGATAAAGTATAGCATTCACATAATCCTTTTTTGTTTCAAAAAAATATGCAAGTAAACTATTGGGATCTGAAGCTTTAATTAAGTTCTGATATTTTATTACCAAATCTATTGCCTCGTCTGTTTTAGTTTCTCTTTGAAGTTCATAAGCTAATTCCTTAATTGCATTTTCAGACTTAGGATTTGGAGTATCTATAAGTTGAAGCAGAAGGTTTTTCCCATATTCAATATTCCCATTCTTAATTTCATTCTTTGCTTGTATATATATTGAAGAAGCAGAAATTGGAGTGACTTTATTTTTATTCAAATCAAAGCCAATTCTATTTTTTAGTTTTAAAGCAGGATCATAATCTGGAACTGAATCTAAAATGTAATTTATAATAATTTGAGTTCGAGATTTATCTTTGTTCTTGAAATAAGACTCTGCAATTTCCTGAAACTCTTCTGCTGTTTTTGGTAAAAAAATTGAAACAGCCCTTGATTTTCCTTCTTGATTTTTCAAATAACAGATTACATGTGTTCCCTGTGGATTAGGTTTATTCAGAATATCTTTCAATTTCTTATCATCGACATCAGCGAATGAAAAGTAATAATCCCTTCCATCATTATCAGTAACAAAGCCAAACTTAGAACCATAAAAATTCTGACCAAATCGTTTGATAACAGCATTTGCTGAAACCGTTTGTTTGCCCTTATCTGAAATGATTTTGTTTTTAAGTTCCTGTAAACCTTGAAATGAATGAAAAACCAGATTATATTCTCTAATATGTTCACTTAAGTTTCTTGGAGTTTGATCAAGAGACTGGAAGATATCAGGAACCTTTTTAGTTATTTTCTTTTTTCTTGATTCAATTTTGTCCAAATCAATCTTGCCGACAATTTTAATTCCGATCTTGTTTTCCTCTTTTCCTTTTTGTGGTTTAGAAATTTCAACCTCTACTTCTTTCTCTAATAATTTTGTATCTATTACAATTTCTTCCTTTATAGGATTGTTGATAAGATCCCAACCTCCGATAAGCTGTTCAAAAAATCTAGATAGAGAACCGTCAGGATTCTTTACCAAAACATAGTTATCCCCTATTTCAATAACTTCTACTAACACCTCTTTACCAGATGTGAGATATAGTTTTACCTTGTCTGATACTTTTATTTCTCTCTTAAAAACTTCGAACATGATACAAGTTATTTAATATACCAATCTTCAACTAAATGTAATTCCTCTTTTGCTCTGGTAACGGCAGTATACCACCACTGATAAATACCAGGTTTAGGTAAACCATGAATTTTATTATCAAGGTACAAAAAAACTTCATTCCATTCACCTCCCTGGCACTTATGACAAGTTAATGCATAGCCATAAACCGCTTTTAAAGCATTCAAATAAGGATCAGAAAGCATCTTTTCCTTAAATTCTTTATGCTTTTGAGATAATCCATGTGCTTTCATCCTCACATAATAATCTATCATTAAATCTTTGTGTTGTTTGGAGTTTAAGTTTGTAGCGTTTGAGTACAGGATATCTTCAACAAGTAACAGGTTATATTCGTTATTCGAAACCAATTCTTCAACTTGAATCTGTAGAAATGTAAGCCCGCAACGATATTCTCTTGATCCGGTTTGTTTAATAATTGCAAGATCTCCGTTTACTAATCGTGAAATATAATTATTCTGAGTAACCATAATTAGGTCACCCTTTTCTATTCTGTCACTATTCCTATTAAGTGAAGATCGAATTATCTTATTTAAATCAGTACAATGTCGGTTAGTCTGGCATAATAGTGTTGCATAATCGAATCCATTTAATTTGATTTTTTCAATATAATGTTGAAGTAAATTGACATGTGAGCTATGAAGCTGAATATTATTAAAACCTTTAACCGGCATGTTAGCGAATTTAACCTCAGGATTAGAAAGATACAAATTTCTTAATTTAAAAGATGCTTCAATTATGCCGTTATTTCTTGTCTGTCTTACTATATCTGTCAGTTCAAATTCCCTGGCACTTATATCATAATTTCCATTAAGATAGTCTACTGATAAGGCTGGTGAAAATGTCTGATTGATCGGTGGTAACTGACATGGATCTCCTACAAAAAGATATTTTCCTTTAATATCGAATTTCATTAAATCAAACAAAAGTCGTCCGCTTCCAAATTTTGCAAAAGAACCACCTGTTTCCAAGGTATCATTTAACATAGAAGCCTCATCGACAATATAGATATTCTGTTTGTTTGATTGGATCGGTTTAAGTTCAAAGAGTAGGTTTATCTGACCCTTATCATCAACTGAGATATCATTTTGTTGGTTTTTCAGATCTTCAAGGTTTTCACTAAGATCTGCAAAAGTATATATATGGCTGTGGACAGTACGAGCTTCATTTTTTGTTAGGTTTGAAAGAATTTTTGCTGCCCTACCAGTTGAGGCAAGTAGTACATACCCGAGTTTTTCTTTATTCATCCATTTAATAAGGCCACCAATTAATGAGGTCTTTCCTGTCCCTGCATAACCTTTCAGGACAAAAGCCTTATAATTATCATCCTTAACAAATAGTTGTAATGAATTAAAGGCCTTCTGTTGCTGTTCAGTAAGTTGAAAATCGAAATAACGAGGACTGGTTTTTTGCATTAGAAATTTAGCAAATCAATGTTAATTATATAGTCTAAATTGATGCCTTGGCAAACTTTTCCAACAAAACCGCACTCGGATGATTTGAAAGTGATACAAGTTTATTTACTACAGCAATTGGAAGAAGAGAGTTATCATACATATCACAGCGCAACTTTTCAATATTGACTAGGATTTGATGAAGGTTATGAAAGTCCTCAGGTTTTGGATCCATTACAACCCTCTTGTCTAGTGTCGGAATTGTCACAACATAAATCTTCTCATCTCTGGATTTGAAAATTAGTTTACTACTATAATATGATGTACTTGCATATGGCTCCGGATTATCTGGATCACCAGGAAGGATGTATTTGTAAATATGTTTATTACTGAAAAGTAGAATTTGACCAGGCTTTAATATTTCTCTTATTTCATCGGCATGTTCTACAAATGCACCACTTTTTTCAAGTCCTACAAGATTGATATTATGTTTTAAAATTAAAAACTTCATTAATTCTCTCATAGGATCATGCATGTTTGCAGTTTGTCCAAAAAAAGCAAGCGGACCATCTTTAATGAATAGGGTTTGACTTAGTAAATCTGGTTTATGTTTTAGGATAACCCTGATTGTGTGTATAATAATAAATTGCTCAACCAGGTTTGTCAGATAGCCAAGCATACCACCTGCGCCAATTTCATTATCGACAACTTCATGAAATCTGAAGACATCTGTAAGAAATAATTTCTTGTAACATTTTGGACATCGAAATGTATAATCATCCTTTATTTCAGATTGTTTAAAGACTATCCTTGTGCTAGGACAACACGGACAGGAAGCAAGCTGGTAATCGGCCCTTTCTTTATCATATTTCTGAAATAAAAACCATTTAAGGGTTTCGATCATTGACTCTCCCTTGTCTTCTTCATGTTTAAAGAAATTATAAATAGTGACTCTTACTGAATCGGTTAATGAAGGTGAATCCTTAACTGATATATTCTTTGTAGGTAAAACAAGTTTCAGTCTCTGCAATTCTTTCAGTTTAGCTATTGCTTCAGGGGAAATAAATGGCGATTCAGCCATCTCTTCAAGGTCTTTAATTTTCAGAAGTAGTGCACCATATTGGAAGAAAGCAATTGTTGAGGAAGGAAATGATTTATTTACAGGAACTTCTGTATAACCACCGTCAACGGCAATGATAATACTGATTTCATTTTTTTCGGGAGGATCAAGTTCAAGAAGGTATTTTGGATCAATAAGTATTTGATCTTCGGTTTTTGGAAGGTTACAACTATTTAGAAAAGCTTTCACATTCTCATCGTTGATGATATGAACATGCGATGACTTGCTTGCAGTCTCCTGTGGCTTACGCCCATATCTACTTACGTAACCCATTCCTTAATCCTTTTTAGCTAAAAATCTTTTTATTTGCACCGGAACGACAAAAGGGTTTGAATACGTTTTCATCCTTACGAATCCCTTATCATTTTTTGCACTGAAACGAATCAATGCATCTGCAAAGTCGCTGAAATCGTAATATTTACGAAGTTCCTTAATTTCATCATCATTATTAAGGTGGGCAATAAACCAATTCTGTGTGTTTTTTAGAATGTTACCGCTAATTGAGCTTACTTCCTGTGTCGCATAAATCATTCCCAAGTTGAGTTTTGCCCCTTCTTTGGCTATCCTGTTATAGATCTGACTTAAATCTTTATCATCCTTTTTAGGAAATAGGTTGTGTGCTTCTTCAAAATAAAATTGGATGAAGTTATTCGATTCATTTTTAATAAATCTCGCCATTGAATCACTGAAAATCTTTCTGCAAATCCTTTCTGAATAGAGATTTTGAACAATTGGATCACCCTGAGATAAATCCACTATTATTATGCGCCCTGCTCTTAGTTGATTTATTATTTCAACCTCAAATGATTGGTCAGATGCGTTGGTATGTAAATTAAGAATTCCCCGAAGTTTTCTATATCCGCTAACATTTGCTGCTCCGCCCGGTGTTCTTTTTCTAGTTAGAAAAACAAGAATGGCCTTTAGATCTTCATCTGCCCATTCATGACCATGTCCTCTCTGGTATTGGGTAAAATAATCATCATTGTAGTTGTCCCAAATTACTGTCCACCAAGTAACAGCATCCTGAAGAGAAATACCTCTTGAAGGATCGATAGAGTTATCCTCAGTGACCATAGTATTCAGATCTGCATTTCCCTGAAAACGAACCGTGAAATTTTCGGGTGGTGCAAAACCTGCTGCATATAAGCAACATAAATAGGCTGCCTTATTCCTTTCCCATCTGGTGTTAGCACTTCTATCCTCAGGATCCTCAGGCTGATTTATATCGATTGCTGTAAAGCTTCTGATATAATCGCCGGTTGTTTCGTTCAGGAAACTGCACATCAACTCAAAACCTGCCTCCAATTGTACATAGAAATTAACTTTCATGACCTGAAAATCCTCCTTTTCAAGAACACTATAACGAGTTACCTGATCAGAAAACAGCTCATAGATTGCTGTTCCTTCATCCTGCATATTCGGGTTAGCATACTCTCCATTTATATCAAAAATGATTTGCCCTACAGGAAATTTGGGAGAGCCGTTTTCAGCAAATGGTTCGAGTTTTTCCTGTATGTTTTCAAATTCATGTATTAGCTCAAAAGGTGCTCTGCTGGAAATCTGAACAGTAGCCTCGATTATTTTCTTAACTGTATTTGATTTACCTGTTCTGGTCATTCCGAAAAGAGCAGTTCTCTTCCCAAGCAAATCTTTTGGATTGATATATACAGGAACATTTTCACTTCTAGCATCCTGGAACCTACGGCTGGAACTGTATCGTACGTTACCTAATTCAAACTCATTCTCATTACCTGCCGGAACATCTGAATCTCGTTGATTTGATATATACATTAAAACATCTGAAGTTGCTTTGTAAACCTTATAGTTATGTGCTGAAAAGAAGTTCTCAACATCTGCACCATATTCTATTATAGGATTACCTTTTGAATCTTTGGTTCGGTAAAATGTACCAAGAATTCGGCACTCCAATCCCGAGAAACTGAACTCATATCTAGTAAATTGATCAAGCTGGTTCCCTGCACCTGATGTTTTAAGGTCATCTTTATAATATTCAATCATTGAACTAATTACATCAGTGTCAGTTGGAAGTTTGGCTGGTCCCAAAGCTCTTAATAAGAGTGCTTCCTCGACGTTTTCTTCGTTGTCATAAAATGCCAAAAGGAAAGTACCCTGTGGTATACCACCTACTTTATTCTTCCAATAATCCGAAATCAGAATATTTGTTTTATCATAAGCCATACTAAATGGTCTTCCGATAAAGAGTTCTTCTGCCTTACCTTTTTTAAGTATATCAATACTTGCTAATTCTTTAATTTGAGATTCAATTGACATTGGGTTTATACTTTTAGTTTATTTCTAACTATTGAAATATCTTCTGCTTCAAACCTTAAAAGAGCTTGTTTACCATACTCCTCCTTAGCCTCAATACTCAGCCATTTTCTTTCCATTAGCTCACATACAAATCCAGTTGTATTAGTGCCGGCAAAGGGATCCAAAACAAGGTCTCCTGGGTTAGTTAAAAAGTCAATAAAAAAGGCTATAAGCCCGGGATTCATCCTTGCTGGATGCGGAGTAAGCTTCTTTTCTCTGCACATTCTCAAAAACGAATCATTCGAACTTGTATTCGAAAAGCGAAGTACATTTTCCGGTAGTCTCCACTCCTTATTCTCTTTCATCTTTTCGATCTCAATGAAATTTGGCATGATACTACCTTTATGATCCTTTAAAAAAGACTTCTTACTTATTACATGATCAGAAGGTCTCCTTCCAGAATTATACTTACCTCTCTTTAAAAGATCTAGCATACTTTTGCTATAAGGTCTAAGAACTTTCGAGTTATCAGCTTTTGGATTAATTGACTTTGCCATCCACCAGACATGTGTATAGCTATCAATTGTTCTTGATCTTTCAATCGTAACCCATTGAGCAGGAGAGGGCAATCTTGAAGGGTTGTAGCAAATAAGCTCCTGACATAGGTTCAAATCAGCATTAGGGTGTTTCAGGAAGCCAAGTAAAGATTCTAAATGAAGGACTGATTGAATAGGTTTTCCTGCTTCCCAGGCATTGCCAATTTCAATTACAATCGAGCCATCAGAAGCAAGAAGTTCGGCGAATAGCGGGGCCAGATTGATGAACCATTCTTTGTATTCTTCTCCATTTTTATTTCCATATCGTTTCTTCTGGTTCAAAGGGAATGGAGGAGATGTGATAATCAGGTTTACTTTTCCCTTTTGAGATTTGATGAGTTTTTTCTTGATCAGATCAACGGAATCTCCAATTAAGTATTTCCCGAATTCAGTTTTATATAATTTCTTTTCTCCCATGATAATCTTTAGTTCCCAGGTTCCCAATAATTGGGTATTTGATCAGTCATTTGCCTGTAGTCGATCTTGACTACTTTGAAATGCTTTTTCGCACAATCGATTTTCCGTTTCTCATTTTTATACTGCAAGAGATTTGGATCGATATTCCCTTTTGTTTCCCTCACTAATTCCAGTTTCAGGTTTTTATCCTCATCCCATCTGATTATTCCCCAATCGGGGTTATAATTACCGATTATTTTGGGTATGTTGATTTTAAAGCGATAGGGGAATTTGAAATAACAGATCACCTTTTCATCATCCTTTAATCTCTTCTCAATGAAATTCTTTTCAATGTCAGAATCAATTTGAACCTGATCATAAAGGGATGCTCTAGATCCTGAAATCAATTCTTTTTGTGGAAATTTTGCTGTCTCCGGGAAAAGTTCTTCAACTAAAAAATCTTCCATTTCATTAGGCCTTAAAACATATTCAATCCTTTCTGCAATATGTGATGCAAGTAGCCCTTTGATAGTTGAGATGAAAACATTTGCAAATCCTTCCGGGTTTTTGAAAATTGAGCATTTTGCTCTTTCTGACATCCCTTTGAAGATCTTCAGGATTGTTGGACGTGTTAAATTGGTTTCTTTTGCTGCGCGATCAATCAGGTTAAATATCGGGAATGTTATTTGTGATTCATGGACATTAGTAGGATTTATTTTCTGTCCCTTCTCACTCGATTCTGTAACTTTTTGCCCGACAAGTAATTCACCTTTATCACCAAAGACTACTCTTGACCTTTCTCCATCAGAAATTATATCAACTATTTTATAGCCTTTAAGTCTTTGATCGTCCAATATTCGAGCAAGATCATTTAATGAACTAAACCATTTTTCATTGGTCGTTGTATTACCATCTGTATCCGATGACTCGACCCGTATCTTCGCAAGTTTGGCTTTAATTTCAATAAGCTGTACCGAAATCTGAGTAAGAACAAATTTCCCATGTGTAAGTACTATTTGAGGTTCAGGAAATTGTATGGCGTTTAGTTTGTTTATACATGCCGAAATTAAATCCTCCGTGGCGACATTGATCTTATAGTCAGTTTTTTGACATAGGTGGATCCAAAACTTTTTGAACTCCTCTGAGTTGAAGAGTTTGTCATTTCTCTTTGCATGCTTCTTCACTGCATTTGAAGGTGTTGGTGGAGCAGCATCACCTGTTTCAACATATTCACTCTGCAAAGTACTGACATAAGAATCATATGATTCATTGGCAATTACTGTGAGGATATTCACATCATCTCCATTTATTCTTTCACCATTCTGATCCACAGCGAGCCTCATCCCCCTTCCGATCTCCTGCCGTTTTCTCATCTCACTTGTTGTTTGTTTGAGTGTACAAATCTGGAAAACATTTGGATTATCCCATCCCTCTTTTAAAGCTGAGTGAGCGAAGATGAAGGATACCTTTTCATCAAAGGAAAGAAGCCGCTCTTTATTCTTCATAATAAGTTGAAATGCTGCTTTTTCAAGCTCCTTATCTACGGATGTCTTTTTACTTTCTTCAATTGTCGTATCTACATATTCTTCCGGCTGATTTTTTATTTGCTTTTTGGCAAAGTAGCCTTCTCTTACTTCTATAGCTGAGAGGCCTTTATATAGTGGTTGATCCTTTTTCAGTCTTTCAAATGAATCGTCAAAGATTCTTTTAATAATACCATCATTAGAAACATAATTTGCCACTCGATCTATAAAAAATAGTGAGAGAACTTTTATGCCTCTTTCTTTTAGCTCTGCTTGCTTTTCAAAATGGTATTTAATTGTGTTTTCAATTTGAACTCTGAATATTTCCTCCTTTGAATGTGATATTGATCCGGCTTCATTCAAGTATAAATCAGGATGATTCTCGAATGTTACTAAACCAATTGCAGCATCAATGCTATCAACTATAATTCCTCTATATTTTTCATTTTTTGTCTTTTCAAACAAATCATCGTTTTTTTTGAGAGAGAGTTTTTGTTCAATCAATTCGCCCCCCTTGTTCACAAAAGCATGGATATCTGCTGATAGTCCGTAATTTGCTCGGCCGATCGACTCAAGTGTCAAGCTAAGTTGTTGATCTCCAAAGCCCCATTGTTCTGTAACACCAAGGACCTCTATTTTTTTCACAAGACTCTGCCTGAATGCATCAACCGGAGTAAGTCTATATATAAGGTTGTGTTTTTCAATAGGAGTTGCGCTATAATTAAGTGAAAAGAGAGGTTTGAGTGTGCGTAAAGCCTCCTTAGAAGTAGAACTGGTATAGTTCTGGCACTCGTCAAGAATTAATATTGGCCTTGTGTTTTGAATATATTGGAATGGAAGAAGTTCTCCAGGAAGCTTCTCCGTGGGTTTGAAAATATTGTTACTTTTTTTATTAAATGAATCAACTGTTATGAGTAATATTTCTGTAAATGATGATGTTGCAAAGTTTCTAAGTTTACTTAACTGTTGACCCGAATAAGCTGTCAGGTGAGTAGGTTCATTTCCATAAATTGAGGCGAAATGCGATTTCATCGTATCGAATGAAGATTTTACCCCTTCATAAATAGCAATACTCGGAACAATGATTAGGAACTTCCTGAATCCATAATTCTTCCTCAACTCATAAATTGTTCTTAGGTAAACATAGGTTTTACCTGTACCGGTTTCCATTTCTATTGTAAATTGCGGGTAACGCCAACTGTTAATACTAAGTCCATCAATCATCAAACCATCATCTGAAAAAAGAAATGTTTCATTGGATGAAATTTTGTTTTCATCCTGTATCCTTTTCAGATTTGAATTCAACCATTCCTCTTCGAAACTGTCATTCTGATTAATATTGGGAACAATTTCATCTCCAAACCATGAACTTGAATTAATGAATGGTAATCCATCAAACAATGCAACTGTACTTTTAATTGCCGCCATTTGATGCTCCTGATTTGGGTCAAACCTGAACTTTAATGTTCTAATCATATTTTTATATGAAGTTTTTAAATTGTTTTGATTAACCCTTTGTCACTTAGCCTTAGTTTATCTTGATCAGAGATTGCAGTATCAAGACAAATAAAAATATCTTTCTCATTCAAAATAAGTCGGTCAATAATGTACATCTGTAACTTATTCTCTAAGCAAATAAATAAGGTATGCTCACAGAAATCTGACGTTACCTTTTCTACTTTTACTTCAGTAAAATTTGTAACTCTTTCTATTTTACTATCAACAGGGAAACCCTCAGTTAAAAGAATCTCGCTGATTAAGTTTTCATATTTCCACCCTTCTATTAAAACATCACTATTTTGATTGTACAAAATTTCAAGTTGTTTAGACTCAACCCCCACATAATCAATCCACTGCCTGAAATTTGATTTATTTAATTTGTAGGATAAAAAAGCATATTCATTATTATTTTTTGGCAGAGAATTTGCGGATCGAATTAATCTTGCCTTACAAATCTCACTAATGTTATTAAATTGATTTAATTCACTTTTTATAATTTCGGGAAATTGTATGAGTATAAATTTTAAGCATTTAGAATTCGTGCTATTATATTCCCAAACGGCATGACCTGTAGTGCCAGATCCTGCAAAAAAGTCCAAAACATAATCATTATCTTCACATACAAGACCAATTAGATACTTTATCAATTCAACTGGTTTTGGGTATGAAAATACATTAGGACCTAATAATTCTTCAAGTTGTTTACTCGCTTGGGTACTTGAAAATTTTTCAATTAAGCCTGATGGTCTGTTGGTTCTGTTAATAAGCTTCCCATTGTTGTCAACATGTAGATATTGTTTGGAGTATACTTGCCATACATTATTTCTGTCCTTTTTAAACTCGATAAATTTATTCTCAATACCCCAGTCCAATTTCGATTTTGACCAACGCCAGCATGCTCTCTTTTCTCCTTGAACTGGGAACAAGTTATCACCATCCGGAGAAAGAATTGGATAATCCAAAGATTTGGAATATTGTATGCTTGCTTGATTTAATTTTTGTAAATAGTATGGTCCTCTTTCATTTACAAATTCATCTGTTGAGGTATATCTATCTAAATTCGATATTTCTATTCCTGAAATTTTCAGTTGGGAAATATCTTTAGCATAACATAAGACGTATTCATGTTTAATTCTAAAATGATTACTGTCTGATCCGCCGCCTCCTTCTTTGTTAGCCCATACTAATTGAGTAACAAAGTTCTCTTCACCAAATACTTCGTTAAGGATTTGCTTTAAATTATGGACTTCGTTATCATCAATTGATATAAATATAGCACCATCCTCTTTAAGAAAGTTAAATGCTAATTTTAATCGCGGATAGATCATGGAAAGCCACTTAGAATGAAACCGACCATCAGCTTTTTTATTAGTTGTTAGTGGTTTCCCTTCCTCGTCTATTTGGCCGGTCCTTCTCAAGTATTCCTGTAGTGGTTCAGCGAAATTATCATCATATACAAAGTCATTACCTGTATTATAGGGGGGATCGATATAAATCAATTTAATACGGCCAGCATAGCTTTTTTGCAAGATTTTGAGAACTTCTAAGTTTTCTCCTTCAATGAAGACATTATGGGAATCATTTATTCCATCAGTATCAAGAGTTCCCTCAGCTTTCATTCCTTCTCCGTAAGCTGGCACTATTGTACCCTTACTTGGCATTGAAGCGATCCTTCGTGCCTCTATCTTGCCAGGCCAGAAAAGCCCGAAGTGCTCAATTTTGCCACTTTCGTCTTCTAGATGTTCACCAAGAGCATCCTTCAGAGTCTCCCAATTAATCTTTCCGTCTGCAAAAGCTTCAGGTGCAATTCTTTTCAGTTCTTTTAGGCGTTCCTCATCAAAAGAAAATGATGGTCTGAGTCTTTCAATTGGCATATCTATTTTTCTTTATTTTATTCTTTGTCAAATAGTTGGTAAAATGTGTTGCTCCAGAACACCTGATTATCAAGATGTGTGTTGACCCATTCTTCCTGTTCGGTTTCTGGCACAAACTGATCAAAATATTTCTGGAAATTTCCTTTTAAGGTCTGGCCTGAACCAAGTATAAATTCCCGGAATGATCTGCACGAAAATCTGGCATCACAGTTTCTGCAGACAAATGTACCAAACGTGGATGATGTCCCTTCAAATTTTGATCGAAGTTTTTCAACAACAGGAGGGATGAACTGCTTCTCCTCAATTAAGTCAACAACAGATGCAAAATCCCTGATCGTTTCCACGACTTTCTTGGATTCAAACGGTAATTCAATCAATGGGTTCCATTGTTCAAATTCGTGCTTTTTGAGAGCTTCATCACTACCATGAAGAGCATCTTTCAATTTTGTTGGAATGTGTGTTGAAATAACTGCTGTATGGTTCAGATTTTCTTTTCGAAGGTTTTGCCAGATATGAGCATATACATTCAACTGGCTTTCATAAAATTCTTTGTTGGCATTGATATAAACAGCATCATGCGTCTTAATATCATACATCCATGTATCATCATCATCTTTTACAATGTCAACAACACCTTCGATTGTGAAAGTCCTGCCTGATTCCGTTTTCTGGTCAGGAAGAGTCAGTTTCACTTCAGTATGGGTTACTTTTTCTGCAATCTCCCTTAATCGCTTATAATACATTTTAACTTCAAGCAACGCCAACCGCTTGATATCATCCGTCAAAAAACTACCCGAAGTAACCTGCTCAATCTGGTAGTTTTCCTCGAACATCTCCTCAATAAGGTTATTAATTTCTTCCTCTTTCATCTTGCTAGTTGTTTCTGGTTTCTTTCGTTTATCAGATACCGATGGAGATCTTCGATAGTCTGATGCACAAGGTTTCCAAAAAACATGTTTTGTGAGCGGGATGTTTCAAAACCATATTTTCTGAAGATCATGTATTGCCTCGGACATCTCTGATAAGCGAGGTAATCGGCAGTATAACTGTACCCTTTCCCAAAATCTTCTGTTTCAATAGTTGCCTCAGGAACAGATTGAAGATCAATTTTATGAAGCAGAGGTAGTTTGTCTTCCTCAAGCATCTCTTTTAAAGGTGAAGAGATTCTTTGACCACGACCGGAAAAGTGAGGTAGAATAAGAAGATTTTTTGCACGTGAAAAAGCAACATAAAACATTCTCATATTATCAAACTCACTTATCCTGTCGAGTGGTTCTCCTTCTTTTTTAATCAGTTTTCGTATTATAACTTCATTCATACCGGCACCACGTTCAGTTCGAAAGGGGCTTCCAAGAATAACAACAGGAAACTCTAATCCTTTTGATTGATGTATCGTAAGAAAAGGTACTCTGCCCCTTGGGAAAGGAACCTCTTTATCTTCGTATTCCGTTTCACCCAAACGAAAAATCGCATATGTATAAGAGCTGACAAAAACATTAACAAACTTACTATCCTCAAGAAACTCTGCATTGATGATCGGATTGTAATCATTCATGAATCTCGCCAGGTACTGTGAAATCATACCAAGATTACAGATTGGACCTTCATCTTCTCCTCTTTCAGCGAGATCGAAAATATTTCTGAAATAATCGAAAGCCTGAACCTGATAAAAAATATCAAGGATACTCCGGTCAAGAGAGGTAGCTCTATTTATAAGGTATCTGATAGGTAAAGGTTTGCCTTCTCCAGCCCTTTGTTTAATAAGTGAGACAAAGTACCTGTTCGTAATGTTTTTCCTGGCAATTTGAGAGAGGCCTGATGCTTCAGATAAAGACCTGATTAATTCTGGATTTAGGATATCATTTTTTGAAAGCCCCTTTCGTGAAATAGCTTGATTAAGAATACTATAGTCTGCTAAAACGCGTTCAATTTCCTGCCTGCGTTCTTCAATAAAGGTTTTCAAATGTAGGTCGTTTTGGATAATTTCTTCAGCCATATTTATTGCACGGAGAATCCAGGTTCTGAAATCTTGTAATCCCTGACTTGCTCTGCCTGCGAGACTTGGTCTTCCATAGATATGAAATAAGATTCCGTAAGTGATTGTAGCTTCCTCTACTTCAAGAAATCTGCCTGCACGAGGAGCATAAACAGGGATTCCGAGCGATTCAAAAGCAGCCATAAAACCTGCAACCCGTGTGTTTGTGGCACCCATTGATTGCAGGGATGGGAAAAGGAAGGCGGCCTGGTTGTAGTCCTTGATCTTATTATTTGTTTTCAGGTCTCTCACAAAAGTGGCTATTTCACGATAAATGGAATCAGGATTTTTTTTGTCTGTTTTAAAAACGGCCGGAAGTTTATCCTTGCTTTTAGCGATGATTTTTTTATCAATTATTCTATGATAACCTTTACCGGATGTCTTTTTCCAATCACACCTGCCGATAAAATCGTTATAAAAATCTACAACTTTTCGTTTCGAGCGATAATTCAGGTTCAGGTCAATTCGGGTAGGTTTGATACTTAGATATTTCTGACATCTGATCTCAAATTCTACTAAATTCTCTACTGTTGCTCCTCTAAAACGATAAAGAGCCTGATCATCATCACCAACAACGCAGATGTTTGCCGTCTCATTTACTAAGGCAAAGAAGATGAGTTCCTGAATTGTATTGGTGTCTTGGTACTCATCAATGATAATGTGTTTAAAAACTCTTTTATCAGGGGAATTTTGAATTGTTTGAAATGCGTGTTGCTGCAGCAATGCAAAATCAGAGACTTTAACTCTTTCATTTTCATTGAGACTATCTAAATAGTAATCATACATTTTAAGTAGTGCAATCAACTCCGGATCTTCATTTTCCTTATCATCCGGTTTGTAGTTCTCTTCAGATAATCTATTAAATAATCTGATTGTGTTTACAGCAGCATAATGCCTTGAATAGTGATTGTTGCCAGTAAGGTATTGATTAATTGTTCGTTGGGCTGTTTCTTCATCGTTAAAGCCACCTGCCTCGATCATCTTTAACCAGAATCTCCGATTGTATACTTTAAAATATTGAGCAAGTTCATCTAATAGGTGAGGTGCTGCTTTTCTGATTGGTTGATTAGAAAATCTTCTGTCAGTTATTATTTGACGACAGATTGAATGCACCGTTCCGATTGACATGCCTGATATGTCATATGGTTGTCCAGTCTGATTTGTAACTAGTCCGAGTAAACTGCGTAAACCATCCTTGAGTTGAAGAGCTGCCTTTTCTGTGAAAGTGCTTAAAAATATCTCTTCCGGTTTTACACCATTAAATACGATCAAGTTAAGGGTTCTCCAAAGAAGCACACGGGTTTTGCCCGAACCAGGTCCGGCGGTTAGAAAGAGTGGACCTTCAATATGTCGGATTGCCCTTTCCTGGTTTTCATTTGGATCAAATCCTTTTAAGCGAAATAGGTCTTCGATTTTTATATTGATCATTGAGGTCTATTAATGCAAATTTCAAAGTGAGATTTCCAGTTCCAATCTAATCAAATTTGTTATAATTAAAAACCATAAATTAATTAATAGGAACGAGGGGATTTGGTTCTTTTGCTTTTGCATACGCTCTGAGTTGTGTTTCTTTTAACGTTTTGATTTATCTCCAATATCGTTGTTCCAAATATGTTAATGGTGTGATAGCGTCAATACATTTTCGTGCAGGTTCTAAAAAGTCTTTTGGGTCAACTGCTCTATAAAATTGTGGTGATTTCAAAACATTTTTCCATGTTT
>Ga0209540_10001590_pt1 | contig 17003 bp, 8 predicted proteins | sample BarGraIncu01121A_FD_184501 | JGI IMG/M metagenome (GOLD analysis project Ga0209540, IMG submission 184501) | Arctic peat soil microbial communities from Barrow, Alaska - Barrow Graham LP Incubations 011-21A (SPAdes) (version 2) | ecosystem: Environmental > Terrestrial > Soil > Wetlands > Peat... | reverse complement strand
AACAACAGTTTGTGCAAGTTTATTGAAACGAACCAGTTCATCATCGGTTGCATCAACAGGTTTCGATTCACGCAATTTATCCACCAGACACATATCATCGTGACATGAAACGTAATTTATAATTTGTGTCGGGTTATTTACATAGGGTGCTTTAGAATAAAGAACTTTAGAATAATCAACTTGAAGATGCTGAGTTGCTCCTACTACACCAAATTTTACGCTTTCTTCTAAACTATCAACACCTGCAACAAAGCCGGGAATTTTAGCATGCATCCAACTTCCTTTTAGTGCATCGCGGATATCGTCACTAAATACAGCAATATTTTCAAGTTCTTTTGCATTCTTTTTTACTGCCCGATTTTCTTCTGCTAACGGTGAAGCACCAGCGGTCCAACCTTCACCATAAACAAATATAGTTGGGTCGATTTTATCCAAAGCGGTACGTATTGCATTCATGGTTACTATGTCGTGTATTCCCATTAAATCGAAGCGAAAACCGTCCACATGGTATTCTGTTGCCCAAAAAACTACCGATTCAACCATAAATTTACGCATCATAGCACGTTCGGAGGCAGTTTCATTTCCACAGCCTGAAGCATTTGACCAGGAACTATCGGCATTCATACGATAAAAATAACCTGGAGCCAACAGGTTCAAATGTGAATCTTTACCCGCAGCAGTATGATTATACACTACATCCATAATCACGCGGATACCTGATTGATGGAGTGATTGAACCATTTGTTTGAATTCCTTAATTCTAGTCACCGGATTATATGGATCGGTTGAATAACTTCCTTCCGGAACATTATAATTCACAGGGTCGTATCCCCAATTATATTTATTTTCATTGAGTTTTGTTTCATCGACAGAAGCAAAATCGAATGAAGGCAATAAGTGAACATGTGTAATACCCAATTCCTTTAAATGATCAATACCAGTAGCTTCTCCGGCAGTATTTTTGGTTCCACGTTCGGTAAAAGCCAGGAATTTCCCTTTGTTTTTCATTCCAGAATTCGGCGAAACAGAAAAATCACGAACATGCACTTCATATAAAATAATATCTGTAAAATTTTTCAAGACCGGACGAGCATCATTTTCCCATCCTTCGGGATTCGTTTCTGTCAAATCAATGATTGCAGCACGTTTTCCATTTACTCCGGTAGCTTTAACCCACATTCCCGGTGTTTCTTCGAGCCATTTTTCATTTATCTTTACTTGAAAGGTATAAAACTTACTTTTCAAATTTCCGTCAATTTTCAATGTCCATGTACCATTCTCCGAGCGATCCATATTTTTAGTCTGATATGCACCACCATCGTTTCCATTATCGTAAAGCAATAATTTAACTTCTGATGCTGTTGGTGCCCAAACCCTGAAATTGGATGATTGAGGTGAAAATGTCAGTTCTAAATCAGAACCTTGATATACAGGATAATCTTCGTAGGTTGCATACTTAGGCGTTGGATTGCATGAACACAATATTAACGTAATCAGCGACATAATAAAAGAATTGATTTTCATATGTATTTTATTGAATAATAAGCAACAAATAGTAAATGGTAAATTAATTATTGTGTTATTCCATTGCGTTTCAGCAAGGCATCAATTGTTGGTTCCTGACCGCGGAATCTTTTGTAAAGAATCATAGGATGTTCGGTTCCACCTTTCATCAATATATTTTCACGGAAAGAGGCCGCCGTTTTTTTATCGAAAATTCCATTTTTGGAGAACATCGAGAATGCATCGGCATCAAGTACTTCTGCCCATTTATAACTATAATATCCTGCAGCATAACCGCCCGAAAAGATATGACTAAAAGTTGGACTCATAGCTGTATTGGGAACCATTGGAAGAATCTGCGTTGAAGCCATAGCTTGTTTTTCATAGCTTATAACATCCCCATCATAAGGTTTTTCGATAGTATGCCAGGCCATATCGAGATATCCGAAACTCAACTGACGCAAACAGAAGTTAGCGATATTGAAATTCTCTGATGCTTTAATTTTCTGGATTAATTCTGCAGGAATTTTTTCACCTGTCTGGTAATGTACAGCAAATCCATCTAAAAATTCTTTTTCTGAACCCCAGTTTTCCATCAGTTGAGAAGGAAGTTCTACAAAATCGCGATATACATTAGTTCCTGAAAGTGACTCGTAAGTACATTTGGTAAGCATACCATGAAGCGAATGTCCAAACTCATGTAATAGCGTGGTAACTTCATCAAAAGTCAACAAGGCAGGTTTGGTAGCGGTTGGGCGGGTAAAGTTCATCACAATGGTAATTTGCGGACGACTATCCGTTTTTCCATCCATCTTCTGAGCTTTGAAATCGCTCATCCATGCACCGGCACGTTTGCCATCTCGTGGGTGAAAGTCGGTATAAAGCACCGCTAAAAACTTTCCATTTTCGTCAGTTACATCATATGCATCCACTTCGGGATTATATACTGGAATTTTGGCATTTTTAGTGAACTTGATACCATACAACCGTGTAGCTAAACCGAAAACCCCTTTCTTGACATTTTCTAATTCAAAATAGGGTTTAGTCATTTCGTCATTCACAGCATACTTTTCGTCTTTCAATTTTTCGGAATAATACGACCAATCCCAAGGTTGAAGTTTGAAATAAGCTCCATTTTTATCGGCATAAGCTTGTACTTCGGCATCTTCTTTTTCGGCCGCAGGTTTGTACGCTACAAGCAGTTTATCAAGCAAGTCATAAACGTTTTTCTTATTTTCGGCCATTCTATCCACCAACTCATAATCGGCATAGGATTTATATCCAAGCAAATTCACAATTTTCAGCCGGGTATTGACAATTTTCTTTACATTTTCGATATTATCAAATTCACCACCCAACATACATTTGGTTGAATTAGCCAGATACAATTCACGTCGTAAATCGCGGTTATCGGCATATTTCATGAAAGGTACATACGATGTAGTTTTTAAATTTAATAGCCAACCTACTTTATTCGCTTTTTTTGCATTTGCAGCCAACATATCAAGCACATCAGCCGGTAATCCTGCCAATAGCGCTTTGTTTGTAATAAGTAAATTGTATTTATTAGTTTCTTTCAATACATTTTGTCCATATTGAAGAGTCAGCAAACTTAAATCTTTCGATAATTCACGATAAATAGCTTTATCAGCATCCGATAGATTAGCACCATTTTTTGTAAAACCTTCATAAGACTCTTTCAAAAGCATTTTTTGCTCAGCTGTAAGTTTCAGTTTGTCCTTTTGATCATAAACATATTTTACCCGTGCAAAAAGTTTATCATTTAAACGAATAGTATTGGTGTGTTCGCTCATCAAAGGTGAGATTTTTTCAGCAATAGCTTGCAAATCATCATTTGTTTCAGAGCCTAATAAGTTATAAAAAGGAGAGCTGACTTTGTTTAATAAAGTCCCCGAACGTTCCAAAGCAACAATTGTATTGTCGAAAGTGGGAGTTTCAGGATTATTGATTATTACATCCACCTCTTTTGTATGTTGCTTCATTGCTTCCTCAAAAGCAGGGAAATAATGCTCCGTTTTAATTTCGTTGAAGGGAATGGTCTGATGTGGCGTTTTATACGTTTCGAAAAAAGGATTTCCTGCCAATGCTGTTGCGGTAACCGATAATGCAGTCATAAGAAAATTTAATTTATTTGTTTTCATTTTAAAATAATGTATGATTTATTTCAATTTTAAAGGCTTTACTTCATAATAAAACTGACCAATAGTCTGAATTGCATTAAAAAATAAGTATTATTTTTTAATTAGTTTTTGAGTTAACTGAGCTTCGAGAGTAGTAACATGCAGAATATAAAGCCCATTTGGTAGATCTGTAATATCAATAACACCTGAATTAAACAATTGCATTTGTTCTTTAAGCATCCTACCATTTAAATCTGAGACTGTCCATGATTGAACTGCATATTTTTGGGTGTTAATATAAAATATGCCAACGGATGGATTAGGATATACGGGGATTTGCTGAGTTGAATTAAAAAAATCAATGGTTGGAATTCCATCATCAATCATAGAATTATAATTTATTTGTAAACGTTTTCCCTTTTGTATTGCCATCTCATTATTAAACATAAAAGGAATAAATGAAGTGGTAAGTTCACCGGTATTTCCACCCCAAAAATCGAACTGAGACTCCATCAAATTGGCTTTATTTTGAACAAAATCGGAATAAATTATTGAAATCACTGCTTGCCAATGATGATAGATTGGTAAAGATAGAATCTTTTTTTCCAGTAACCCATTGCTGTTAAATTCATAATCATACTGCATATCATTTCCCCAAAACATTGTTTTCCAACGTTGATAGGTTTCAGTTACAAGCTTATTGTTAGTATTATACAGGTATTCAATTTTTTGAGTATTCTCCCATTTCAATGTTTCTGTTATCCACTTTTGGTTACGTTGAGATTGAATTTGTTTAGAATCCGGTGTGTAGTACCATTTAATCAATTCGGTATTTACCCAGTCATTATTGACTTCTTTTTGCTTTATCAATTGAGAAGCCAGCGTACCATCTGAGTAATAGCTAAAAGTCGATAGGTGTTGTTTTATAATGCTGCCTGATTGATAAACACTTGTGGTAATAGTTTCTGTTTTTCCATTTACATAATAAGTAAAACTATCTATTTGAGAAAGTGACCAAGCTCCATCTCGCCAATAAGACTCTGACTTTGAAGACAAAATTGAAAGATTGTGTTGAAAACTAATTTTACGAAAGGGAGAAGCTTTTCCATTAGAATATGTATTGTGAGTTTCGGTTATCAATTGATCGTTTACATATTCATAATCAATAGAATAAGACATTATATAGTCATTATTTTTCCAAACGCGTTCGAATTGGGCAACGCAATTGCTTCCTTCGTAATACCATTCAATTTGAGATTCCCTTATCCACGCATCATTCTGTTGATTGTATTTCGTTTCCAAAACTTTGTTCCCAAGATTGTCATACAAGTATATATACCGAAAAGTTGAATCATTATCAAGCACTTTCATCTCGGTAATTCGTTGATTATCATTCACGGAAAAAACCCTATTCGGAAAACCTGTTTCGAATAGGATTGCAAAAAATAAAGTTAAGAAGAAATTCTTCATTTATAGAAAAATCTGAGGAGAAAATTTTGTCAAAAATACATATAATTATTCAATTCTACAAGTAGAAAATGCTATATAATGATATCATTTATATGGTTTCCAGATGCATCCTCTTTTATGAATTTTCACAAAATATGCAAAAAATATATTGCTCATTGAAAACTGAAATGTGCAACAATAGTTCAAAAAAAAACACTCCTAATGAGTTTAGGTGTGTTTGATTTTTATTAAGAAGTTAGATTTCAACGTTTGAAATTTATATAGCGTGGTTCACTTGGCATATAATTTTCTTTATCCCATAAGGTACTGGTTATCATTAAATCAGCACTGTATCGGTTACAAGCAATGGGCACATTGTGTATACGGCATTGTCGAAGCAACATTTGAATATCAGCTTCGTGCGGTTGTGGGTTCAGGTCATCTATCAGAAAGACAGCCAGATTAACTTGTTTACGTACCACTAAAGCGGCAATTTCAGCATCACCACCAAGAGGACCGGAATTCATGCAGGTAATATCAACATCAACCCCTTTTTCTTTCATAGCTTTTTGAATCAAGCTTCCGGTAGTTCCGGTACAAATCAATTTATGTTTGGATAACATATCGGCATTAAATACAGCCCAGTCTACCATATCGGCTTTGCGTTTATCGTGAGCAACCAAAGCAATTGTTAATTGTTTATTCATACGTTCTATATTTTCTTTATTCATCTTACAAAGTTAAGAATTATTTCATTTAAACAAAGTAAAGTCCTGAAAGTTCATGAAAATTTAATACTCAGGTTGCCTTGTTAGTAATTTTTTCATACTTTTGTGAGGCTAAACCATACAAGAGTAATCAAGACGGGCTACTGGAGATAATTCGTGTAATTCGTATCAATTTGTACAATGAAATCATTCCTCTCAGATATAAAAAAGCATATTCCTTCAGACCGCATATATACCGACGATATGCAACTGTTGGCCTGGGGAACCGATGCCGGTTTTTACCGTTTGATACCGCAAGCTGTTATTCAATCGGCTAATGAAAGAGAAGTTATTGAAATACTGAAAATAGCTAATAAATACAACCTGCCGGTAACCTTTCGGGCTGCAGGAACAAGTCTTTCGGGACAGGCTATCAGCAATTCTATTCTGGTGGTAGCAGGGAAAAACTGGGAAAAATACGAGATTGCTGCTGATGGCAATTCCATTCGTCTCCAACCTGGCATTATCGGTCAACAAGTGAATGAAATACTTAAACCGCTCGGCAAAAAGTTTCCGCCCGACCCGGCTTCCATCAAATCAGCCATGGTGGGAGGAATAATACTGAATAATGCATCGGGAATGAGCTGTGGAACGCGTCAAAACAGTTACCAAATGTTGATCTCAGCACGATTGATTCTCGCAGATGGCACCTTGCTCGATACAGGAAACAAAGAAAGCATAGAAGAATTCCGGCAAACACATCCCGCTTTTATACGTCGAATTTGCGACCTGCGCGACCGTGTAATTGAAGACGAAGAACTTTCCGGTCTAATTCGACGAAAATACAGCATTAAAAACGTTACCGGATTGTCCATTAATCCGTTTATCGATTTCCATGATCCGTTTCATATTATCACTAATCTGATAGTAGGTTCTGAAGGAACACTGGCATTCCTCGCAGAGGCTACTATGAAAACAGTTATCGATTATCCGTATAAAGCCAGTGCCATAGTCTTTTTCGGAGATACACGTACCGCATGCGAAACAGTTCTTGCGCTTAAAAACAGCTCGGTGACAGCGGTAGAGTTTTTCGATCGGAAAGCTTTGCGGTCAGTTGAAGATAACCCCGATGCATTGCCTGAATTAAAAACCTTACCCGAAAATGGTGCGGCTCTATTGATCAAAACAGAAGCGGTAGATGTAAAAACTCTCCAGCAAAATATTAAAGAAATAACCGCTCTTGTTTCGGGTTTCGAAACCCTCTATCCTACGCGATTCACAGCTATCGAATCGGAATACAATGCCTACTGGACTATGCGTTCGGGCATTTTCCCATCTGTAGGCAGTAAACGTCCTGTTGGAACTACCTGTTTGATCGAAGATGTGGCTTTTCAGCTGGAAGATATACCAAATGCTATTGAAGATTTACAAGAAATATTGAACCGGCATGGTTATCCTGATGCGGTGATTTATGGTCATTCACTCGAAGGTAATTTTCATTTTATCATCAACCAAAGTTTCGATACACCAGAAGCTGTGGCACAATACGAAAAAATGATGAATGAAGTGATCAGTCTGGTGGTGGATAAATATCAGGGATCGTTGAAAGCCGAACATGGAACAGGAAGGAACATGGCACCTTTTGTACGAAAAGAATGGGGTAAAAAAGCCTTCGATTTGATGCGCGAAGTAAAACAACTCTTTGATCCAAAAGGCTTATTGAATCCTGGTGTTATTTTTAATGATGACCCGAAGTGTCATATCAAAAACTTCAAACCATTACCTATCACCCATCCATTAATAGATAAATGCATTGAATGCGGATTTTGCGAAGTGAACTGCGTGAGTTGCGGATTTACACTTTCGTCGCGTCAGCGCATCGTCATTCAACGGGAAATTGCCCGTTTGAAAGCCACAAACGAAAATCCTGAAAGGCTAAAATCATTGGAAGAAAGCTTCCGCTTTGCCGGTGAACAAAGTTGTGCCGGCGATGGACTTTGCGCCACTTCTTGTCCCGTGGATATTAATGTTGGCGAATATATCCATATTCTTCGGGAAGAAAATATCAGAAATAACCAGCGGGCGCAACAGCTCGGCCTATGGTCGGCAGAAAATTTTGGCAAGTTAGAATCCGGAATTAAAACAACACTTTGGATTGCTAATGCTGCCAGGTCGGTAATGGGAAAAACCCTAATGGGTGGATTTACAAAAGGTCTACGATATATAAGTGGAAATAATATCCCATTGTGGACACCATCTTTACCCAAAAACGGGAAGAAAATAAAGAAACAAACCATAACGGACAATCCGCTGAAAGTGGTTTATTTCCCAAGTTGTTTGAATCAAATGATGGGAACTTCAAAAAATGACCCTAATCAGACACCTTTGGTTCAAAAAATGGTAGCTTTTCTGAACAAAGCAGGGTATGAAGTTATTTTCCCGGAAAATATGCAGAATCTATGTTGTGGAACAATATGGGAAAGCAAAGGTATGCCGCAGATTGCCGACCAAAAGTCAGCTGAATTGGAACTGGAACTCTATCGTACCACCGAAAACGGACTTTATCCTGTTTTATGCGATCAAAGTCCATGTTTGCTCCGAATGAGACACAGTATGAATAACCTGAAACTGTACGAACCTGTGGAATTTATCGATAAATTTCTGCTCGACAAACTTGATTTTCATCCTACTGATGAATCAATTACCATTCATGCCACCTGTTCTACCATTAAAATGAATTTAACACCAACTTTGATAAAAATTGCCGGAATGTGCAGCACAAACGTCCTCGTTCCCGACGAAGTGGGTTGTTGCGGTTTTGCCGGTGATAAAGGTTTTACACTTCCGGAACTGAATGAATACGGATTGCGTAAACTCCGTCCGCAAATAAAAAAATCACATGTAACAGCTGGGTACAGCAACAGCCGCACCTGTGAAATCGGATTAAATACACATAGTGGAATACCATATATGTCGATTGTGTATCTGGTGGATAAATGTACGACGGCAAGAATTTTAAAATAGCTTAGTGACGGCTTCACTGACTAATTCCTTAGTGTTGTAATAGTGAAGCCGTCACTAGATACTCAAAATTTATAATGTAATTCGTTTTTAATTCGTGTAATTCGTATTAAATTCGTGTAATTCATATTTTATGAAAAAAACCATCTTTATTCTTCTTTCATTCGTAATTATCATTTCGAGTCTGTCTGCCCAACATCAAAAGCGTGAGATGCGTGCAGTTTGGATAGCAACAGTTGCCAATATCGACTGGCCCAGTCAAAAAAATCTGACATCCAAGGAACAACGGGAAGAGATGCGTGAAATGTTGGATAAATTAGCTCAAAATAATATCAACGCCATCGTGATACAGATTCGTCCTACAGCCGATGCATTTTATCCATCTTCGCTCGAACCCTGGTCGAACTGGCTAACCGGAAGACAAGGTGCCAAACCAAATCCATATTACGACCCACTTCAATTTATAATCAATGAAGCACACAAACGTTGCATCGAAGTGCATGTGTGGTTAAATCCTTACCGGGTAACGAATTCGGATAACCTGAATATCCTGAGTAAAAATCATTTATATTACAAAAACAAAGACTTATTCGTAAAATACGGTGATAAATATTATTTTGAGCCGGGATTGGACGAAACACGTGAGTTTCTGAATAGCGTGGTGGAAGATGTGGTGGAGCGTTACGATATCGATGCCATTCATTTCGACGATTATTTTTATCCTTATCGGGTGGCCGGCGAAGAATTCCCGGATGAAGCCACTTTCAGAAAAAACCCACGTGGATTTGCACCTTATCAAAAAGACGATTGGCGACGAAATAACGTGAATATGGTGATCGCCGAACTCCAACAAACCATCAAAAGCCTTAAACCCTGGGTAGAATTCGGCATATCACCTTTTGGCGTATGGCGTAACAACAATGTAGATACGCGCGGTTCAGCTACCCGTGCCGGTGTGCAAAACTACGACGACCTTTATGCTGATATATTGAAATGGTTAAAAGAAGGAACTATTGACTATGTGGTTCCACAACTCTACTGGGAAATTGGCAAAAAAGTAGCCGATTATGAAATATTGGCCAAATGGTGGAGCGAAAATGCTTATGGCAAAAATCTATATGTCGGGTTGTATGCCTCTCAACTGGGCTCACCCGAAGCCAATTCTGCATGGCGCAATGGCAATGAATTGGTTCGTCAATTGCATATGAACAACCGTTTTCCACAGATAGAAGGTGTTGTCTATTTCAGTGCCAAAACATTTTTAAAAAACAAACAGGGACTAAACGACAGTCTGCAAAACAACTTTTATAAATATCCAGCCATTTGCCCCATCAATCGCAATATTGCCGGCGAAGCTTCCGCTCAACCTCAAAATATACGTATTGTAAAGGACGGTACAGATGCCTATTTACTTTGGGATGAAGTGAATGAAGAAGGCGGATGCCAGGTTGCTTACTATGTAGTCTATGCTTTCAAAGGTAAAAAGGTAGGCGACATGAACGATCCGGCCAATATCATTTTACGCACCACCGAAAACTGCGTCGACTTACGAGAGATAAACCGCAAGTTCAGGGGCAATTGTTCCTTTGTGGTGACTGCAATTAATCGCTATAAACACGAAAGTGTACCGACTGCCGGAGTCACGAGAAGACTGTAAAATAGTTTAGAGTTTAAAGAAAAAACCTGTCCTAGCGGATATGTTTATTAAATGAGCAAAGAGTCGAACTGGTTGGTGGGATTTAATTAATCCCACCCTTTGTATTCTTAGGATTTGTGATCCGCTACTTTTAAATATTAAAATACTTTCACTATATTTGTCAGGTTAAATTCAGTTGAATGGATATATAAAACCTGATTAAATGAACAAATGCTGGAGGACTGGACAGAGCCCTTTTTCGACAATCTTTTACGTTTTAAACTGCTGATTTATCAGTGATTTATGATCAGCTTTTTCATCAATGTTTCTTTACCGGTGGTCAACTTTAGCATATAAATACCTGAAGGTAAGTCTGAAACATTAAGTTCTGTACCGGAGGTATCTTTAATATTTTTACTCATTACCAATCTACCGTAGGTATCAAACACCGTAATTGTCGACAAATCCGTGTTGTTTGCTGTAGAATAACTCACCTGTAAAACATTATTTGCCGGCACCGGTGATATAGAAAAACCTCCTTTATAATCTACATATGCAACATTAGATAGAACTCCCGGAATCTGAGCAACTTCGCTGGCTGTCAATGCATAGTTGTACACCCTGAAATCGTCTATATTACCATTGAACAACGGATAAGAAAATTGACTGCGGCCGATATAGTTCAACACCGGTTTAAAGTTCAACGGACTAATAGTAATAGCATTGGATGTTGCTACCGGTGTTCCATTGACATACATGCTTGCTCCGGATGCGCTTATTGTTACTGCTATATGTGACCATTTACCGGTTGGCAATGCGGATGCATTCAATAGTTGCTCTACTCCATTATATTTAATGGCAAAACGCAATCCTCCCAAAGTTACCTTTGGGGATAAATACATATATTCTGTCTGGCTACTTCCAAAGTCGAAGATGCGTTGGCCTCCGGTAGTACCTCCGTTCCAGTATACCCAGGTAGAAACAGTAATTTCCTGATGGTTTGCCACATTGGGCGGCAACTGTACGAAGGCATCTGTACCATTCAGCGCTATTGCTTTGGAGCCAACTTTGCCAGACACAAATGAAATTCCTCCATACGATGCACTGTGATTTAGATTCATCGTGCTATCCAGGGTGTTTCCGTCAAATTGGAGGTGAGCTACAAGGTCGTTGTTGCCGGTGGCAGTTGCTGAAACCTCATTAGAGTAAAAGGAGCGATTCAGTGCGATATCCACCGCTTTGATGGTATAAAAATAAGGGATACCTGAAGTGGTAGTGTTGTCAACAAAAGAGGTTGATGTCACGTTACGGGCAATGGTATTGTAAGGTCCTCCCGCCGTTTCCGAGCGGAAGATGCTGTATCCTGCCAAATCTCTCTCTGAATTGACGGACCAGTCCAACCGGATAGATGCTGCATTCGGTGTGGCAACCGGATTGGCCGGTGCACCGGGCGAAACAAACTCCACGGTTGCACCAACAGGAAGAAAGCGCCATTGTTGGTTTGTTCCACCATCTTTGTCCCATTGTTGAATATTGGCCCCAGCAGCAGTACTGGCATTAGCTACCTCCAGACATTTTGCACTGTATCGGCTGCGAATATAAAACCAACCGTCATCAGCATAGTCGAGGTACCACTGTTGTAATGAATTTTTATTATCATCCCACGCATCAATATTACCACCATTAACCAGTGACCAGTTTAAGACATCCGCCGCCTTACCGCTGTGAACCGCAGTAAACGTGAAATAACTAAAATCACCACCCACGCGTGAGTCCACCGGAGTTACATTCCACTGTTGCCAGGTTGCGCCTGTGTTAGTGCCCTGCTGAACATTGGCACCGGCAACCGTAGACCCACCAGCCACTTCCATCACCTTGCCACTGTTACGGTTTACCAATACATAACGCCCGTTGATAGCAGGTTGGATATCGTCACCCCACGTGATATTCATCACTCTTTCTGCATTGGTCTGCCCCACCTGGTAACTGGTACCACCCGGCAACACCATGGTGTATTCGTGCTGCGGGCCATAGCCATCGAAATACACATCCCTGTCTTTTGACACAAAACGATACGTGGTAGTGATGGCTTGCCGTTCCGACGTGCCTCCGAAGGCTTGTACCTTGCCATCAGTACCCCGATAGACTGATGCTGCAGTCCAGTTCGGACGATGTTCGGCATAACCCAGTCGCTTACCGTCGCTTGCTTTTACAAACTCTCCACGTGCCAGCTCTGCGGTGCCCCACCAAATACCGGTTTGCAGACCATATTCTACACCGACCATTGCCTCCATAACATTGTGTAACTCATCATCGGTGGCATGTTTACCATCTGCTCTCACGGTTGTAAAAAAGTTTGCAAAATTATCAAAAGTGCCCGCCAATTGGTGGGTATTTCCTTCGTCCAATCTGGTTTTTAAAGGGTAGTACCAAATCAGTGCCTGATCCGTATTAAGAGTGTTAGCACCGCAAATACGGATGCTGTCGAAGCGTGAATTTTTCCTTAACTCACCAGCAATATTGTAAAAGTCAGTGGTGGTGCCTTGTCCGGTCGCCGTATTATCCGGCTCATTAAAAGGCGCAATTGAAATTACTTTACGGCCATGCTCCTGGACACGTCTCGTCGTTACATCCATTAGCTGTGCCCAACGTGATGCATTTCCTTTATACCAGATAGCAACCGTGGGATTATCATCATTGAGCATTACAGTCGTATTGGCTCCCAATAAATCAATGAGGGCCAATCGTTGATTGAGTGTGGCTAGTTGTGAGGCTTTAAGATCACCATTAACTAAAGAATCTGTTGGCGTGAAAGAGGATCTTACTACGCCCACTCTATCGGAACCCATAAAAGCTAAACCCCGCTGAATATTTTCTTTACTAAGCCAGGCAAGATCCAATCCCCAAATAATGGGTTTGGAAACGCCGCTGTCCGAAACGCAAAAGGTTACTGTTCGGTCCTGAACGGGCTGGACAATCAGGTTGTTACTTGCACTGGTTGTTTGTGCATTCATTTGGGGAATTTCTAATCCAAACAACAGGATTATCGCTGAGATTTTACTTATTTTCATATCTGATTTTTATTTCAATAAAGGTTAATGCATCGGAAGTGCTGGCTTCTAGGTCAAAGGAAACTCACTTACCGAATCTTTATTTATTACTTTTGCAAAGATAAACAGAGTTACTGAACTTTTATATCACAAATAAGTCAAATATAGATAACAAATTCGTCAAATATTATTATTTAATTTGTAGTCCCGAACAAATACTTATAAAATATTGGATATGAATTCATTCCATCGTAAAGAAAACAACGAATACAAATCAATTGCATTGACAAGCGATATGATGCCGAATGTGCCTGTTTTTCGTTTGACCTACACGTTACTCGAAAATGAAATTGTCAATACTAAATTTGAAATGTCCCGAGATGGAGTTAATTTCATAACTTATATTGAAGGAAAAAGTAAAAAACTCTAATCTACCTGAAGCAAAAAAAATCCCCGCCACATCAACTGTGGCGGGGATTCCTAAATCTTGGTTCTTGGCTCTTTATTCTGTCAATGCAATTATCGGTTTTACAATTTTAGCCTTGATAATTTTTGTTTCAGGTTCGAGTTCCATCAATATGGTATCACCGGCTTCCAACTCGCCACCCAATACTACATCTGCCAATTCGTCTTCCAGATATTTTTGAATGGCACGTTTCAGCGGACGGGCACCAAATTGCACATCGTAACCTTTTTCGGCAATATAATCTTTGGCTTCGGGCGTAAGTTCCAGTTTATAACCCATAGCAATTACACGACCAAAGAGTCCTTTCAGTTCCAGATCGATAATCTGAGCGATAGATTCTTTGCTTAACTGATCGAACATAACAATATCATCCACACGGTTAAGAAATTCCGGAGCAAAAGTTTTGTTTAATGCTTTTTGAATCACTCCACGGGTAAATTCAGAATCCGAGTCGGCATTAGAAGGTATCGTAAAACCTACTCCTTTACCAAAATCCTTCAACTGACGTGTTCCCACGTTGGAAGTCATGATGATAATGGTGTTTTTAAAATCGATACGACGACCCAAACTATCGGTCAGTCTACCTTCGTCCATAACTTGCAGTAAAATATTAAATACATCGGCATGTGCTTTTTCAATTTCGTCAAGTAAAACGATTGAATAGGGTTTCCGGCGCACTTTTTCGGTCAATTGTCCGCCTTCTTCGTAACCCACGTATCCCGGAGGTGCTCCAATCAAACGAGAAACACTGAATTTCTCCATATATTCGCTCATATCTACCCGAATCAAAGAATCAGCACTGTCGAACATAAATTCGGCCAGAATCTTTGCCAGGTGAGTTTTTCCAACACCTGTAGGTCCAAGGAAAATAAACGAACCAATCGGTTTGTTAGGGTCTTTCAAGCCAATACGATTACGTTGAATGGCCTTTACAATTTTATTTACAGCTTCGTCCTGTCCGATAACTTTGTTTTGCAACACTTCTTTCATCTGACGCAGCTTGAGACCTTCAGCTTGTGCAATACGTTGAACAGGAATACCGGACATCATAGCCACTACTTCGGCCACTTGTTCTTCGTCCACAGTTTCGGGATGTAATTGAGCTTCCTCTTCCCAACGTTTTACAGCATCTTCCAACTGATATTGCATTTGCTTTTCCTGATCGCGTATCGGGCCGGCTAATTCGTATTTTTGATCGGAAAGCACTTTCAGTTTGTCTTTGCGTAACTCTTCAATACGTTTTTCGAGTTCCTCAATTTCGACAGGAACCGATACCGTACCAATATGAACACGAGAACCTGCTTCATCCAAAGCATCAATGGCTTTATCGGGAAAACAGCGATCGGTTATATATCGATCGGTAAGGCGCACACAAGCTTTGATGGCATCGGGCGTATAACGTACATTGTGGTGATATTCATAACGATCCTGAATATTTTCCAGAATTTGCAAGGTTTCTTCTGCCGTGGTCGGATCAACCATTATTTTTTGAAAACGGCGTTCCAAAGCACCGTCTTTTTCTATGCTTTTACGATATTCGTCAAGAGTAGTAGCTCCCACACATTGAATTTCACCACGTGCCAAAGCCGGTTTCAACATATTGGCAGCATCCAGCGAACCGGGTGCACCGCCTGCTCCTACTATGGTATGTATTTCGTCGATAAAAAGAATTACATCGGGATTTTTCGAAAGTTCATTCAAAATGGCTTTGATACGTTCTTCAAACTGTCCACGGTATTTTGTACCGGCAACAATCGAGGCCATATCCAATGACACCACCCGTTTGTCGAATAATACCCGTGACACACGACGTTGGATAATCCGCAAAGCTAATCCTTCTACTATAGCCGATTTACCAACACCGGGATCACCTATTAGTACCGGATTATTTTTCTTACGTCGACTGAGAATTTGTGCAAGACGTTCAATTTCACGATTCCGACCTACAATCGGATCCAACCGGTTTTCCTGAGCAGCTTTGGTAATATCTGTACCAAAGGTATCCAGAGCCGGAGTATCACTTTGCTTCGATCCTGCTGATGTTGAAGCAGTTTTCTTTTTATGACGCGGATCGTCATCTTCGTCATCTTCGTCCTGAAAACTGGAACCCATGCGTACATCTTTTGGTTCTTCAATAAAGGCTCTGGCTTGTTCGTAAGTCAAATGTTCGGCCAACAAAACATCACCGGCCATATTGTTTTTTTCCTTTAATAAAGCCAATAGTAAATGCTCGGTATCAGCCGTTTCTGCTGACATCGAACGTGTTTCAAGTTCCATGATTTTCTTTATTTTTTCCGTACTTTTCAAACTGGGAATCTCTTGTCCAGATGGTTCCAGGTCAGTACGTATCTGGCTCTCAATGGCTTGTTTAATTTTTGATAAACTAACATGCGATCCATTTAATATATCGATTGCTTTTCCGCTTCCATTGCGTAAAATTCCCAGCAACAAATGCTCTGGACCCACGTAATTGTTGCCCAATCGCTCGGCTTCTTGTGAACTGTAAAGAAGGACATTATGTAATTGTTCTGAATAATTGACTGTCATATATAGTTGATTCGTTTATTTGACCCCCAACCCCTAAATGGGAGTTGAAGTTAGTATCGGTTTATTTTAACTAAGTTACTTTTATAATGTAATTTCCAATTTTTCCCTATATATGTACCTTTTCCTCCAACAAATACTTTGAATGGAATCCCCTTTAGGAAGTCCGGGGGTATATTGTTGACAAAAATAGAAATAAATAATTGAGAATTGAGAATAATGAATGAATAATTAATAATTAATTAGGGGAAATTAGATTGACTCTGATAGTTCAAAAACAATACCGAAGCAGAAAAATGGTTTTTTATCGGTAATTTTGTCAGTTATGCACAACAAATGATTTTTTTCAGTAGATTTGCGGGCGAAAATTTAAATTTCAATGGAAAGAAATGACATCCCAATCTATTGGGATTAATAATGACTGTAAGTAAATGCAAAGTTTTCTATGACCATGCGAAGCGAAGCCGAAAATCAAAAAAAATCAAT